>Ga0272442_10004583_pt1 | contig 18829 bp, 10 predicted proteins | sample SSMForm2O_FD_200262 | JGI IMG/M metagenome (GOLD analysis project Ga0272442, IMG submission 200262) | Marine sediment archaeal communities from Little Sippewissett salt marsh, Falmouth, MA, United States - SSM-Form-2O | ecosystem: Environmental > Aquatic > Marine > Wetlands > Sediment ... | reverse complement strand
CGCCGCCGGCGCCTCTCGCCCACACGCCGCCGGCACCCTTTCGCCCACACCCCACGGGCGTATGGGGGAAACGGCACCGCGGCGACACGCCGCGGCTCTGCCCGAATGCCTTCAAGAGCGCCGCTCGGCAACCGCCGGCGTACTTCGCACCAATGACGGAGCCGCGGCGTGCCGCCGCGGTGCTTCTCCCCCCACACGCCGCCGGCGCCCTCTCGCCCCACAGGCTGGGGGCATGGGGATAAAATAGGGACGGACCCTATTTTAAAATAGGGTCCGTCCCTATTTTGTTGGGGGCTGCGTTGGAAACGAGCTTGCTGATTGCGGGGGTGTTGGTAGAATCGCCGGGGAGGGCCGCGAGGGTTGCGGGCCGAGTGGCGTTCCGGAGACACAACGTGGAAGGAGCAACAACGATGGTAGCCATCACAGGGAAAGTTCTTCTGGCGTGCATTCTCTCGGCCGGGGCGACCGGCAAGGACAAGGCGGTGCCGAACACCCTCACCGCGCAGCAGAAGGCCGACGGCTGGCTGTGCCTGTTCAACGGCAAGGACATCAAGGACTGGGTCGTCAAGAGCGGCTTCGCGAAGTACAAGGTCGTCGACGGCGCGATCGTCGGCACGACGGCGAGCAACAGCCCGAACAGTTTTCTGACGACGAAGGCCAAGTTTGCCGATTTCGACCTGACGTTCCAGGTTCTGCTGGACAGCAACCCGTTGAACTCCGGCGTGCAGATCCGCTCGAAGCTTCGGGGCGAGAAGTACGGCGGGCGGGTCTACGGGCCGCAGATCGAGATCGAGCGCAGCCCGGGCCAGAGCGGCTTCATTTACGGAGAGGCCGCCGGCGGGTGGCAGTCGCCCGAGCCGAAGTCCAAGGACAAGGCCGTCAACCAGCATTCCCACTTCAAGAACGGCCAGTGGAACGACTACCGCATCCGCGCGGTCGGCCGGCACATCGAGACGTGGATCAACGGCCATAAGGTCGCCGACCTGATGTACGACAAGAAGCGCCACGCCGCCAACTCCGAGGGCATCATTGGTCTGCAAGTCCACGGCGTCGGCAAGCGCGGGCCGTACTCCGTCCGCTGGCGGAACATCTACCTCAAGAAGCTCGCCGCCCCCGACGACACCCCCAAATAGGCCCGCCCGGCTAGACATGCGCCGGCGATCCAGACGGATCCATCCAGCCGGCAAGGCCGTCAGCGCCCTTCGGGGTCAGGCTCGGCCGGGGCCGTCGAGGTCGTCGCGCCCCCGGCGGGCAGCTTGCGGATTCGGATGGCCTTGTACCACACCTCGCCGGGGGCCTGGCTGGGGTGGACCTCCAGACCGACGGCGTCGCCGCGCGGAGCGCCGGTGCGGGTCTCGACGTAGTCGGCCGTCCGCACGCCGTTGACGAACACGCGGACGCGCCGGCCCGAGCAGACGACCCGCAGGTCGTTCCACCCGTCGGCCTTCCATATCTGCCGCAGTTTGGCGGGCGCCGGACGGGCCAGCGGCTTGGCGCCGCGTCCCTCGTCGAGCAGATGTCCGGCCCGCAGTTGCCCGCCGACGGTGCCCACGGCCGCCCGGTAGCCCAGGGCGGCGGTCGCGTCGAGGAACCGCCCGCGGACGATCACGCCGCCGTCGGGTGCCTCGCCGACGGTCTTGACCTTCAGGCTCACCTCGCAGTCGCCGTAGCGTTTCGTGCCGTAGAGGAAGGCCCTTTTCGCGGCGGCCCGGCGGACGGAGCCACCGACGATCGCGTCGCCGGCGACACGGAACGCCCCCGCGCCTCCTTGCCAGTCGATGGACCGCTTGCCGTCGAAGAGCACTTCCCACCCGGCGGCGATCTCGGCGGCGGCGGCGGCGAGTTGAGTCTTCAGCGCCAGGGCCGCGGCGTCGGCCGGGCGGATCGCCAGGGCGCGGGCCACCTCGCCGAGGGCCTCGTCGATCTTGTCGGCCTCGCCGAGTTTCCTTGCCGCGGCGAGGTGCGTATCGAAGGTGACGGCCTGCGCGGCGGCGGGCAGCAGCGAGGCCGCCTGGCGGTAGGCCTCGGCGGCCTGGACGGGCGTGGCGCCGTCGCGTTCGGCGCGCCGGACGGCGTCGGCCACTTTCGCCCAGGCCTGGCCGCCACGGGCGCGGAGGGCGTCGGCGTCGAGGCCAGCCAGTGCCTGACGGTAGGCGGCCCGGGCGGCGGCGACGTCGGCGGCGCCCTTGGCGTGAGCCCCGGCCCCGGCGGATTGCGTGGCGGCCTCGCTCCAGAGGCGTTCGGCCTCGGCGAACTCGCCGCCCGCGAAGGCCGACGCGGCCCGGTCCGCCAGTTGTCCGGCGGCGGCGCGAAGTTCGGCGGCCTGGCCGGACAGGTCCACCCGCTGGGCGTCCTTGGCAGCCCGCCGCGACCGCTCGCGCGCCTCGGCCGAGGCCGCTCGCAACGCCTGGCGGTCGGCCAGCGACTGCGCCCGCGCGAGCAGCTCCGCATAGGCCCGCCGGGCCGCGGCGTAGTCCTGGCGATCGACCAGCGCGTCGGCGCCGCTTCGCGTGGCGGCCGCGGCGTCCCACAGCGAGCCGAACCCCTGCCCGCGGTCGAGCCCGGCGACGGCCCGCCACGCGGCCAGGGCGGATTCTCTCGCGGCCACCAGGTCCGCCGGAAGCGGGCGGGCCGGCTTCGTCGTTGCCGCGCGCCGGGCCGGGCGCGTCGTCGACCGGGCCAGCCAGCGCTGGCGCAGGGCGGCCGGCCAGTACTCGCGCAGCAGGCCCGTCCACCAGAGCCCCGCGGCGGCCCCGGCCAGGGCGAGCATAACCGCGCCCGCCGCCAGGGGCCCGCGGTGCCGGGCGAACCACCGGGAGAGGACGTACCCGCGTGTGAGCTCGCGGGCCTGGAGCGGGCGGCGGCGAAGGCAGTTGTCGATATCGTCGGCGAGCAGCCCGGCCGAGGCGTACCGCCCGCCCGGCGCGAGGGTGAGGGCCTTGGACAAGACGACCTCCAGCTCGCGTCCGACGCGTCGGCCGAGACTCCCGGGCGGGCGGACCTGGCCCGAGACGATCCGATGGAGCAGGTCGGCCCGCGTGCCGGAGGCGTCGAACGGCCAGTCGCCCACCACGAGCCGGTAGAGAACCACGCCGAGGCCGTACACGTCGCTGCGAACTCCCACGGCCTCGGAGCGCCCGGCAAGCCGTTCCGGCGAGAGACACTGCGGGTCGCGGGCCTCGCCGGCCGACGCGGACGCGTCGGGGCCGCCGCCGACCAGACGCACCTCGCCGTCGGGACCGACCAGCAAATTGCCCGGGCGAAGGTCGCGATGCACCTCGCCGCGATCGTGGAACCGCTGAACGCACCGGCACGCGCGGGAAAGCAGACGCAGGACCTTGGCCCGCGACAGCCGACCGGCGGCTGCGTACTCGTCGATCGGCAACTCCGCCGGCAACTCGGGCGCGTCCGGCCCGGCCGATTCGTCTTGTCGGGGCTCCGCCGCCGGCGCCGGGGGCGACTCCGCCGCGACGGGCGCTTCTTCCGGGACGGGAATCTCCTCCTTGCCGTCGGGGGGAATGAGTGTCTTCTCGCCCCGCGCGCCCGGCACGAGACGCACCTCGTACTTCCGCAGCCGCACCACCTCGCCCGGGGCCACGTGCACCGTGCCAAGGTGCCCCAACTGCACACCAAACCCCCGCCGCGCCCGCTCGTCGTCCACCCAGCGGCGCGTCACCAACTCCCCCAGTCGCCTTACCTCAACGTAGGCCATGGCTGTTGTGCGCCGTGTCCCGAACGCTCCCGCTCAGCGTTGCCGAGCACGACTCACGTCTCCTGCTCCAGGAGTCTCCGGAGGGCTGGAACGAGGACGGGCAGGTCGTTCCTGAGCGTGTCCCAGATGATCTTCCTGTCGATGCCGAAGTGGCGGTGGACAACAACGTTCCGGAAGTCGCAGAGGACTTGCCAGGGGACCTCTTCCTGCCTGTCTCTAATCTCGGCGGGGACGTTGCCGGCCGCCTCCCCAATGATCGCGATGTTCCGGACGACGGCATCGACCGTTTTCCGATCGGCGCAGAATGCCTGGAAGTCCATTCCCGCGACGTACTGCCGGATCGCCTCGATCGACTGGAGGATGTCCCGAACGCGCGATCGGTAGTCTCTAGGCGGCACGGATCGCCTCCTTGAGGATCTCCTCCCGCATCTCCGGGTGCAGGCCCTCTGCCGTCGTCAGGTCCACGCGACAACCGAGGATCTCCCGAAGAAAGTGTATCAGGCGAATGAAGACGAAAAGGCCAATGGGGCGGTCGGGCTCGAACTCCACCAGGACGTCGACGTCGCTGGTCTCCGTGGCCTCATCCCGGGCGACCGATCCGAACACCGCCAGCGACCGCACGTGGAAGCGTCTGATCGCCTCTCGATTCCCCGCCAGGATTTTCAGCGCGTCGTCTCGCCTCATGGCTCGCCTCCGGGACCCGGTGCCGCCCTACCTTACCCGTCGCGAGGCCCCGACGCCACAGACAACCGCCCCGCCGCGACGGCATACTCCTTGAACAGGCGAAGGAAGAGTTGGTAGTCCTCGTAGGAGACGCCGGGGGGGGTCTGGTGGTCGACACTGACGACGAACCCGCCGCCAGCGGCGGTCGGCAGGAGGCGTTCGAACTCCGCCCGCATGGCGGCCTCGCCGCGGGTCATCGTCATCTTGTCGAAGCAGCCGATAAAGCGCATCCGCGGGTGGCTTCGGCGAAGAGCGCCCACGTCCACGCCCGCCTGGCGCTCCAGCGGCAAGATACCGTCCAGCCCGGCCTCGGCGAACCACGCGGCGGGAACCGTCACGTCCCCGTCGCTGTCGATGATCGACAGGATCCCCCGCTCCTGAAGACGCGGGACCACCCGCCGGTAGTACGGCAGCATGAACTCGTCGAACATCGCCTTCGAGAGCATCGGCCCGTGGTTGTAGCTCATGTCCTCGGCGAACGTCATGAAGTCCGGCGTGCAGATCTCGCAGATCTCGTCGACGACACGGTTGATCCACTCGGCCAAGTCGGCGTTCATGCGGTGCATCAGCTCGGCCTGGTCGTAGAAGGCGTAGAGGTGGCGTTCGATGCCGAGCAGCGTTCTGGGGAACCAGAAGAACCCCTCGACGGTGAACCACAGGACGGCCTCGCCGCGGCGCTGCAGCTCGGCCCAGCGCGCCCAGCGGTCGCGGTCGACGGGCCAATGGAACAGGTGCTCGCGGATGCGTTCGTAGCCGTCCATGTCGGTCAGGATCCCCGCCCCGTGGCTGGGCGCCCGGGGGCAATTCTCGTCCCGCGCCCGAAGCCAGTCCTGGAACCACACGTCCTGGGCGAAATGGCGGTACAGGTCGTACCGGTCGGTCACGTCGGCGGGCAAGCCCTCGCCGTGCCACCGCTCGATCGTCTTGTCCCACCAGACGGCCCACTCGACGATCGGCAGCCGATCGAACGGCTGGAAGTTCATCACCGCGTGGAAACGCTCTCGTACCGTCATCTCATCCATGCTCATCCGCTCCGCGCGAGAACCCAGCCGACGCCCGCAGGACCGTGGACATCGGAGCCATCCCTGCGTATCGTCTGGAAGGTATCGTACCCGCACCGGAAAGGGAACCGTCATGTGGGGCAAGGCATTCGTGTGGCTGTTGGCGCTCCGCGGCGCGCTGGCCGTAGCCGAGGCCGCCGGGGCGGCCGAATCCTTCCCCGACGAGCCCCCCGACGCGCTCATCCGCCGCATGAAGCCGCACCAGCCGGCGAAGCTGCCGGCGGGGCTCGCGCTGGCCGTGACGCGCCGCCGACTCGACGGACCTCCCGCCGTGCGGATGGACCCGGCCGTCACAAACACCACCCCCGCGGCCGTGACCGTCGGACGCGTCGTCGTCGCCGACTGGTCCTTCCCCGCCGCCAACGCCCCGCCGGCCGGGCCGCAGTACAAGCCGCTGGGCTACCGCAACGACACCTGGTACGGCTCGACGTACTGGACCGGCCCCAACTGGACGCGGGTGGGGAAGGACTGGCACCACCCGGGCATCGACACGCCGGCGGTGCGGCGGTTTACCGTCCCGCGCGACGGACGGGTGACGGTCCGGGGGCGGGTGTACAAGGCCCACCTCGACGGCGACGGCGTCCGCGCGAGCATTCGCCACGGGCGGCGGATCGTCTGGCGCGTCGAGCTGAAGGGCAAAGACGCCCGCGGGGCCGAGCCGGACCTGGCCCTGAGCGTCCGCAAGGGCGAGGCGATCCGCTTCGTCGTCCACAAGCTCGGGCGGATCTTCTGCGACACGACGCGATGGGACCCCGTCGTCACGTACGAAGACAGCACGGCGTATCGGGCGTCGGCGGGGTTCTCGACCCGCACCCAGGGCGACGGCGGCTGGTCGTACGAAATGCTCGTGGACGCCCCGGCCGAACGCCGCGGCCCGCGATTCTGCACACTCAGCGGCGAGCTGTTCCTGCGCGACGAGCCGGTGGAGACCCGATGGCCAGTCCACGCGACCGGCTCCGACGCGCCGGGCCTGGTCCTGCTCCGCGACGCGACCGGGCGAGGCGGGATCGCGCTGGGCGTCGGGGCGGGCACGTGGCGGGCGAGCGGCTCGCTCGACGACCGCGGCGCGCTGCGCGTCCGCCTTGCCTTCGGCGACGAAGCCGCCCCGCGAACGCTCAAGGCGGGCGAGTCGCTCAAGCTCCCGCCGATCGTGCTCGTGCCCTACCGCGGCGGGGCGAACGCGGGGCTCGGCGCCCTTCAGCGGATCGTGCTCCGCCAGGGCCGAGCCCTGGGCATGGGCAAGCTCAAGGCGCAGTGGGCGGCGACGGGCTGCGAGGACCTCGCCCTGGCGGCCAGGGTGCTGGACGAGTGGCGACGCGAGGACCAGCTCGCCGACACGCCGGCGTCCTGCGCGGCGGCGGCGAGCAAGCACCTCGCCCGGGCCAGACGCCTGCTGGCCGATCTGCGTCGCGGCCGAGACGAGACGTTCCTCGCCGCCGAGGCCCTCGAGTTGGACCGCCTGGCCGCCATGGCGCCGAAGGACCTCCCCGCCGCTCGCGCCCGGTGGCTGGACGTGCGCTGGCTCAAACGCCGGATCGCCCTGGCCAACCCGCTCATGCGGTTCGGCGAGTTGCTGTTCTGCAAGCGGGTGCCCACGTCTTACAGCCACCTCGTCATGCAGTACTTCGGCTGGCGCGCCCGGCCGGGCGGCGGGCTGTTCGTCCTGGCCCGGCCGGGAAAGTCGCTCGCCTGCCGCGACCTGGCCGGCGGGAAGCTCGAACCGGGCAACGTCCTCGAGCCGAGCCTGTCCTACGACGGCAGGCGGGTGGTCTTCTCCCACGTCGCCTGCGGGCCGACGCCCTACCGGCCGGAGGCGGTCCACGCCCAGTCGGGCGGCTTCTACCACGTCTACCAGATCGGTGTCGACGGGACCGGCCTGCGACAGCTCACCGACGGGCCCTACGACGACCTCATGCCCGCCTACCTGCCGGACGGGGGCATCGTCTTCAGCTCGACGCGCCGGCGCGGCTACGCGCGGTGCTTCGGCGGGCAGTTCAGCCGGCGGTGGCACGTCTACACGCTGCACCGGATGGCCTGCGACGGCAGCGGCCTGCGGCGGCTGAGCTCCCACGATACGAACGAGTGGTTCCCCACCGTCTTGCCCGACGGGCGCGTGCTCTACGCGCGGTGGGACTACATCGACCGCGACGCCGTCACGCACCAGAACCTCTGGACCACGCGCCCGGACGGCTCGAACCCCGCCACGCTCTGGGGCAACGCGACGAAGAGCCCCCACTGCGCGTTCCAGGCCAAGGCGATCCCGTCCAGCGGGCGGATCGTCTTCACGGCCTCGGCGCACCACTCGATCACGGCCGGGTCCATCGCCGTCGTCGACCCGTCGGTCGATTACGACGGCCACGCCGCCATCACGCGCATCACGACCGACGTGCCCTTCCCCGAGGCCGAAAGCCGAAATCTCGTCGAGTACTATTCCGCCCCCTGGCCCCTGAGCGAGCGGTACTTCCTCGTCGCCTACAGCCCCCTGCCGCTGGTCTGGGAGCCGGGCGCCAACCCGCCGGCGGCGCTGGGGATCTACCTGCTCGACGCGGCCGGCAACCGCGAACTGATCTACCGCGACCCGGACATCGGCTGCACGAACCCGATCCCGCTGGGGGCCCGACCGATGCCGCCGGCGCTGCCCAGCGCGCTGGACCCGGCCCGGACGGGGACCGGGGAGATGGTCCTGACCGACGTCTACCAGGGGCTCGGCAGCACGCCGCGGGGCAGCGTCAAGGCCCTGCGGATCGTCCAGGTGTTCCCGAAGACCACGCCCTGGTCGAACAACCCGCGGATGGGCGTCGCCGGCGAGGAGAACGGCCGGGCCGTCCTCGGCACCGTGCCCGTCGAGCCGGACGGCTCGGCGAGGTTCCTCCTGCCGGCCCGGACGCCCGTGCTCTTCCAGGCACTCAACGCCGACGGGCTGGCCGTCCGAACGATGCGCTCACTGACGTACGTCCAGCCGGGCGAGGCGACGTCGTGCATCGGCTGCCACGAGAGCCGCATGACCGCCCCGGCCAGCGTCGAGGTGCTGGCCAAGCGAAGGGCCCCCTCGCGGATCGCGCCCGGCCCGCGCGACGGGCGACCGTTCTCCTACGTCGAGACCGTCCAGCCCGTCCTCGACAAGCACTGCATCCGCTGCCATAGCGCCAAGGCCCCCAAGGGCAAGCTCGACCTGACCGGCGCCCCGGCCGGCAACTGGACGCGGTCGTACGTCTCGCTGACCCGCGACGCCAGGCGAATCCCCCGCTACGCCGCCCGAAACCAGGTGCAAGTCTCCCCCGTCGGCGGGGCGATGAGCTCACCCGGCAGCGGGCTCATCCGCAAGCTCCGCAAGGGCCACAGCAACGTCAAACTCACGAGCGACGACCTGCGCCGCCTGGGCGTCTGGATCGACTGCAACGCGATCTTCTACGGCCACCCGGACCCCGCCCACCACGAAGCCCAACGCCGCGGCCAGCCCGTCCCCATGCCCGAGATCCAGTAGCGCCAGTGCGCTCGGGCGCTACGTCCGCGCCATCGGCAAGATCAAGACCGGGAGCGATTCCGGCGGAGCAGCACGCCGAGACCACCGAAGATCAGCAGGGCCGCCGTCCCCGGCTCGGGCATAGAGACCGTGTCGACTACCACTTGGTAGACAGTGGTTTCCGCGGAGACGCTGATGGTGATCTCCTCCCAATCGGACTCCGGCGTGGTCCGCCAGTGCTCGCGGAGACCCAGCAGGCGTTCTCCAACCAGGCTGAACACGGCCGGGTCCACAGCCTGGCCGAAGACCTGCCCGCCGCTATCGAGGTACCCGGTTACGCCGGTTACGCCCGGGAGTTCCGGTGTCACCATGTAGTTGATATCGAACGTGATCTGAATCCAGAAGTCTTTGTACTCGGCGTATTCCGGGGCATCCACGGCATTTCCCACGGCCAGCCAGATCTCCCCGCCGAAAGGGAAAAACCACGCCTCCAGGTCTTGGTCCCAGTAGACATCGCTCCCCCGCATCTCGCCGATGATGGCGGGAACTGCCCCGGGATCGTCGCCAACGCTCGTAAGGGGGCCGTTCATGTCGACAATGCCGCCGCCCAACGGGGCGTCGTGAAACTCCCAGTGGAACGTCGCCGCCCGCTGTTGCCCCGTGTGCCATCCCGGTGGGCTGCGGAGCCATGGGGGCGGATCGAAGTCGTCCGCCCATGTCGGGACCGATACCCCAGCCACACACAGCCAAGCCAGTGCGAGTCTGCGAACCATGGTCTTCTCCCTCAGTCAAGAACCGATTGGCTCCACGGGCCGGCAAGCCCTCTCGTCTCTCTCGAAACCGTGCGGCCACACAGTCCACGGACAGACGCCTCTCCCGGGTCTCGGGCGAGACCGTCATGGGAACTCGGCCAAGAGGCCTGTGCGGGCAAGAGAGCGAGTTCCTTCCGCCTTCCTCCGTTACGAAATGGCTCCACCGCTCCCCAGCGGATCCAGAGCACTCTTATTATAGCGCCGGGGCCATTCGCGTCAAGGGAATATCTGGATGGTAACCGTCCCAGCGATTGTGGTGGAATCTTGGGGGATTCCCGATTGCGGCAGGCTCACAGGGCCTGCCGCAGGTCGCAGACTTCGTGCTCCCCCCGCAGGAAGCTGGCCAGGTACGGATGGGCCAGCGCCTTGTCGTCCGACTTGAAGCCCCGCATCGTTTTCGACCGGATCTTGTACGTCAGGCCAATCATCCGCTCGGTCACGTTGTTCGTCGGGTCTACGGGATCGTTACTGACCTTCTCCCACGTCCGCTCGATGTGCTGAAGAAGCTGGTTCACCTTCCACGGCAATCCCTTCCGCGCGTTGATGTATCTTCGCACCAGTCGTTCCAGTTCTTCCGGCGGTGTCGGCGGACGCGGCCGCATACGCAGCAGCTCCAGCACCGAAACTCCTCGGGCCAGGCCTCCTCGTACAACGGCGAGCAGGGGTCCTCGTGGAAGACCACGGGGCCAAGGCGCGGGTTCCTTGACAACGGGCCGCCTGGCCTGGCACCGACGGAAACCAGCTTCGCCACCGGCTTGCCGTTGCGGCAAATAATCATTTCCTCCCGCCCCGGCTCCACCGTGGCGAGCAGGGCCGACAGCTTGCTCTTCGCTTCGTGCGTGTTGATCGTGATCATGGCTCGGGTCCCCATACACTAAGTTAAGCTAAATCAAGTACATGCCCGCCATGCCGCCCAAGCAAAAGAACCTCGACCCCCTCTTCTGCGGAGGAGCCTAATACTCGTTTTCAATCAACTACGGTTGATTGTCTGCCCCAGCCTCTCCATCGGGTCGGTCGCCTTGGGACCGGGCGGGGCGTCGAGGCGCTTGGCGCTGGCCGGGTCGAAGCGCAGGGCGTGGACCTCGCCGCGGATCGTGATGACGAACAGGACCTTGCGCCGGGCGTCCCAGCACCAGCCCTGGCCGTGGACCTTGTGGCGGCGGCTCGGGCCGGGGCCGGCGTCGAGGAGGAAGTAGCGGTTGGCCGCACAGTCGTAGACCCGCAGGTAGTGCGGGGCCTTCTTGCGGTCGCCGGTGTAGTACGGCTCGGCGAAGGCGATCCAGTCGCAGGTGTCGACGTAGGCCATCTCGCGGGTGTTGCGGATGCGCCCCAACTCGGCGCGGGCGGGGGTGAGCCTGCCGACGGCCCGCGTCTTGAAGTCGAACGTCGTCAGTCGTCCGTCGCCGGCCTTGGCGTAGCCGCCGCCGAAACCCAGCACCAGCCGGTCGCGCTTCGTGTCGTAGACCATGCCCTCGGAGTCGCAGTAGGGCTTGTACAGCGTGCCCGTGGGTTTGAGGTCCACCCAGCCGGCGGACTTCTCGTGGACCCACAGGCCCTGGCGGTCCTTCTTGGCGTCGGTGGCCCAGGCAACGGCGCCGTGGCCCGTGGCCTCCAGGACGGTCGCGCCCCAGATGTACCGGAACGGCGTGGCCGCCCGCTCGCGGCGGAGCCAGTCCATCCGTAGCGGGTCGTACGTGTAGCCCCTCGCCGAGATCATCCGCCCCGAGGGCGGGTCGTAGGCGTAGGTGTTGTACGAGTGCACGCCGTTCCACGGGCGGCCCAGCAGCGACGAGTCGTACCCGCCATTGCCGTTTCGCCCGTACGGCTCGTCGGCGTCGAAGCCCTCGACCATGCGGTTCGACGCGGGCGAGTAGTGGATCACCGTGCTGGCCGAGCCGACGCAATGCCCGCCGCCCCACAGGAGGATCTGGTCGTTGGCGGCGTCCCAGACGGCCGTGCCCCAGTCGCGCTGGCGGCACCCGTAGGCGACGTTCCGCCGAACCGCCGGGAGCTGCACCCACCGATTGGCCGGCAGGGAGGCGAGTTGCGGGTCCCTCGGCCGGTCGGGCACCTCGCAGTACCTCGCGAGGAATCGCCCGGTGCGGGTGAGGCGCGTGTCGGGCTTGGCCGCGAGCTTCTCGCGTCGGACGGGGTCGGCACCGGCGAGGTCGGGTCTCAGCAGCCAGGTCGAGCCGCGGTACTTGCCCCCCCGGCCGGCGGGCACGACCAGGGCGAGCCGTCCGTCGGCGTCGCCGGCCAGCGCGGGGGCGTTGTAGTACTGCCCGTGGTAGCCGTAGAACTCGCACGCCGCCGGCGGGACGCTCGCCTCGCCCTCGCTCTTGCCCTTGCCCTTGCCCTGCTGGAAGGCGTCGAGCAGGTCCCAGCGGTCGCCGGCGACGTCGTAGGCCCAGAGCTGTCGCGGCCGAAGCGGACGCCACGTCCCCACGCCGTAGTCGGCCGAGCTGTTGGGCACGTAGCCGCCGTAGAGCAGGACACGCCCCAGCGCGGGCACGTAGACCATCGCATGCCCCGCCCGCGGGCTGGGGGCCAGGGCCGGCGCCTTGCGACGCCATGTGCCGCGGGCCAGATCCAGCACCCACGTGTCGTTCGTCAGGTAGTCCTCGTGGTCGCCGCCGAAGAGCACGAAGACCTTGTTCCTGGCGTCGAAGACAAGCGGCGCGTTGCGTCGCGCGGGCGGCACGGGCCACTGGCGCTGGGCGAGCTCGTCGAGCCCGCGGTGCAGCGACCGCGCGGCACGGAGGGCGTCGAGCAGCTTCCCGCCGGCCGAGAGGCTCGAGACGTTGGCGACGGACTCGGCATGGCGCGAAAGGGCGGGTAGCTTCGCGATGGCCGAGCAGCGGGCGACAAGGGCCTTGCGCTGGGCGGCCGTGCCCGCACCGGCCGGGTCGCGGTACCACGCCATGCGGATGCGCCCGACCAGCTCGCCCAGCGCCTCGCCCGCGGCGACGAGCCGGGTGTGCTCGGCGGCCGTCTTGCCGACCGGCACGGCCAGCGGGGTCCACGTGCCGGCATCGAGGTCGAGCACGGCCGTGCGGGACCAGCCGAGATTGCCGGCCCGCTTGTCCGCGCCGACGACGACGCACTTTCGCCCGGCGGGGTCGATCGCCATCGCGTGCCAGCTCAGCCCGGCCAGCGCGTCGCCGGCGGCGGCCCCGGCCCAGGTCTTGGCCGCCACGTCGAACGTGTACAGCCGCCCGGGATACGTCAGGCAGTAGAGCTTCTTCGCGCCCGGGTCGTACGCCGCCTGGTAGGCCGGGTGAATGCCGCGCTTCGCGGGGCTCTCGGCCGAGAAGTCGCTCCAGGCCTTCCGCCGGACGTCCCACGCGCGGACGTAGGCGCCCTTGCCCGGCTCGCCGCCCAGCAGGAGCATCCGCCGGGCACCGTCGATGGGCACGAGGACGGCCCCGCAGCGCCGGCCTCCTCCGGCGACGCCGGCGACGCGGACCCACGTGTTGGGGCCCGGCTCAGCCAACGAGAGGCCCGAGACCAGCAGGATACTGAGCGGAACGAGGAGCGGGGGCAGTCGCTTCGGCCTCATGGGTCGTCTCCTTGGGGCAGCAGAACTCCACGTGCCGGCACCCATCCTATCCGCCCGGCGGGCCCGGAAGAATGCCTTTCCCGTTGCATTCGCGCCCGGCCGCGCTAGACTCTCGAAGCATGAAGGCCATCGCCATTATCCCCGCACGCTACGCGTCAACAAGGCTTCCGGGCAAGCCGCTGCTGGCCAAGACGGGCCGGTGCCTCATCCAGCACGTGGTCGAGGCCGTCCGCGGCGCGCGGCGCGTCGAGCGAATCGTCGTCGCCACCGACGATGAGCGGATCGCCTCGGCCGTTCGCGGCTTCGGCGGCGAGGCGCTGATGACCCGCGCCGACCACCGTAGCGGCAGCGACCGCCTGGCCGAGGCGGTCGAACTGCTCGGACTCGCCGACGACGCGATCGTCGTGAATGTCCAGGGCGACGAGCCGGAGATCCCGCCGGCCTGCGTGGACCGGCTCGTCGAGCTGCTGGCAGGCGCCGAGGCCCCGATGGCAACGCTCGTGACGCCCCTGTCAGCCGAGCGAGCCGGCGACCCGAACCGCGTCAAGGCCGTTCTCGACGCCGATGGTCGGGCGATGTACTTCTCCCGGGCACCCATCCCGCACGACCGTGACGGCGACGGCTCGGCCGCCTATAAGCTGCACCTGGGCATCTACGCCTACCGCGCCGCGTTTCTGAAGCGCTTCGCGGCGCTGCCCCCCACGCCCGCCGAGACAGCCGAGAAGCTCGAACAACTCCGCGCGCTCGAGCACGGATACACCATTCTCGCCGCCGAGGTGGCCTACGACGGCGCGGGCATCGACACGCCGGCCGACTACGCCGCCTTCGTCCGGCGCGTCCTCGACCAGGGGTAATCACCCGACCTGCGGGACCGCGGGGGCGAGGCGGCGTGCGAGGATGCGGTGGACGGCCTCGACGGGACAGGCGATCGCGCCGAAGAGCACGATCGCGCCGAGCACGCCGATCCCGCCGGCGACCACGAGCCCGGCGAGCACGACGACCAGCGCGGCGTAGGCGGCAACGAACTCCCGGCCAGTCGGCGGCGCGTCGGCCCGGCGAAGCTGGACCCACAGGCGCGACAGCAACCAGGCGATGGTGGCCAGCACCAGGACCACGCCCGTGCTGTATGTGCCCTCGATGAGGCGTTCATCGACGGCCAGGATGCTCACGACCGGCTCGGCCGACGGACCGTGGAAGTCGCATTGCACCCCGCCGGCCGGCAAGGCGACCGGCAGCGAGAACGTACCTCGCGCCACGGCCAGCGGCGCGGAGAGATAACCCACCTCGCCAAGCCCCTCGGCGACCTCACCCCCCTTGCCATTAACGACGAGCCCACCGGCGACTGTCACCGTCCGCCGCTCGCCCCTCACGGCGTTCCCACCCACGTCCACCGTGCCGTCGATGGCCATACTGTCGCTGCCTCTCTCGCCCGAAGACGGGCGGCCCGCCCGGCCCGGCCCAGGCTGCGCGCCCCACTTGCGCCGGTCCCGGCCCCTGCCGGTCGACAAGCCCAACTGCGCCGGTTGGTTCCGATCGCCCCCGGGTTGAAGCAACCGAACCGGACCGCCGTTGAGTTGAATGGTCTGGCCGCCCTGCTGGGCGCCGGTCTGGCCCTGGGCCTGTTCCTGCTGCTTGGCCAAGTTCCCGTAGTACCGGTCCATGCGGTTGTCGCCCAGCAGGGCAAGCTGGCTTTTCAGCTCGTCCTGGCGCTTCTGCTGGAACCGCTTCTGCTCCACACGGAGCTTGGTGAGCACGCCGGCGATCTCGGCGCGCTTGCTTTCGTCGCCGTCCCGGTCGGCCAGCAGCATCCGCTGGCCGCCGTAGTCCAGTACCTTGCCGCCCGTCTTGCCGCCCTTGCCCTGTAACGAACTCTTGTCCGCGTTGATCAACTCCAGGTTGCCCGCGATCTCTCGGGTGATTTCCTCTTTCTGCTTCTTGGCGGCGCCGCGGACGAAGCCCGGCACGGCCAGCAGGTGCGCGTTGCGGTTGACCTCGGACAAACCGTGGTTTGGCGCGTCGTTGTTCAGCCAGACGTTCACGTTGTCGTCGGCACGCTTCAGCCGACGCTCGTTGAGCTCCCAGTCCTCCCCCGCCAGCCGCTGCCCGCCGACCAACAGGTCCAACTGCCCCTGAAGCCGAATGTTGTCCTTGGCTGAGATCTGGGCCGAGTTCGAGACGATCGTCTGGCGGGCCTCTTCGATCTCCTTGGTGATCTTCCTGTTGTAGGTCGACCAGTTCTTCTGCGCGAGGCGCTTGCCCTTGGCCGAGCCGGTCGATACGAGCTCGTCGTAGCTCCGGCGCAGCCGGTGAAGCTGGTCCAGCCTCGCGCGGAGGGCGACGATCTTCCTCTCGACGCCGGCGACCACGGGCGAGAGGTTCCCGCCGGGCTGGATATACCGGTAGCCCGTCGGCAACCGAAGCGACCATGTGGTGCGGACGACCTTGATGTCCTCGACGCGAACGGCGGGCGGTTGGATCCGCCCGATCCACCCGACGGGCTCGGCGGCCCGGCCGGCGAGGTACATCGTCACGTCGTAGGGCAGTCCGCCCGGCGAGGTCTTCACCAGGGGGATCAGCACGACACCCGCGGCCCCGTCGCCGACGACCGGCTTGACCGGCTGGCCGGCTACCGTCGCCGACCACAGCCGCAACGCACCCGGCACCTTCACGCGGAGGAACTGCCTCGTGCGGTTCTGGAGGGAGAGTTTCGCCTCGTAGCGGCATCGCCCGGCCGGGTCGATCACCGTCGTCAGGGCCAGGAGGTCCACGATCGCGTCGATCCGGGCGGCGGCCTTGGCAGGCGTGACGCCCAGCACGGCCGACCAGTCGTCGGTGAAGGACTGGAGCACGAACTGGAGGTTGCGGCGGATCGGCTCGGCGAGGAGCTTGGCCTGGGCGCTCTGGGCCAGCGGGACCAGGCGGGCGGTCTTCCGCAGGGTCAACTCGTGGCGGGAGGCGTTCTGGACGGCGAGCACCGCCCGGTATCCATCGAGGCTCGCCCCGGGCACGTCGGTGACGATCCGCGGAACGGCCAGCGACGTCGTGTCGGCCTTGATCGGCCGGGCAAAGTTCACCGTCAGGTCCAGTGTGCCGGTGACCTCGTTGACGAGGGCGACGGTCCAGACGGTTCGCCCGTCCTCGCCGGGGGCCTTGGCGACGCTGCGCAGCGCCGGCGAGGCGACGGCTACCTGGCTGGCGACCTCACTCGGCAGCGTGAACCGCACCCGGTCGATCGGCGTGCCCTCGATGCGGTACCGCAGGCGGTAGGCGGTCCAGGCCGACGTTGGCTGCACCGTCAACCCGCCGAAGACCTCCACGCGAACGCGGGTCTTCTGCGGGCGCACCTTCAGCCGCAGGCCAAACGCCGGCTTGTCGTACTGGTAGGCGAACTGGACGCTGCGGGCCTGGGCCGCGTCGAGCCAGCCGCGGACGGCCCGCGGGGCGATCGGACGGAGGTTCTCCAGCCCGGCCGTCTCGGCATCGAGCGAGGCGGCCACCTGCACGGCGAGCCGCCCGGCCTGGTCTTCCAGGACATTGCCGTCGGCGTCGAGCAGCGTCACGGCCGGGGCGGCCAACTCCTCGGGGCGGTCGCCCTTGCGGACGAGCACCAGGGCGAGCTTGGTGGCCGTCACGCCCGCGCGGAAGTTCACGTGGAGTCGCCGTCCCGCGCCCGTGGTCTGCTCGTAGTGGTCTTCGACGGCCGGGCCGATCGCGCTGAGCAGCTCGTAGCCGGCCGGCAAGGCAAAGCTCGCGCCGAAGATCCGTCCGCGCTTCGCCGACAGCGCCGCCTGAACGAGCAACTGCACCTCGCGGCGATCGACGCGGACCAACTGGTCCACCCGCGCCGTCGGGCGAACCGCCTGGCGCGAAAGCTGCACCGTCAGGGCAAACGGCCGGTACGGCCAGTAGTACGTCGCCACGTTCACCGCCAGCGCGTTGGCCGACGGCTTGCCGACCTTCCCGTTGGCGCTGCGGCGCCCGCCGGAGACGTCGGTGACCTTCACCGTCACCCCGCCGGCGGCATGGAGCGTGACCGTGCCACTCTCGCGCCCGACGCCGACCGCCCGCGGCAGCGGCAGCCGCGACGGCTTGCTCAGTGCCGGCAGCTTGCTCACCCAGCGAGCCGTCAGGTCGTACGCCTTCGTCGCCGGGCGGTGCAGGCGGACCTCGACGACCTTCCACGTCGCGCCGTCGATCGTTCGCGTGCCGGCCTGGCGAACGTCCCGTACGTTCGCGCCCGTCAGGTCCGTCAGCGTCGCGTCGGCCGGAAGCAGCAGCGCGAACCGCTCGTTCTCCCCCGCCGAGAAGCTGTACCGCGCCTTGCTCACGCCGACCAACGCCCAGTGGAACGCGTACACGTCGTGGGCGATCGACGCCGAGAGGGTCCGGTCGGCCGCCCCGGCCCCGACCTTGGGCGACCAGGACAGCGTCACGTCGCGGCGCATGCCCAGCGCGACGGTCCACAAAACGCCCTTGCCGCCGGGGCCCGGTGCCCGCGACGGGGCGGCGGCCACCCCGGGGGCCTCCAACACCAGGTCGTCGGCCGGCAGGAGCACCGTCAGGACCCCGCCGGGCAGCGGCGGGAGCGACATCGTCACGCTGCCTCGGCGTCCGAGCTTCTTCGGCGTGGTCACGGCCGTCATCTTCAGCACGCCCGCCGTATCGCCGGGCAGGCGCAAGACCATGCCCTTCGCGGCGACGTGGAGCCTGGCGTTGGCGCCGTCGAGTGTCGCGGCCGTCACCGCCAGGTTCTTCATCGGCACGGGGAGCGAAACCCACCGGTTCCCGAAGGTTCGCACGCCGGCCGTCAGCCGAAGCGTCATGCGCTCGCCGTCCAGCGTGGCGGCGTAGCGAACGCCGGAGAGGGACACGTCAACGGGGCCCGCGGGCAGGTCGATCCGCTCGGCCGGGTGCGCCCGGTTCCACAACTCGACGTACCGCCGGTACGACACGAGGACCTTCCCGTCGCCCGGCAGGCGGGTCGGATCGCCCTCGTAGGGGACGACCATCGGCGTCTCGGCCGGCCGGGGCAGAACCGGCTTGACCCGCCGCGGGGCCGACGGCTTCACGGGCCCCTTGGCCGGTGCGGCCTTGCCCCCCGCCCGCGCCGGCGAGGCCGACAGGAGCATTATGCCCGCCAATACCGCCACCGTCGCCGCCGCAGCCATGCGCGCCGGGGCCGCACCGAACACCTTCCGCCACAGCCACCCCGCGCAGCCGATCACGACGTACGCCGGCACCAGCCACAACGCGCCGAGGAAGGCCCCGTTGGCGAAGTAGGCCGCCGACGACCACCAGATCGCCACGAGCGTCGAGACGCCCAGCATGGCCGCGATGAACGCCACGCGCCGCGCGATCGACTGCCTCAGAAGGACCAGCCCCGCCAGCAGCACGACGCCCAGGCCGAGCCAATCGGTCGTGCCCATCGTCGTCGTCTCGGACAAGCCGATCTCCAACTCCGCGTCGCCCAACGACGAAAAAACCGCCGTCGGACCCGCG
>Ga0272442_10004582_pt1 | contig 18831 bp, 14 predicted proteins | sample SSMForm2O_FD_200262 | JGI IMG/M metagenome (GOLD analysis project Ga0272442, IMG submission 200262) | Marine sediment archaeal communities from Little Sippewissett salt marsh, Falmouth, MA, United States - SSM-Form-2O | ecosystem: Environmental > Aquatic > Marine > Wetlands > Sediment ... | reverse complement strand
ATTACCGAAATCTTCTATTCGTGGTTTTCCATCTGGTCCGATATTTATTTTGAAGCCGTGTACCAATGGTTTTCCTGGTTGTGCATTGGAAAACATTCTCATCATTTCTTCTGTCATACGTCTTATATCATCCATGACTCTATCGTCATCTAATAGATCACGTATGAAATCTTCATCAAATCCAAACATATCAAATGGGTTTCTACGTCTTCTTCTTTTATCTCTGTTTTCATCATCCATTTTTAAACATTGCCTCCCATAATTAAGGTGTTATATTGTGTATTATTTCTATTATTTAATATTTTCGTTTATTTATCTTTAAGTTCTTCTTTTAGTTCTTCTAAGAGTTTTTTTGCTTTTCTACTAATTTTAGTAGGTGTTTTTATCTCTATTTCTACATACAAGTTGCCTTTGCTTCTTCCCCGTAGGTCTGGCATTCCTTTTCCTTTTATTTTTAATATTTCTCCGTTTTGTGTTCCCTCTGGTATTTTCAGGGTTTCCTTCTGATTTTGTAATGTTTCTACTTCTATTTTTGTACCGATTGCTGCCTCAGGGTATGTGATTTGTTTTGTTGTATATAGATCTAGGCCTTTTCTGTTGAATCTAGGATGTTTTTTGACATGTATTACTATGTAAAGATCTCCGCTTCCTCCTGTATCTGTTTCGCCTTCACCTGCTAGTCTTAGTTGTGATCTATCATCTACACCTTGTGGTATGTTTAGCTCTATGCTTCTTGTTTTTTGGACTATTCCTCTTCCGTTGCATTCTTCGCATTTTTCTTCTATTATTTTACCTTCGCCACCACATTTGTTACAGTTGGCTATTTGAGTAAACATTCCAAAAGCAGTTCTCTGTGATACTCTCATCTGCCCTGTTCCATTGCATTGTGAACATGTAATCGGATTAGTGCCAGGTTTTGCACCTGTACCGCCACAGTTTTCACATTTTTCAGTTCTTGGTACTCTTATAGTTGTTTCAAGACCATTATAGGCGTCTTCCAAGGATATTTCTATGTCGTATCTAAGATCTGAGCCGCGGCGTTGTCTAGGTCTTCCCCGTCGATTCATTCTATGTCCAAAAAATCTTTCAAAGATATCTTCAAAACCAAAATCAAAACCTGTGTCAAAACCCATATTGCGGAATATATCACTGAAATCTGCTCCACGGAAAATATCTTCGTAGCTGTATCTTTCGTCTATGCCAGCATGACCATACTGGTCATACATCTGTCGTTTTTTATCATCATATAATACTGCATAGGCTTCACTAATTTCTTTGAATTTTTCTTCTGCTTCTTTATCAGGGTTTTTATCAGGATGATATTTTAATGCTAGTTTACGGTATGCTTTTTTAATTTCTTGTTTTGATGCATCACGATTAATTCCAAGTATATCATAGTAGTCTTTCTTTGCCATATTATTTTCAGCCTTGAGTAGATTGGGTTAATAAAAAAACTAGTATATCAATTTTTTACATAGGATATCCAATTATTAATGATAGAATATCTCCAACAAAAAATGAGAATATAAAACCTGCAAGAAGTGGTAGCATAAATGGTACTTTTGGGGTGACCCACATTTCTTTTAGACCATATTTTTCTAATTCATTGTATTCTTCATCTGCATCAAAGTCTTTTGGCATATATGCAAATTTTATTTTTCCATCTACTATTTTTTCTAAGGGCCATACATGTTTTTTTCTTGCTTTTTGTATTTTCATTCTATATCCTAAGAAACTATGAGGTATTTTGAAGGTTTTTTTGGTTAGGTTATAAAAAAACAATCCTATTGGTATTGCTAGGAATAGTATTAGTGAGCTGAAGAATATTACGAAACTAAATGGTAGTAGTGTTTCTGCTATTGGGAAGTTGTAAATGTTTGGTTGTATTGGTACTAGTATTGCTATTGCCATTAGTGCTTTTGCATCTGCTCCTCCAAATAGTAGTCCTAGTTGGAACATTAGATAGAATAATGCTATCATTATTACTATGAAAAGTAAATAATAATAGTTTTCAAAACCTGTTGTTAGGTATTGTATTATGAGCAGTATTACTGCTATTACTGCCATTATTACCCATAATAGGTTTGATGCTGTTCTTGTTTTAAGATCTGTGTATGATGCATAAAATAGTATTATTGTTCCTACAAGTAGTCTAGTTATATCTAAATAGAGTGTTATTTCAGTCATATTATTTTAGTTGTTATTACTAAATATGATATTAAAGTGACGGAAAAAAATGATTAAAAAAAAAATAAAAAAAAGAGAGATTTTTTAGTATAGTGTTTTTTCAACTATTACTGAGTTACTTGGAACATGTACTAACTGGACTTTATTACCAGCAACAACATCAGCATGATTTATCCAAATAGTTTCCCCAGCAGAAACAGTATCGTCGCTACCAGAGTGAGACCAGTCGTTAGTTGGTGGACTAGCCGCAGCTGCAACGCCTAAATCAGTGTTATTTACTACTAGTTCTATGTCGCTCCATTTTGCATCATTAGATGCACTATCAATTGTGAAATTCACGTTGTTATTAGAAAGTGCAGCATCTTGACCGATACTAATCGAAGGGGTTGGAACTGTACTACTACCAAAACCAGTAACATACACATATACCGTGGCAGCAATCGCTACTGTTATTGCAACCATAAGAATAACACCAATAACAGCTGAAACCGCTTTATTATTAGTTTTAACTTTATTAAATATTTTCATGAATTATTGCCTCTAGATATATTAAAGAAAGGTTTTAATAAAGCACTTTTTCTAGTATAACTGAGTTACTAGGCGTGTGAACAATCTGAAGTGAATTACCTGCCACGACATCAGCGTCATTATCAACCCAAAACGTATCTGTAGCGGATACACTTCCAGATGATGGAACGCCAGCAGTATAAGCAGTACCATTTACTACTACTGATAGATCCGCCCATTTAGCATCAGTTGATGCACTCTGCACCTCAAAAGTTACATTATGAGTTGCTACAGCGGATTGTTGCTTTATACTCATTGACGGGGTTGGAGTTGTACTACTACCAAAACCAGTAACATACACATATACCGTAGCAGCAATCGCTACTGTTATTGCTACCATAAGAATAACACCAATAACAGCTGATACTGCCTCTTTGCCTTCTACAAATTTTCTATTTGCCTTCATATTCCCATTCTCTCCTAGCTTATATACAAGCTTATTTTATTTCTAAAATCTAGATAAAACAAATAGTATAAATACTTTTTGAATTTCGCCTCCCAACCACCACTTTCTTCCTATAAATCAAATCACCACCAACTCTCCAGCTCCTAAATTTATCTAATATATATCATAATAATTATTTAAGCTTTATCGGCTATTATATCAAAAAATAAACCGGCTTTTTTGATAGATTACCAAAAAAAATCTAAACCCTTAAAAGGATTTATTATTAATAGAAACGTTTATTAAATTAATAATTACTTACAAATATGTAAAATCGGATTGGGATGCAATAAAGATAATTAGAATAGTGCATCTACTAAATCGGAGGGGATTTGAGTAGAATGCGGAAGATAAAAATTAACAAAAAAAAGCAAGTTTTAAAAGATATGGAAAGGTTTGTAGCAAAATTAAAAGATAACCCAAAAAAATCTTCTAAAAAAATAGAATCCAATAAAAATCATTTTTTAGAATTTCATCTAGATACAGTCAATAAAATCGACAGGGAGTTTAATCAAGTTGAAACAGAGAGACAAAAAAGATCTCTAGACGATGTCATTGAAATTAGAGAACCATGGATTAAAACCCCGGAACTTACCAGATTTAATACAGAAATAACAAATGAAAAATTTGAATCTAACAGGTTACAATCCACTCTGGATAATATCAGCATAGATGCAATTGATTCATATATAGATATAGAAAAACCAGAAAATATTGATAGTAACATTTCAGATGATAAATTTGTTACAACATTAAATGCAATAGGAAAAATTAGGGTAAGGAAAAATAAAGAAAAAATTAGTAAAACTATACAGAAAAAAAATGGATATACAAAAACAAAAAAAGAATTAGAATTAGCAAAAATAGAACTAGAAAGAAAGAAAAAAGAAATAGAAGAAATAGAGAGACAAGCAAAACTTAAAGAACAAGAACTTAAAAAGAAAAAAGAAAATAGGAAAAAGAGAGAGAAACTTAAAAAAATAGAAGAAAAACAGAAAGCAAAACAAGCTAAGCTAAGAAAAAAAGAAAAAATAAAAAAAGAAAAAGAAAAACAAAAACAACTTAAAGCACTTGAAAAACAAAAACAAATTGAAGAACGATTAAAACAAAAGGAACTGGAAAAAAAGAAAAAAATAGAAGAAAAACAGAAATTAATTGAAAAATTACAAAAAGAAAAAGAACTTGAAAAACAAAAGAAAAAGAAACTGAAAGAAAAACCAGTTATTACAGCTAAAAAACAAGAGGAAACTGAAGATAAAAAAATTGATTCAAAATGGGATAAAGAAGTAAGGCAGGCTTTTACAATAATAGATAATCTTTTAGAAGATCTTCCAGAAGAAAAAATCAATGAATTTGTACAATCAGATGATTTCGCTATTTACGAAAAAGTTGTAAAAAGATATAAACAGAACAAGAGGTAATTTATGGGTTTATTAGAAAAAGCGCAGCTAAAAAAACAGGAACTAGAAAAACCGACCCAAGTTACTAAAGTAGAAAATAAAGGACTGTTAAATAAAGCCTTAAAGAAAAAAGAAGAAATAATCGAAGGAAAAATTATTGAGAAAAAAGAGGAAATACTTGAAAAAACAGAAAAACAACAAAAAACAGTAAAGGAAAACAAGGAGATAATTGAGGAAAAAACAGGTTTCGGATGGAAAGGGCTTGGAACTAGGAGAATTGTTTTTGATAAAAATATAAATGAATATGTATATGAGCTAGATGAACCAGTTTTAACTGAGGCAGAAATAGAATTTAAAAATGAGCTTACTCGTCTTTTTAAAATGCTTTCAGATATAAATGTTACAGAAATAGACGAAAAAGAGAAAACAAAATATTTACAACAGACACTAGAGAAAATAATAGATGATAATAACATTAGATTTGATGTCACTAGAATTAAAAGATTTGAAGAAAAAAAACAAGAGAAAAAGGAGAAAAAAAGCTTATTTAAAAAAGATAAAACAGAGAAAACAAGTTTATTTAAGAAAGAGAAAAAAGAAAAAAAGGAGAAAAAAACTACTAAAACAAATAAAAAGATTTTTGATTTCAAGCAAAAAAAACAGGAACTAACTGAGCAAGAAAAAAAATTGAAAGACAAAATATTTTATCATATTTTTAGAGAATTTCTAGGTTATGGTAAAATCGATATAGTGATGAAAGACACAGGAATTGAAGATATTAGTTGTGACGGACAACATGTTCCAATTTTTATTTATCATAAGAAATATGAAGCAATTCCTTCTAATATCTGGTTTGATAATGAAGAGGAGCTAGATAATTTTGTAGTAAGATTAGCGCAGATTAGTGGTAAGCAGATATCTGTTTTTTCACCTATTGTAGATGGTAAGTTACCAGATGGTAGTAGACTTCAGACTACTCTTTCTAAAACTGTTACTAGTGGGTCTACTTTTACTATTCGTAAATTCAAAGAAAATCCACTTACGCCTATTGATCTAATTGATTATAAATCAATATCTTTGGATATGGCAGTATATTTCTGGATGGCTATAGAAGGTGGTGCATCTATTCTTTTTTGTGGTGGTACGGCTAGTGGTAAAACAACTGCTCTTAACGCGCTTTCTTTGTTTATACCTGCCCAGCATAAGATAATATCAATTGAGGATACACGTGAGGTAAATCTTCCTCATAAAAACTGGATAGCAGGTACAACAAGAGAAGGGTTTTCTGCATCTGACAAAAAAACTGGTAAAGATATTGATATGTTTGATTTAATACGTGCTGCACTTCGTCAACGTCCAAGGGTTGTAATCGTAGGTGAGGTACGAGGTAAGGAAGCTTACAGTCTATTTCAGGCTATGGCAACAGGTCATACATCATATGCAACTGTTCATGCAAGTGATATTCATACACTTATTCAAAGACTTGAAAATCCACCAATAAGCCTCCCACGTGCTCTTCTGACATCTTTGGATATGATAGTATTCCAAAATGCCGTTGAAATTGGCGGTAAAATGGTAAGAAGAATGATGAGTGTAACAGAAGTTGTAAAACTTGATCCAGATACAAATCAGCTAATATTTATGGAACCATTTAGATGGATTTCAAAAACAGATGACAGATTTGAAAATACAGGTGTTACAAAAATATTAAACGAAATAAAATTACAAAATGATTGGACAGATAAACAATTACAAAATGAAATAGAAAACCGAAAGAAAATATTGAAATGGATGATTGAAAAAAATATTAGAGATTATAGAGAAGTAGGAAAAACAGTATCAGAATATTGTAAAAAACCTGCGGAGCTTCTTAAAAAAGCTGAGGAGGAGCTTAAAAAGTGAAATCTACAAATTATTCCAGGCTTTGTAGAAGACTATTTGAAAATACTTTTATAAAATTTAATATTAGTGAAACAACCAGAAATAATCTACTTGAAAAAGCAGATATCGCTATGGTATACCAAGAATATTATTCAATGACATTGATGAATCTTATTATAGGTTTTATCGTATCTTTTATATCTTCAATCATACTTTATATTATCATACCACATCCAATCACTGCAATTTTAATGCTAATTATTTCATCGGTTGTACCTATAGCAATAGGAGCATATTATCTAAGTTTACCATCTATGAAAGCAAAAACCAGGGGCAAAAAGATAGACAGGTATCTACCTTATGCAGCAAATTTCATCAATACTATGTCTGTAGCAGGGGTTTCACCGGCGGAAATATTTCAAGCACTGTCAAAGGTAGATTTGTACGATGAGATACAAAAAGAAGCACAAAAAATAGTAACAGAGATAAACATGATGGGTGTAGATACAATATCTGCGTTAAAAAACGCAATTGAAATCTCACCATCTGATAAATTCAAAGAATTTATACAGGGAATACTATCAGTTATTCAATCAGGAAGTGAACTAAGTCCATATTTCGAAAGATGCGTAGAACGATATATGTCTTCAGATCTGATAGATAGAAAAAGAAACCTAGAAACACTAGCAATAATGGCTGAATCATTTGTAGTAACAGTAATTGCATTTCCATTATTTCTAATAATAATTCTATCTATAATGGGTTTAACAAGTGGATCAGTAGATACCTTCTTCATGTATTTAATTGCATTATTTATCCTACCAATGGCCTATTTCGGATTCTATATGCTAATGAGTTCTGGCATGGGAGAATCAGTATGATAGATAAAATCATAAAAAAAAAGGAATATAATTATCAAGACTATTATGGCAAAGATAGAAAATTAAAAATTTTACTGATTATCTCCATAATCTGTTCTGCATTTTTATTCTTAATTGGAATTTTAATAATAATTGGGATAGCTGAATTTAAAGGAAATATGTTAACAGGTCTTGATTTTGTTGTATTTGGATTATTGACAACGATAGGACCAATTGGTTTTTATAACCATGTAAAAGCAAAAAAAAAGAAAGATATTGAAGAACAATTACCAGATTTTCTAAGAGAAATAAGTAGTTCAACTTCATCGGGTATGACAATTTTTGATGCTATAAGATCAGCAGCTCAGGGCGATCATGGAAGATTAACACCAGAACTAAAAATGATGGCGTCTCAACTATCGTGGGGAGTGCCTGTCGATGAAGCATTAAATAATTTTGCTAAAAGAATAAATACTGACTCAATCAAAAGAATAGTAGTAACCATAAATAAAGCACTTGCAATAGGAGGAAATACTTCTACAGTTTTTGAAGCAGCAGCTAAAGAAATAGATCAGGTAAAACTAGTTGAACAACAGAGAAGAGCAGAAATGTCACTCTATTCAATTGTAATCTTCATAAGTTTTTTTGTTTTTTTAGCTGTGCTTTTAATTATTGATAAAACAATTTTTACTGCAATTTTAGAAATAGAAGATAAAATACCAGCAGGAACCGGTATAGGCGGTATAAAGTTTGGTGGAATTGATCATGGAGCTCTCAAAGATACTTTTTTTGTTTTCGTTTTAGTACAAAGCATAGGTGGTGGACTGCTTGGTGGATTTATGATGGATGGAAAACTTTCATCAGGTGTTAGATACGGTTTTGCTTTGGTTCTAATATCATTTTTTGTATTCAAAATTTTGTTTTAAAATATTTTAACAATATGCAAAAATATCACTAAACGTATAAATATAAGAAGAATAAGAATTTATAATAGTGGTAAGGTAAGGATGCGGAGAGAAAAACAATTTAAAAAAAATTATGCAGTAACTGAAATAATAGGTGGTATACTGCTTGTAGCTGTTGCAGTTGTTGCTTTTTCTGCTATTTATTTTTATTTGTACCCACCTCCTCCAGATACCGACATTCTCGCAAGTATAGAAGGATCAGTTACTATGCAAGGAGATATAGTTCTTGAGCATGTAGCTGGTGATCCTCTAACAAATTATCGGGTAATAGTTAAATATCCAAACGGGAGTTTAATCGGTACTAAAGATGTTGAGGAAGAGTGGAGATTTGGTGAAAAAATATATCCATTAGAAGATATAACTAGTATTAAACTAATCGATGAAACCACTATGTTAAGTTTATCTGTTTATTCAATCGACAGAGATAATGAAATGGATTTAGTTTTTGAGGGAACTCTTCAAGGGCATGCCAAAACTACCTTGCCACCAACTGAAGATACAATATTAATTTCAAGTTTAAGAACAGATACCACAGATGAGGATCTTCTATGTTTTAATTATTCAATTGAAGCCTTAATAAATCCTTTAACTAATATCTATAGTTGGATAGTTGATAATAATTCCATAACTGATTTGTTATATTCTTTTGATACCAATAGCTTTGATTTAGCAAAGGATTACTCTAGCAACAATCTTCACGGGGATGTTTACGGACCAACATGGACGGCTGATGGAAAAGTTGGCGGAGGATATATTTTTGATGGAGATGATGATTATATCTCAATTCCATATTGTTTTCAGGGAGACTATATAGGTACAATTACTATTGAAACTTGGATTAAAACTAGCTCGGAATCCGGTTGTATAGCTAGATATGATAAAGACAAATATTGGGATTTATCAATAAAAAATGGTAAGATACAATGGTCAACAACTATCGATGGAAATACTGTAGAGTTAAATAGTGTATCAGATGTGAATGATGATAAATGGCATTTAGTAGCAGTTAACTATGATTATTCAACTGGTTTCGCTGGTATATATATCGATGGTTTACTTGATTCGAATGAATTAGTACATAACCCTGGTAGTATACTTGGTGATGCAACAAATCCAAATGGACATATAGGTTTAGGATTTGATGTTTCATCATCTGGAACTATATTTTCTACTAGCTTTGAATCACAGAGTGAGGTAGATAAATGGTCAGAGAATGACTATAGAACTACTGCTTATTACTACTGGGATGAGTATATTTTTGAAATTCTTCCATCTGACTCAATTACTCCTAGAACTGGTTCATATTCAATTGGAGGATCTGGTGATTGCGACCCAAGATATGCAGCATATGACAGAGAAGGTATCGATATTTCAAATTATAATGACGTTAAAGTTTCTGTATGGTATAGCTATAAAAATACAGAATATTATGATGAGTTAGGTTTTTACTATTGGGATGGAGATGACTGGGTACCAATTTTTGAGGATTTCACACCAGAAATTGGAGAGGGAAACCAACTTGATTGGACTTATGCAGAAGCAGAGATACCTGATTCTATAGATAATCTAATTTTAGAGTTTTGGTGGTCAACATCTCATGCTCGTGAATATGTAGCCATCGACGATCTCGAGATTACTGGCACTTCAATCCTAAGTGTTAGTAACTTTAGTGGTTTAATAGATGAATTCAAGATATACAACCGAATACTTAGCGATGAACAAATCTATCAGAATTATCTCTGTTCCAAAAATGGTTTTTCAGATATTAGTGTAATCGTTTCAGATGAGACATCTGTTGGTCAGTATTGGAAATGTAATATTACTCCTAACGATAGTATTCAAGATGATAATATTTTTGTATCTAATATTTTAAAAATTAAAGATTATGGAGGAGGGTAAATAATATGAAGAAAAAAATTGTAGTAACTGTAGTATTTATGCTGGTTATTTCTAGCATTATTATAATTATTCCATCAAAAAATGTATTAGCTGATAGCTATGATGGAGAAGATTTAGCATTAGCAATATTAGCTAATTCTTCAGTTCTTATAGATTCAGCATATACAGATAAAGATCAATATCACCATAGACAAGCAATTGTCTTAGAACAATTAGGAACTATGTTACCTACAAATGGTCCAACATTTGCTTTATTAAGTACAGGTGTAGCTGGTGCTAGTATTGTTACGACAGACGAAGATGAACCCGGTAGTGAAAGAGGCGAATGGTTTCAAGGTGGAAGTCATGGATATCCAAGAGATAGAGCTACATTAACCTTGACTTTACAAGTTCCTATGTTTATGCATTATTTATATTATGACGTTCAGTTTTTTAGCTCAGAGTATCCAGAATATGTTGGCACTCAGTATAATGATAAATTAACTATAACTGTAAACTCGCCAACTAAAGGCTCCTCAGCTTATATTTTTGATGTAAATAGCGGATATTTTCTACTTGATTCCAGTGATATACCAAATACTGGTTTTGATATATTTGCTAGAAGTGGATATCCAGGTGGCGTTGATAATGTAGATACAATATTTCGACGATATGGGGCAGATGCAGGTGCATCTGGTTTAATTCAGATTGGAGGTGTAAAACATCCTGTTTCACCAAATGAACAAATAACTATTACATTTGAAATAAAAGATGAAGGTGACAACCAGTTTGACAGCGCTGCATATATTGATAATCTAAAATTTACAGGTTTTTCAAAAACTGAGATATCTGCAAGAAAAACAGTTGAAGATATGTTTGGGCAACCGATAGAAACCGCGGAATGTGAAGATACAATCAAGTATAAAGTAATTATTAGTAATACTGGAGCAGCTCTTCAAAGAGATAACCCAGGAAATGAATTTGAAGATACATTACCATCAAACGTTACCTATATTGACGAGTCAGCAACTGCTACATCTGGAACTATTAATTTTGATATTGACGAAAATAAAATAACATGGAACGGGCAGATACCTGGAGAAAGTAGTGTTATATTATCCTTTGATGCAGTAATAAATAGTGGATTAAATAACGGTGAAATAATATCTAATCAGGGAATAGTAAATTGGGATAGCAACGAAGATAGAATAAACGATGCATTAGAATTAACAGATAATCCATATATTGATGATGGAGTTGATCAGGATAATGACAATGAAACAGACGATGATGATCCAACTAATATTACTATTATTAGATTTGAAACCCCGCCATATGTAGAAGAAAATTTTTCTGATGATACTATAGGTGAAAAAGCAAATCAATCATATAGCACAAGAAGCTGGTTTGAAACTACTAAAAGCTCCCAAGTAGGTACATGTTTTGAGGTAGCAGGCGGTTATTATTATGAAACACCTAACTCCTATAAAACTAAAATAAGACAATCTGGTGGTAAAAGTTATTGGAATTATACTTTATCAGAATTAGAGGGGGATATAATTTGGTGGGAAGTTTGTTTTGCCTGCGGAGATTCTTTTAATAGTTCAGATTTATACTTGGATTTCAAGAACGACAATAATCAAAATATTGCTAGATTAAAATTTGAGTATGTAGAAATAGATGAAGATTATCCTATGAATTGGGTTTTAGATTTATCATATTGGGATCCAATAGATGAGTGGGTAAAACTATCCTCAGATTTTGAAGATGGGCATCTGCGTAATAGCTGGTATAAACTCCGAATAGAAAAAAATGGAGAAAATAATATAAACTATATTTTAAATAGATCAGGAATAGGAAACACAGATACCTTAACAGGGAAAACAATTAGTACATCATTTGAAAACCTAGACAGAGTAGAGTTTTATAGCACAAAAGACCCAATTGTATGCCCAATGATATTCTGGGATGAACATTTTGTTGGTCTAATACCTACATAAACCTAAGGTTCTAATATAATCTCTGTTCTATCTTCACTAAAACCTATTATATTATATTCTTTTTCAATTTTTCCTTCAAGTTCATCATATATTTCCATTTCAGAATTATATTCATCTAAAGTTGAGTTAAATAAATCTTGAATATCTGTAACATTATTATCGAAAGAGATAGTACCATTTTTTATTGTGATATTTTCAGCTAAATATTTTAGATAATAGCTAGCATTTAGCCTTAAGGAAGAAAGACGATCACCAGAATCTGAGAGATTTACATATAGATCAACTAATTTAAAATAATCTTCAATGGAATAACTTAAAGTATCTTGAAATTTAACTGAAGCTACTTTAAAATTATACATTGAATAATTAAAATTAACTATTGCATCTTCGCAGTATGTAATCGTTGAATTAACATAATAATACATCTTTGAAATATTAGACTCAATAAGTGCATTATTATACCATATTAAAGCCATATCGAAATAATAGTTACCTGAAGTTATGTATTTTCTACCTCTATCAAGATCGCCTATAGACGATAAAAAACGAGATGTAAAATTCAAATTTTTGCTTTCAATAATGGATATTTCTTTTGTATATTTTTCTTTTTCTTGAGATCGCGCCTGTATATCTGCAATGAAATAAGTAATAATTACTACTCCTATCATTATAGTTAGAAGCATAATAAACATGTCTCTATCGAATAATCTCGCCATTTTCCTCTCCTACCATCCAAATTATAAATTATTAATGTTTTTAAATCTTAAATTAATTTTATGTTATTAAAACTATTTAAAAACTTTGCGATATTTTTGCAAAATGATAATATATTTTAGGAAAAGATTAAAGAAAGAGATTTATTTACCCTGTTAGAAAAAATATAATTTGCCCCGGTAGTGTAGTGGCCTATCATCCGAGCCTGTCGAGCTCGGGACTCGGGTTCAAATCCCGGCTGGGGCGTTTATCTTTTTTGTAATTATAACACTATAAACATAAATATTAATAGTTATAGAGAATATAGTAGATTTGGATGGTGAAGAGTAGAGATTTGCTTACTATCGTATTAGTAATTATTCTATTTTTAAGTATTATTTTAATAATTCACCCAATAAATATTGCTAAAGCAGGAGAAATAATAACTGTCGGATCTGGTGCATCCTATAATTTTACCACAATTCAAGATGCTATAGATTATGCAAATCCAGGTGATACAATAAATGTATATAGCGGAACATACAATGAAAATATTGTCATTAATAATGAAAGTTTAACATTAAAAGGAGTTAGTGGAAGTAGTTCCACAATTATCGATGGTATAAGTCAATATGATCAAACTATTAAGATTAATGCTGATAATACTGATATTTCGGGTTTTACAGTTAAAAACACAGGTGGCACAGTTAATAATAAAGCCTGTATATTTATAAACAAAGCGACAGGGTGTAATATTCATAATAATATTATCAAAAATAGTGGAGCAGATGGTATAGATATTAAATCAGATGGAAATAACATATATTCTAATACAATAGAAAATAACGATATGTATGGTATTTATCTATTAAATTCAGATGAGAGTGAGATATATAATAATATAATTCAAAATAATAAAAGAGGATTTTATATATCTGGATCTTCATCTAATAACATACATGACAATGACATAATTGGTAATTCTGAGTATGGTATCTATTTAATTTTTTCTAACGACAATACAATGTATTTAAATCATTTTTCAGATAATAGTATAAACAATTCTTATGAATCCATTTATACAAATGACTGGTATTATAACTCACAGGGCAACTATTGGGATGATTACAATAATTATGATAATAACCCAGAAGATGGAATAGGAGATGACCCTTATGATATCTCAGGGGACACCGGATCTCAAGATATGTATCCATTAGGTATCTTTCTGCAAGGTTCTTCTCCAACAGCAGAAATAATTTCAATTATACCAAACCCCGCTGCCACAGGTCAATCAATAACTTTTAATGGCAATGCAATAGATGACGGAACTATTGTCGAATGGGAATGGAAAATAAACGGGGTTGTAAGAGGAACATCAGAAGATTTCACTTTATCAAATGGTCTGTCATCTGGGACCTATAATGTTAAATTTAGGGTTAGAGATGATGATTCTTTATGGTCAAATACAGCAACTGATACCCTAGAAGTTAATCCTTCTTCATCTACTAACAATGAACCTATAGTTACAAATTTACAGGCTACACCTAATCAGACAACGTATGGTAAAACAATTTATTTTTTTGGAGAAGGCTCTGATCCTGATAGTGGCGATTCTATCAATGATTATGAATGGAGCTCAGATGTTGATGGTTTTTTATCTGATCAAAAAACCTTTTCATCAAAAAAACTCTCAGTTGGAACACATATAATTACTCTAAGAGTAAGGGATAGTCATGGAGCGTGGTCAGATCCTGAAACACTTTCTATAGAAATAAATTCTGATCCCTCAATTGAAAATAATCCACCAGTTGCAAATGCTGGAGGGGCATACAACGGCATAGTAAATGTAACAGCTACCTTTAATGGCTCCAACAGCTACGATGAAGATGAAGGAGATAGTATTACCAATTATTATTGGGATTTTGGAGATGGCAACACATCAAATGGAGAAACAGTTGAGCATATATATACTAGTGCAGCACAATACACCGTAACATTAACTGTAACAGATAGTAACGGTGAACAATCACAAGATATAACGTATATTATTATTGATGAGACATCAAACAATCAGACATCTGATGGAGATAACGAAAAAATCATCATTCCTGGTTTTGAAATAATTTTTTTATTTGTATCTATAATAATTATCATAATTAAGAAAAAACAAACCTAGGATGATGGAGGATATCCACCTATTCTTAGACTTGGATCTCCTATCAGAACCCATCCTTCTACTGTTTTACCATCTTGATAATCCCATGTATCATCAGAACTACCAGATGTAAACCAATTTATATAATCAATAATAGTTTGACTATGAATCATCCCAAGATTATGATTGCCAATTACAGATTGCTCAGCATAGACCTTAAAGAAATGTGAAGCAATCCAACCATCTGCAACCTCAGTACAACTTAAATTATCTCCACCATAACCTAAACCTGTATTACCAATACAAGCAATTGCTCCAGCATTTTTCTGTCGAACTAAATTCCAACTCCAACAATGTGGAGACCATTCAGCTTTCCAAAAAGCACCACTATCTTCTGTTACATCTGAACTAAAATAATCGACTCCTTGCGCATCTATACCTTTCTTTATATTTGCAAGAGTTACATCAAATTGACTGTTATGACAACCACCAACTACACACACAGGGTATTTATGTACATTTCTTAAGAAATACATAGCCCAATTATATAAACCATCTATCCAAGACTCATCATTTGCAGGATGTGTCGACCAAGCCATAGGGTTGGCATGACCTGAAAAATAAAGAAAGCCTGCTCCATCTTCATTTATAGCTTCTACAACATCTGACTGTCGGCTCAATTCAAGATTTGAAGCCCATATTTTAACTAAACTAAATCCTAAAGGCTCAACATAACTTCCGCCAAGAGCTGTTTCAAGTTCTCCTTCAAAATAAGGATTATTATATGGAAAAGTATCTCCCCCAATTAAAATCATCTTTTTAAACCATAAACTACCATACGTCTCCCTTTCGTACTCAATTATTTTATCTAAAATAACCTTAACCTCGGATGTTTTTCTACATGGAAGTCTACCTACATATACATCTGGATAGAAATCAACTATATCAATAGGTTTTTCATGATAAGGCCATTCTGCAAATAAACCATCACCATCAGAATCCCAACTACAAAATTCATACTGAGCAGAAGACTCATTATATCTATATACATCAGCAAAATAAAGATCACTTAAAAAAACAGGATCCCAAACTTTTTCTTCCCTATCAACCTCTAAATTTGAATACCTGGAAGGTAAATACCACTCTAAAGTCTGCTCATATCTGCCCCCCATGAGAAGTACATATGTTATATTCCAAGTTTCAATTGCATCTTTGATAAAATACTTAATCTTCTCTGCTTTATCTATTCCAGAATAACTATTATATATTTCTTCAGTTGTTTTAACAAAAGTTTTGATTCCATATTTGTTCTTATGAGCAACAAAATCTGTTAATAAATCTGAAAAAAGACTAGGGGTTATTATCACCATATCAAACTCTTCATCAAAAGTTTTAAAAATTGATTTTGGTGTTTCATATTTGATATTTAAATCAAAGTTTTTTGCTTGAATAATTTTATCTTCAGATGGCATATATCTTACAGGATAAATACTCATAGTAAGATATAACACTCTAACTCCATTTTTAAGACCAGTACTTATCTTATAATCATACCAATTTGTAGGATAAAAATCTGATTGAGTATAAAAATCTTTAAGTTCATATGAATCTAAAATATCGTTATCTGTTATACTTAATTTATTTAACTTTATTTTTGGAACTAGTTTGGAAGCTATTTTAACCTTACTGTCTATCTCTTTTTCAAAAAGATCCTGTGGTATACACTCAACTTCTAATATTTTAGTTCCTAAAGGAAAAATTAATTCTTTTTTATAAACTGGAAGCATAGGACATCCAGCAGAAGTTATCATATTTTGTGTTTCTGCTATTTTTAAATTTATATATTCTCCTTCTGTGGTAATAGTTGCCTCTGAAAAATTAATATTTTCATTTTCTTCAGTTATTTGAATGTTTTTATCTGGATTAATAGCAAAAACATTTATGCTACTCATAATTAAGGTTATTAATACAGCAAGTAGCATTATCTTTCTCATTTGTATATATTCCCCATAATCGATATTAAATATTTATATAATACTATAATATTTATATTATATATATTTTCCTAAATTATCTTCTGAAATCAAATATTGGGCCAATATATCTTTTATTATCTGTTTTAAAACTGGAGAACTTATGTTTTAAAGAATTTATTATGTTGATAAAGAAGCTTGAAAAATGTCTACTTCTAGGTAGGGATATAGATACAGGGTCGGACCAAACACTTTCTGCACCATATTCATCTTTTGCTTTAACTTTTACTGCATAATCACCTTTACTAGACCATGAATTATTTTTTGTAATATTTTCACCTGAGTTTTTAGGGCCTAGCCATTGACTTTGTGATCCATCACCCCAGTCAAATAGATAATAGATTTGATTTTCATCAGGATCAGTACTTCTACCTATAAATGTATATTCACGTCTAGTCACACCTTCACTTGGTCCTTTTATTGTAGGTTTTATCGGAGGATAATTTTTTATTATCTCAACAATTAAAGATTCAGACCAATCGCTCTCCTCACCTCTAAAATCCATAGCTTTTACCCTTAGTCTATAGGTTCCGTTCCTAGAATATTTATGACTCTCGGATGCATCTTTGCCTGACTCAACAAAATCAGTCCAGTAATCAACAGTCATATCACCATTCCAATCCCATCCATATTTAATAAAATAATCTTCTGTATCTGTTGCAGAGGTTGAGTAGCTGTAAGAAACATTTGTAACACCGTTTGTTTCACCACGGGGTTTATTTGGAATACTTGGTTTATCTTTATTTGAAACTCCATAGTTTGTACTTAATAACTTTAATTCAAATTGATCTATAACTATATACCAATTAGAAATATCCCACAGATAAAGTCTTTTATTTCCAGTATTTTTTGCACGAACAATATTTCCTGCTTCAAAGGAATACCAAAAATCTGTTTTATTACCATCAATTTTTAATGTCTGATATTTATTTTGATTTATTTCAATTATTTCCTTTCCCTCACAACCACCAATATAACCTAAAGATTCAATATAATAATATAAATCTGAACCAAAGATATTTTTTATTATCGCAGGTTCTTCGATATGAATATCTGCATTTATTACAGTCGTATTAAAAATCCATTTATCATCAACATTTATAGGAAAAACATATGGCAGATAAAATGGCTCTAAATCAATATAATAAAAATAAACGTCAATATTAGCAATTACTTTTCCACGCTTGTTTTTTACTACACCATCAAGATGGATGTTTTCACAGCCTTCTATTTTCATATTTGATTTATTTACATGAATAAAACCTGTTACATTTATCTCAAAATTACCAGATATTATAGACAATGAACCATTTCCATTTATATCTCCAATTGACAGATTATAAACATCAGAAGAATCATCTACTACTTGAAATTCTATGCTATCTATTTCTATATCGAATTTTGGTTCCCCTGAACCATTATAACCACTAAACTTGATATAATATTTCCAAAAATTACCTACTTCCCATATAGGTATTTCAGCATCATTACCAACAATAGTTTTCATAATTAAAGGATTCTCATTACTTTTAATTTTTATAGCGCTGGCAAAAACACTTGTAAAAAACAGTATCATTACCATAAAAACCAGAAATGTTTTTTTATTAATATTTTTCAGCCCCCCTTAAATTATTTAATTATTACTATTTATCAATTTTACCTCATATATTATACAATATATATTCTGCATGGAACATACATTTTTTTATATTTAATGATATAAACAAAACAAAGGCAGTTTATACAATTTAAAAAATTGTATTA
>Ga0272442_10004581_pt1 | contig 18832 bp, 22 predicted proteins | sample SSMForm2O_FD_200262 | JGI IMG/M metagenome (GOLD analysis project Ga0272442, IMG submission 200262) | Marine sediment archaeal communities from Little Sippewissett salt marsh, Falmouth, MA, United States - SSM-Form-2O | ecosystem: Environmental > Aquatic > Marine > Wetlands > Sediment ... | reverse complement strand
GTTGAGAATAATTTTCCTGTACATATTCATTTACTTCGTAAATAGCATCATTTAGATTGGTTCTGTCTTCTAAACCTTTTCTATTACTATATTGATTTCTTTCCATGTCGTCACCACTCATATTTGTTCACCACTATAAAGTGATATAAATATAATGAAATTATGGTACCAAAAAGTATTTAAATACATGGGTAGATTTTTAATGCTTTTAAATGACATCATTTTTCAACAACTCCTCTTTCATTTGCAAAATTTCTGTCTAAAATATAGTTGATAAATATAGTATCTCTTAATTCAGCAGGTATATCAAATGGCCCCATATACTTTTTAGGTTCATTTTTAACATCTCTAGCTATTCTAATTTCCGGTCTTTTAGCTCCAAATGGAACCCCTCTTAGAGAATCTGGAGAAAAATCTAGAATTACTTTATTAGATTCTTGATTATACTTTTCACAGAAATCTTCCTTAAGACCTTTTTCTGTGTGGGTTTTTTGATCTTCATAAAACCACATTTTTCTTAAATTATCATAATTTTTTCTGTCAGCTTTTACAAGCCAGTGTACACCATCAATAAGTTCACCCATCCACGGATATTTAATATTCAAATCAGAATGTTTAACAATTTTATATTTTGTTTTGAAAAAAGTTCCTTTTGATTTCTCAAAGACCTTTTCAAGTTCTTTATCAAGAATACCCCATTGTATTTCAGGAATTTTTATCAATGATTTATATGTTTTTGAAGAGCCGCTAAATGCTCCAACACTTCTATTTTCAGCTAATCTTTCTTCCATTTCTTCATCCTCCTTTCTGTTGGATTCACCAGAAATTATATCATAATCAAATTCATCATTTCTATAATTTGATTCAGCTAATAGAGGGTCAATAATAGTTTTTAGATAGGCAGCTGATTTTGGAGATTCCCTTTCAAGCCTTTTCATTATTTTTTCATAAGAAAATGGATCATTTTTGATTTCATCAATATTCTGCCATATTAACGATTTAGCAGCTTCGTGTTTAGAATTATAGTTAGCAAAATAAACACCGTCTTTAGTGACTGATTGATCTGTCAAATAAATTAATCTCGTTTCTCTTCTTTCTGGTATAAAATTCTTATTCATATTACCCCTCTTTAACTACTCTATAGTTATAATTATATAGTATATAAAGGTTACTATCTTTTAGTAAATATAGTAAATACAAACCACCCAACTCATTTTACAAGTTTAAGTGCTTAAAGTATAAAAACCTTCTATTTTTATTTTTTCAAAACTAACTTAATTTAAGGTGAATTTATCTGAAACCGATAATAGTTGGGATTGATCCAGGCACAACAACAGCCTTTGCAGCGCTAGATTTGAAGGGAAATGTAATCAGAATATTCTCAAAAAGGGACTTTTCTTCATCAGATCTTACACATGCTATATCAACTCTGGGAAAGCCTTTATTAGTCGGTGTTGATAAGGCAAAATTACCAAAAGCAGCTGAAAAACTGGCTGCCAGATTTTCGTCAAAAATATGCACACCTGAAAACGATCTTCTTGTTCAGGAAAAGTCAGATATGGTAGCTTCATATCTGAGGAACAAAGACATACTCCTGAACAATTCTCATGAAAAAGATGCCCTAGCTTCAGCATTATTTGCTTATGATTCTGTTTCAGATCTTTTTGAAAAAATTGACATTACTCTTGCAAGATTAAGGTTTCAATCATATTCAGAAGATGTCAAAGAATTGATTATGAAGAGAAAAGCTATGAACATATCAGATGCTGTAGATATGCTTACAAAAAAACCAGAGCCTAGAAAGGAAGAAAAAAAGGTTGAGATAAATGAAGACTTTAAAGAAAAATCAGAAGAATTAGCTAGAAAGTTTAAAGAAAAATCTCGTAGTTATGATGTTCTTAAAGAATATACAGAAAAGCTTGAGACAAAAATAGAAAAGCTGGAAAAAGAAAAATCAGCAAGGCATAAAGAGGAATCCATAAAAACAGAAGACGCTAGAAAAAATGTCATTAAAACTAAAGAAATACGATCAAGAGATATTCTTATCAGGCAATTGCAGTTTGAATTAGCCAAGCACAAGCTAGCTTCAAGAGAATTAGATACTCAGATATCAAAAGAAGCAGAATTTAAGGACCTTGAAGACGATGGTCAGCAGCCATTTATGATAATAAAAGACTTTACAAAAGATGCTATAGCAGAAGCTGGAAATATAGAAAATATGCCTATTTTCTTTCAAAGTTATTCTCCTTCAAAAAGAGCAGCAAAGCTTCTTACATTAAGACAGCCGTCTATAGCTCTCTTTCCAGAAGAGCCAGAAGAATTAGACATATTAACAGATGCTGAAATAAAAGTTATTTCATGTCTAGAGCCAAAAGTAAACTATTTTTATGCTTCTGTTCCTATGGAAGAAGTTAAAAGAGCTATGAATACCAAAGAAAAGAGAAATTTCTTAGATATAATTCGTGATTATAGAAAGGGGAGTCGGAATGATTTCCCATAAAATAAGACTTCCAGGAATGATTCTGATTGAAGATTCTATAAAAGATTCAGCTGGACTGGTTTGCAAAGATTTAGGTTTACAGAGAAAATGCCTTCTTCTTTCTGGACAAAAAACATATGATATATTGGGAAAAGACGTTCTTGAAGATATTAGAGCAAATAATTTCAGAGTAAAATCAAAGATAGTTTCTTCAATAGAAAAAGATGAAATAGATAAAATAATTAAATTTGCCCAGGGATTTGATTATATTGTAGGTGTCGGCTCTGGAAAAGTTATAGATATTGCAAAATATGTTTCTTTTCAAAATAAAATACCGTATGTTTCTGTACCTACATCAGCTTCACACGACGGAATCACTTCTCCGCGTGCAACTTTAACAAAAAAAGGTAAAAGATATTCATATGAAGCACAGTCACCTATAGCTATTTTAGTTGATATTAATACAATCAAGGAATCACCATATAGAATGATTGCATCAGGCTGCGCAGATGTCATATCAAATATAACAGCTGTCCCCGACTGGAGATTAGCACATAAGGAAAGAAATGAATTTTATTCAGAATATGCTGCTACATTATCAATTTCTTCAGCTCAGATTGTTCTAGAATCTGCTGATAAAATAAGAGATCTTAAAAAAACAGGAATTAAAAATCTCATGGAAGCTCTTATTAATTCAGGCATAGCAATGTGCATTGCAGGATCTAGCCGCCCCTCATCAGGCTCTGAACATCTGTTTTCACATGCTCTGGATGCTATATTTCCTGAAAAAATGTCTCTTCATGGAGAACAATGCGGCGTCGGTACAATAATTTCAGCATATCTATATGATCTTAATTGGAAAAGGATACAAAAAGTCCTGAAATCATTAAGATGTCCTGTTTCTGCACATGAACTTAGAATACCAGAAAAGATAGTTTTAAATGCTTTGCTCCAAGCAAAGGATATAAGGAAAGATCGTTATACGATCTTGAATAAGAAACCTTTAAATGAGACAATGGCCAGAGAAATATTACTAGAAACTGGTATTATTGAGTGATTTGATGCCTGAAAAATGGAGAAAATGGAAGCACATTACAAAACTCGATCCTGATAAGAAGATTACACCACAGACAATTGAGACAATAATCGAAACAGATACAGACGCTGTCATGATATCAGGAACCCAGAACATTAAAAGAGAAGATGTCTTAAATCTTGTTGATATGCTTCAGTCATATGATATTCCTAAAATTTTAGAACCTGTCGGACCACAATCAATGATCTATAAAGGAATAGACTGGATTTTTGTACCATCAGTCTTCAATACTAATAATTCAAAGTGGATTAATGGTCTTCATAAGATGTGGATTCAGCATTATGGGGATAAAATCAACTGGGAAATGGTTGTTCCAGAAGCTTATATTATTCTTAATCCAAAATCAGCAGCAGCTAGATATTCAGGAGCAAAAGTTATTCCAACTAAAGAAGCAGTTGCAGCAGCTGTATGCGCTGAAAGAATGTTTAAATTTCCTATAGTCTATATTGAATATTCAGGAACATATGGAGACCCCACTTTAGTAAAAGCTGTTTCTGAAGCATTATCAAAAGCCCACCTGATATATGGCGGCGGTATTAATACAAAAGAAAAAGCAGAAGAAATGTCAAAATATGCTACAATAGTTGTCGGAAATACAATTTACGAAGGCGGTTCTGACACATTTATTAATACAATGCGCGGTTCATTATTAAAAGAGCTTCAGGAAGTTCAAATTAAATTAGCTAAATTAAAGAAGTTAAAACAGAAAAACGGGAATGGAAAGACTAAAAAAGAGGATCCTTTTGATGTTAAGTTCCCCTCAGAAGAATATGATGAAGGCAAATTCTTTGGTGTTAGATACAAAAGAAAAAAAGAAAACTAAACACATAGAAATCTTTATTTAAACCCCATTTTATAATTTATTCATGGTTTATGTTGAGACTGCTAAAAATCTTTCAAAAGATGATATACCTAAAGTCGGTGGAAAGGGTGCAAATCTGTCAGAGATGTTTAATGCTGGATTTCCAGTTCCAGAAGCTTTCTTTATCACAGTTGATGCTTACAAAAAATTCATAGAATTAAATAATTTAAGGCCTAGAATGAATGATATTATTTCAGAAGTTAATTTTTCAGATGTTTCTTCTATACAAAATGCTTCTAGGAAGATACATGATATCTTTATGGAAGCTAAGTTTCCTGAATCAATCAAAGAAGAAATATCAAAATATTATAAGATGTTAGGTGGAATGAACGAAGAAATGCTTAACATCGAATTCTTACATGCAGGAAAAGATCCTATTTACGTTGCTGTTCGTTCTTCATCTACAATGGAAGACATTGCCAAAACAAGTTCAGCTGGACAGCAGGAAACATATCTAAATATTAGAGGTCTTGAAAAATTACTAACTTCAATTAAAGGATGCTGGGCATCTTTGCATACAGCAAGAGCAATGTATTATCGTCATAAAAACAATCAGCCTCAAGATGTTGATATTGGTGTTATAGTTCAAAAAATGGTAAATTCTTATTCTTCAGGCATAACATTTACTGTAGATCCAACAAAACCAGAATCAAATCAGATGATTACAGAAGCTGTCTGGGGTCTTGGTGAGACAGCTGTTCAGGGTCAGGATGATCCTGACAGATACGTTATTGATAAATCAAACGGTCAGATAGCTGATAAAAAAATAGGCCACAAGAAAATAATGAGAATTAGAGATCCGTATGAAAACAAGACTGTGATAAAAGATGTTCCTGATGATAAATCTGATCTTCAGATATTAACAGATCAGCAGATAATTGCGCTGGCTGCTTATGCAAAAAAGATTGAAGATCATTATGGAAAGCCACAAGATATTGAATGGGCAACAGAACGCGGAAAAATTTACATTACACAAACCCGTGCAATAACAACTCTAGAAACAAAAGAAGTTCAAGAAGTATATGCAAGTGAGGAGCCGATTGTAAAAGGTACTGGTGCTTCTCCTGGTCTTGCTAAAGGAACTGTAAAAATAATTACTGACATGTCGCAGCTGTCAAAGATAGATCATGGTGATATACTTGTTACAGAAATGACAGACCCTGATTTTGTTCCGGCAATGGAAAAATCTTCTGGTATTGTTACAGACAAGGGCGGAGCAACATGCCACGCAGCTATCGTATCAAGAGAACTTGGAATACCATGTATTGTAAACACAAGAACAGCCACATCAGTATTAAAAGACGGTGACTTGGTTACAGTTGATGCTTTTCATGGTTTAGTATATAGAGGCGACGTTACAGTTTCACAGCCAGAAACTGTTGAAGAAACATCTTGTGACGAGTCTTTTGTTCAGATAGGAGTCACAGCTACTGTAATAAAAGCTAATGTAGCATTTCCACAGACAGCTGAAAAAGCTGCTCAAAAAGCAGAAGGTGTTGGTCTTCTTAGAATAGAACATATGCTTACAAAATCAGGAAAGCATCCTGCACAGTTTATAAGAGATAATAATTCTGAAGAGCTGACAAGATTATTAGTGGATGGTATAGGTGCAGTAGCCTCTGCATTCAGAGGAAAGCCAGTTTGGGTAAGAACTCTTGATGCGAGAACAGATGAATACCGAAATATGTCAGGAGGAGAAAACGAGCCAACAGAAGCAAATCCAATGTTAGGTTGGCATGGTATAAGAAGAGATATGGATGAGCCAGAATTGTTAAGAGCACAGTTCAGAGCAATAAAACAATTGCATGAAAGGGGATTGACAAATGTCGCTGTTATGCTTCCTTTTGTAACTAACATTGAAGAAATCAGAAGAGCAAAGATGCTTGGTCATGAATTAGGACTGCCTTCAACTGTAGAATATGGATGTATGATTGAGACCCCAGCATCTGCGTTGATTATTGAAGATATTTGCAAGGAAGTTTCTTTTATTTCATTTGGTACAAATGATTTAACAATGTTAGTTCTTGGAGTTGATCGTGGAAATGAAAATCTTGTTAAATTATATAATACATTTCATCCAGCTGTTCTGAGACTGATGAAGCACTGTATAGCTGTTGCAAAAAAGAACAATGTTAAAACTTCAATATGCGGTGAAGCAGGATCTGATGTTAAAATGGCTGAAATACTTGTTGGTTATGGAATAGATAGCATGTCTGCTAACATAGATGCTGTTGACAAGATACGCTCTACAGTTGCCCGTATTGAAAAAAGAATGCTTCTGGATAAGATGAGAGAATGATTCTATGTTTATAGAAAAGAAGCCTCAAGTTTTTGCCATGGGCCCAAGTGTAAAATTGACTTTTTATCTGATAGGTGCTTGTATACTTGTTTATTTTTATGAAATGTATATTAATTTTACAGAAGGGCTTTCTTCTGTATTGAATCTTTTTACAGAATATGGCTTTTCAACTGTCGGTATATTGGCAGGTCAGTATTGGACTTTTATTACATCAATATTTATTCACGCTGGACCAGAGCATTTAATATTAAATATGTTAGCTCTGTTCTTTTTCGGTAGAGTAGTTGAAGAATCAATTGGTTGGCGAAAAACTTTACTTGTGTTTTTAGGCGGCGGTGTTATCGGAAACTTAGCTGTTTTTGGTTCAAGCTTCTTAGGGATTATGCCGATGGATATTCCCACTGTCGGCGCATCAGGTGCTATCTTTTGCTTGATGGGGATGGCAATGTTAATTAAACCACTAGAGTTTGTATTCTATCCTTACATAGTTCCTGTTCCGCTTATTTTAGTTGCTGTGCTTTATACTCTGTTCAATATAGGTGATTTCATAGCTGTTTTATTGACAGGAAATGAGACAACAGTTGCTTACATTTCTCACATAGGTGGCCTGTTTTTGGGAATGTTTCTTGGATTTAAACAAGAAGGATCTAAAAAAGGTCTTCAAGTTCTTCTGTTAATTTTATTAGTTTTAGTTATAGTTCCATTAATCTGGGAATTTATCCAGTATCTGGAAATGACTAATTATATTTCATTGTTAACACAGGCATTTAGTTAATATTTAAAAACCTTCTCTCTCATTCTTTTGTTATGACAAAAACACTATTGCAAATCCCAGATGGGTTAAAAACAAGAGCTCTTGAAATAGCCAAGGAGATAGGCAATGATGTTATAATCAGCGCTGACGCATGCTTCGGAGCATGTGATCTTAAAGACAGAGAAGCTCTGCAGTTAAAATGTGATAAGATAATTCATTACGGCCATTCAAAGTTCTTAGAATCAGAGATGCCAGTTGAATACAGAGAAATGAAATTAGACATAGATATTATTCCTCTCTTAGATGAAGCATTTGAAAAATTAAATCAATATAAGTCCTTCGGACTTGTTACAACAATACAATTCATTAATTCAATACAGCAGGCAAAAGAATATCTAGAATCAAAAGGAAAAACTGTTGAAATAAAACAGGAAAAAGATCTGTCTCCAGGACAGATATTAGGATGCCGTGTTCCTACCTTTGATACAGAATGTATTTTATACATAGGATCCGGAAGATTCCATGCTGCGGGGATAGCCCTAAAAAACAAGAAGCCCCTGTTTATTCTGGATATTGAAAAAAACATCTTGGCAGATGTAGAAGACCTGAAAAATAAATTTGAAAAGCAAAGTTATGCAGCAATAGCCGTAGCAAAAGACAAAAATTCTTTTGGAATTTTAGTTTCAACAAAAAAAGGCCAGTGTCATATTGACCTAGCTGAAGAAATAAAATCAAAATTAAAAGCAAAAGGAAAGGAAGCTTTCATATTATCAATGGATGAAATAAAGCCTGAAAAATTAATGGGTATAAAATGTGACGTCTGGATAAATACAGCATGTCCACGCATAGGAATTGAAGATCGGACAAATTTTGAAAAACCTATTCTCAATCCAGATGAAATTCAGGCAATTGTCGAATAAATTCAATAATTTAAGTTTTTAAACACAATTATAATCAATGCCATATAACGAACACGATTACATTCCAGAAAAAAGTCAATATAAACCTTCTGTACAAAATCAAGTTAAAAAACATTTTATACAAAATGATTATGCTCAAATAACACCTTTTATTTTAAATATGACTATATCAGAACTGTCTAAATATGAAAAAATGCTTCAGACAGAAAAAAATGACTTGGTAGAATTTCTTTTAAGTCGCTTTGGCTATTATGATGATGTAATTGATAATATACTAGACAGTGATACACGTTCAATGTTTTATGAATTTGAGCGCGATGGTATTTTAAAAACATCTTCTATTGAGGTTTCTGTTCCTATGTTTAAGAAGGGTGTTTTTGGAAATTTAATTAAAAAATCTGAAAGAAACTGGAAAATAAAATATTGGCATTGGAACAGAGAAGGAATAAAAAAAATACTTTCACCCCAAGAAGAAGAATTTCAAGATGAATATGAAAAAATATATGAAGATAATGATTTCTTGAAGGAGTTTTCCAGAGATTTAAGAAAACGTGAAGGAACAAAGCCAGATGGTCAGCCTGTAGAGTAAACCGATAGATTTATAAGATATTATATCAATCAGATATGTTATGAATATTAAAATTCTCGAAGAAGAAAAAGATAAGCTAAAAATAGAGTTAAAGGGTGAAACAGCTACTATTACTCAAGTAATAGCAGATGCTGCCTGGAAAGAAGGTGTTGACGCTGCAGCTATAAGAGAGCATCCTTTTATGGAAGAGCCAAAGATTATAGTTTCTGGTGAAAAACCTAAAAAAGCACTTGAAAAAGCATCACAAGCAGTACAGGAAAAATGTGATGAATTAAAGACCGAGCTTCAGAAAGAATTATCAAAATAATCTGACGGGTCATATAATGAAGATAAATAAAAAAATTAAAGATTCTGGATTAGAAACAGTTTTATATATTGTAATAGGATTTGTCATAGCTTATGCTTTCAATATGGGTCTAGGTCTGGCACTTTCTACAGAAACTCCTGTTGTTTCTGTTTTTTCAGAAAGTATGGTGCCTACCTTACAGAAAGGTGATTTGATAGTTGTCAAAGGTTCAGAATCCTTTGAAGTCGGAGATATAATAGTTTTTGATGTTTCTCAATATGGTTATCCTATTATACACAGAATTATAGATATTGATTCCGGAGAAATATCAACAAAGGGAGATCATAATTCTGTTAAAGATCCGTGGAAAATAAAAGAGGAAAATATTCACGGAAAAGCTATATTAAAAGTGCCGATATTGGGTTGGGTTAAAATAGTATTTACAGATATTATATTTTAAATACGTTAAATTTATAAAGGTCTAAAGTGTTAATAGATAAAAATTAAATGGTGTTTCAGTTTATGGAGTTCTGCAAAAAATGCGGTACATTGATGGTCCCTCAGAAAAAAGGAAGCAAGACAGTTTTAATATGTAGAAAATGTGGAACTACAAAGGGCGGTAAAATTGATTCTAGGATGTTTAAGATAAAAACTAAGAGAAAAAATGAGAAAAAAGAAGTTGTAGTTGTTGATAAAAAATCAAAGTTGGATGTTCTTCCTAAAACAAGAGCTTGCTGTCCAAAATGCAGTCATAATGAAGCATTTTGGTGGATGCAACAGACCAGAGCAGCTGATGAAGCACCTACTAGATTCTATAAATGCGTCAAGTGTTCACACACTTGGAGAGAATATGAATAAGGTATATAAAGTTTATTAATAAACTAAGTATATGTCTAGGGAAAAGATACATTGCAATCTATCTAAAGAAATTATAAATATGATGTGTGATAGAAGATACCTTAAAGAAGAGCTCAGATCTGAAGGAGTTTCATATTTTAGACTAAATAAAGAATATAACGAACTTGTAAGTTCTATAGATGAAAAAATAAAAGATGTTCATAATGATATTCTGTTCAAATACATATATTCTGAATTAGTTTTCAATGGTAAAAGCATTAACAGAGCTGTTAGAGATTTTGAAAAATATTATAAAAACTGTACAGGAAAAGATTACGTTTTTGTATTAGAATAGATATATAAAGAATCTTTATCTATCATTAATGGGGTGTATTTTATGAATAAAACTATTGAAAATCTTTCTAAAGCTTTTATTGGTGAAAGCCAGGCTCGAAACAGATATACTTTTTATGCAAAAATAGCAAAAAAAGAAGGTTTCGAACAAATATCAGAATTATTTCTTCTGACAGCTGACAATGAAAACGAACATGCAAAATGGCTGTTAAGAATGATTAATCAGATAATGAAAAAATCAAGAGAAACAATGGATGAAATAAAAGTTGATTCAGGAGTTCCTACAACTCTCGGTTCAACTATAGAAAATGTTAAATCTGCGATAAAAGGAGAAAATTACGAACATACTCAGATGTATCCTGAATTTGCTAAAGTAGCTGAAGAAGAAGGCTTCCCAGATATTGCAACAAGATTAAGAGCAATTGCAAAAGCAGAAGAGCATCATGAAGAAAGATATCAGAAAATTTTAAAGAATCTGGAAAACAACACTACTTTCAAAAAAGAATCTAAAGTTTATTGGGTCTGCAGAAAATGTGGATATATACATGAAGGAGAAGAGCCTCCAGAAAACTGTCCATCATGCGGTCATCCAACAGGTTATTTCCAGGTAAAAAATGAGGAGTATTGAGGTGAATAAATGAAAAATATCTTTAGCCTTAAAGGAAAAGTTGCCATTGTCACTGGAGCTTCTCGTGGTTTGGGGAAAGGAATGGCTCTGGGATTAGCAAAATCAGGTGCAATCATTATAGGTGCATCTAGAGATGTTAAAGGACTGAATCAAACAATCAAAGAAGTCAAAGCTCTGGGAAGTGACGGTTTTGCAGTAAAAACTGATGTTACAAAAGAAAAAGATATTAACAATGTAATCAAAAAAACCTTGCAGAAATACAAAAAAATTGATATTCTGATTAATAATGCAGGTATTCTTAGATCAGGTCCAGCTGAAAAAATGTCCAATAAAGACTGGAACGATGTAATTAACATTAACCTTACAGGCATGTTTTTGTTTGCAAGGGCCGTTGGTAGAGAGATGATCAAAAAGAAAAGCGGTAGTATAGTTAACATAGCAAGCATAGCAGGGCAGTTTGGATTCCCAAATGCTGTTTCATATGATTGCTCAAAAGGCGGCATAATTTTAATGACAAAAGCATTAGCAGCAGAATGGGGCAAATATGGAATAAGAGTGAATGCTATTGCCCCCGGCATTTTTAAGACAAAAATGACTGAAGCCATGCTAAAAGATCCTAAAACAAGAGCAGCATTCTTTGCAAATATACCTCTTGGAAGAGCAGGTGATCCAAAAGAACTTGGCGGTGTTGCCAATTTCTTAGCATCAGATGCTTCAAGTTATGTTACAGGACATGTTTTAGTTGCTGACGGAGGATGGACAGCAGGTTTGTGATAGAATGACAGAATTAAACCAAATATACAAATGTGAAGTCTGTGGAAATATAGTAACAGTTCTTCATACAGGTGTTGGCGAATTAGTATGCTGCGAAAAGCCTATGGTGCTTCAACAGGAAAAAACAGAAGACGAAGGAAACGAAAAGCACGTTCCTGTTATTGAAAAAACTGATTCTGGAATCAAAGTAAAGATAGGATCAGTAGCACATCCAATGGAAGATTCACACTATATAGAATGGATTGAAGCAACTATCAATGGAAAAGTTTGCAGAAAATTCTTAAAACCAAGTGATAATCCAGAAGCTGTATTTGAAGTGTCAGAAGGAATTGTAGAAGCTAGAGCATACTGTAATGTTCATGGACTTTGGAAGTCCTGAACTCTTTTTAAAATACACAGTTTCCAGATAAAAGCGAAGGGGCAACTATACAACTAAAGTTGTCAGAGCCTGCATGACTCCGACACCAAGCAAAAATACACCCAATATTATAACAGATTTTCTGACATCCATTACTTGCCTTATCTCAGGTATCAGATCTGAAGCTGCTATATAGACAAACCCGCCTGCTGCAAACGGCAACAGAAACGGCATAAATGTTGATGTATATTCCACTGAAAGAACATATCCTACAACTCCGCCTAATAAAGTTGTCAAAGATACTGAAAAATTCAATACAAATGCCCTTTTCTTTTGAAATCCGCTTCTAAGTAAAATATTGATGTCTCCTATTTCCTGCGGAATCTCATGAAGTATAACAGCCAATGCAGTTGCTATACCTAATGTAAAATCAGTCATGAAGCCGGCAGCTATTATTAAACCTTCTACAAAATTATGAGTAAGATCTCCAAAAAGATTCATCCTTCCTATTTTATGAACTGGTGTTTTTCCATCATGTGCATGTCTCCAGTGAAATATTTTTTCAATTATATAAAATACTAAAAAACCAGCTATTATATACAAAAATGTATTTTCTATCATATAACTTAAAACTGTTTTCGGTATTATATGCAAGAATGTGCTTCCAAGCATAGTGCCTGCTGAAAGCGCTACTAAAAGTAGCATAATCTGCTCCAATTTTTTATCGCTAAAAGATAAAGTAAAAAATCCTACAAAAGATACTAGTGCAACAATGACACTGCTGACCAAAATTGCTGTTAATGGCTCCATAATTATCAAATTAAATATTGTAAAGACGATATTTAAAGTTTATATTCTAGTAATACTAAGTAATAGTTTGTTTAATTTGAGGTGATTTTGTGGTTTATGATACATTAATTATAGGTGGCGGTCCTGCTGGTCTGACAGCAGCTATTTATGCATCACGTTTCAAGCTTTCAGCAATAGTAATAGCAAAAGATCGCGGAGGATTATTACAATTAGTTCATAAAATTGAAAACTGGCCAGGCGAAAAATCTATTTCAGGAATAGATCTTATGAATAAGATGATTGATCATGTTAAGCACTTTGATGTTCCTGTTGAAGATGATGAAGTTGTTTCTATTGAAAAACCTGAAAATTTTATAGTAAAAACAAAACAAGGAAAAGAATATGAAGCAAAAACTATAATTGTTGCAACTGGAACACAGAGAAGAAAATTAGGTGTTCCAGGTGAAAAAGAATTCTTTGGTAGAGGTGTGAGCTATTGTGCAACATGCGATGCTCCATTTTTCAAAGATAAGAATGTTGGTGTTGTTGGTGGAAGTGATGCATCAGCTGTAGAAGCTTTAATGATCGCAGAGCATGCAAAAAAGGTCTATATTATATACAGAAAAGCAGAGATTAGAGCAGAACCTATAACAAAAGAAAAAATAGCCAACACAAAGAACATAGAAATTATTACAAATACAAACGTAACTGAAATTAAAGGAGATAAAATGGTTACTTCAGTAATGTTTGATAATGGAAAAGAGTTTCCATTAGATGGCTTGTTTATTGAAATCGGCGGAACACCAATCTCAATGTTAGTTGAAAAACTAGGTGCCAAACTAAATGAGAAAGGTGAAATAATAACAGATGATTCATCAAAGACAAATATTAATGGATTATTTGCAGCTGGCGATGTTACAGATTGTACATACAAGCAAGCTATTGTAGCATCTGCTGAAGCAGCAATGGCAGCGTTTTCAGCATTTAAATTTAAGATGGAACAAAAAAGTTAAACCTTTTGTACAAAGTTTTGTCTGGGCTCGAAAACAGTTCCTTCTCTTTTTAACCTATTAAGAACTTCTTCAATATCATTAGCTTTTATACCCTGATCTTCAGCTTGTGCAATAATATCTTCTTTTGGTATCTGCTTACCCAACTCCTTTTCCAAAGAATCAATTATATCCAAGATCCTGTGAATCTTGCTTCTCTGTGATGAAGATGTTCCTTCAGTTCTGTCAATATCAATTTTACCTGTTTCAGCATCATATCCTAACTGTCTAATCGAGTATTCCATTATATTGATAGCTCGCTGAGCATCTTCTTCGTTTACAATATCACTCATCCTGATTTTAGCTGAAGCTTCGGCAATTCTCATCAAAGCTTCATTCTGTCTCAAAGTAATTGCAATAGTATTTTCTCCAGAATATTCTGTCCTCATTTCAATATAGAATTTCTTAAGTTTTTCAATGGCTTCTTTAGTTATCTTGGGATGGCAGTTCTTTCTGACATAAGCAATATATTTTCTTAAAAATTCTGGTTCAATTTCTGGAATAACTATATCTGGATTTAGTCTTGTCTCAAGAATATGACCAGCTATCTGTTCATCTCTTTCTCTGTCAGGAACATCTCTTAATGCAAATTTTAAATCAAATCTTGATAATAATGTTTCAGGAATCTTAGTCTGTTCAGCTATAGGTCTGTAAGGATCAAATCTTAAGTGAGTAGGATTTGCACCAGCCAGCACAGCTACCTGTGCAGGCAAAGTAGCTATTATAGAAGCTTTTGCTATTGATACTGTCTGCTGTTCAAGTCCTTCGTGCATTGCAACCTGATCAGCAGAATCCATTTTATCAAACTCATCTACACAAAGAACACCTTTATTAGCCAAAACCATTGCACCCGCTTCCAACACCCAGCCACCCATTTCTTCGTCCTTGACAACTGTAGCTGTTAAACCTGCAGAACTTGTTCCTTTACCAGACACATACTTTCCTCTTGGTATGACACCGGCAACAAGTTTAAGTATCTGTGATTTTGCAGTAGATGGATCACCTAAAAGCAAAACATGAATATCTCCCCTTATTCTTGTTTTGTCTGGAAGAATATGCTGAACACCGCCAAATAATTGATACATAATAGCTTGTTTTATTTCTTTTAATCCAAAAATCGAGGGAGCTAATGAAGAAGAAACCTTTTCATAAACTTCAGGATTATGTGCAAGCTGTTTTATTTTTTCTTCATCTTCTTCAGTAATTTCAACTTCTTCCCATTCAATTTCTGTTGGTTCAACATAATTAACATCAAGATAAATATCCATCTGAGTCTTTACTCTGCCTTTAGAAGTTTTCTTAATTTCTTTCAAAATACCATTAACTGTTAATCTTGATCCTGGATCGCATTTTCTCTGCATCTCAGGCGTAGTTAAAGAATCTCTCAAGTAAATATTAACATCTCCTCTCTTTTCTGTTGTAATAATATCAAATGGTTCTTCTATTGAAAGCCATCTTGAATCAAAAAGCTTTGTTTTAACTAATGTAAATCCTGTTCCTTTTTTGCCGCAGTTACAAGCATAAGGTGGTTTAATTAATCTGTCTTCTGGTTCTGTTTTAATCAGTTCACCGCAGTCAGGACATTTGAAAATAGCAACAGAAACTTCCGGCTTTACTTCAGAAGCTCTTCTTACAACACCGTCTAATGAAATAAACTTTCCTATATGCTCAGATCTTAGATTTCTTATTCTGATAGCTTGCTGGGAAGGCAAGTTTCTGAATCGCGGTATTATATCTTTTCCTTCAGCAGCTTCTATTTCAGAAATAGCTTCTTTAGATAAACTAATCATTTTCTCAGGTTCCTGAAGAAGACTGTCTGACAAATCAGGATCAAATCTATCTAAGTCATAAAAATCAACTGTAATGGATGATTCACCTGCAGCTGCAGCTGCTGTAAGCTGCTTGCTGTAGAATTGGCTAAAAAACTCTTCGAATTTATCTTTTTCATCCATTAAAAACACCTGGAATAATAAAAGGGTGGGGGGATGTTAGAATTCCTTTTTCAGTTTTGTAAGTCTTTTGTCTAAACGTTCAATGGCTCTCTTAACATCCGCTGCAGACCTTCCCCCTGTGCAGATTATTTTACCGCTTCCGAACAAAAGGAAAGTTACTTTAGGATCATCCATCCTATACACTAATCCTGGAAACTGCTCTGGTTCATATTCTGTATTTTCCAATGTAAATGCTATCATATCCAAATTCAGTTCCTGGTTTAATTTTGCTGATGCAACTATATTCTCTAGTCTTACTTTATACTTTTGAGGTATCTTGAATCCTATTCCTCTTAGTTTTTTTACTATTCTGCTTATCACTAGTTTTGAATCTGAAGGACTTTTTGCTCCTGTACAGACTATTTTTCCTGATGAAAAGATCAAAGCTGCTGCTTTTGGGTTGTCAACTCTCATAACTAATCCTGGAAACTGCTCTGGTTCATATTCAATTCTGTCAAGTTTAGAAACAATTTTTTCAAGTTTTATGTCGACACCAAGTGTCGCAGAAGCAACGACATTTTCTATTTTTATGCGATAACCGCCCATTTATAAATACCCCCATTAGACTAAAAGTCTGGTATATATATAGGGGTTTATAAACTATATAAAGACTTTATAAAGGTAAAAAAAGCTACTTTTATATACTACATAGTAGTAATAATTATTATGGTAATGAGGGACTTGGTGCTAATAGATTCAAAGTTCAAGAAAATGAAAACTTTAGAGAAAAAAGTAGACTCAACAAAATATAACGGTAAAATCATAGATTTTAACTATCTATTCAAACTGGGAAACTGTGTTGGCAAGCATTACAGAATAGAATTTAATGAAGATTTAGAAGCTTATAATACTCCATATCATATTCATAAACTAAAAACACCTAAAAAGTATTCTAAAAAGAAAAAAGAAATGATTAAGAAATTCAATAAGACATTTGGAGATAAATATATTCTAATAAATCAGAAAAAAGTTTATAATCCAAAAAAACAGAAATCAAGCAAATTAATCAAGAATTTATATATTAGCAGACTAATTAAATAACATGAAGTTAGCTGCATTATATTCTGGTGGAAAAGACTCCACATATGCTGTATATCTAGCTAAAAAAACAGGCCATAAAATATCAGTATTAACTACAATAATCTCAGAGAATCCTGATTCATTCATGTTTCATACTTCTAACATAGGAATAACAATGATGCTAGCTGAAAATATGGGACTTAGACTTGCTATGAAAAAATCATTCGGTGAAAAGGAAAAAGAAGTTGAAGATATTAAAATAGCTGTCAAAGATCTTGAAGTCGACGGAATAGTCTGCGGAGCTATTGAATCTGAATATCAGAGAAAAAGAGTTGAAAAAGTCTGCAAAGATCTTGATTTAGAATTAGTTGTTCCATTATGGAAAAAAGACCAAGCTCAATTATTAAGAGATATGATTAAAGATGATTTTAAGATAATGATTACTTCTGTTTCAGCTGAAGGTCTTGATGAATCCTGGCTAGGACGAATTATAGACGAAGAATGCATTAAAGATCTGGAAAAACTTAATAAAAAACATGGAATAAACATTGCTGGAGAAGGCGGTGAATTCTGTACTATAGTTTTGAACTGTCCCCTTTTCAATAAAGAATTGAAAATCACAGATTCAGAAAAACAATGGGACGGCTCTGCAGGAAAACTGATAATTAAAGATGGAAAATTCATTTAGATTTAATATCAATATTATATTGTTTGCCAAATTCTCTGAATTTTTTATTATCTTCCTTTATTAACCTTAATAATTTAGAAAGTTCAAAATAATCTTCACCAGTTCCCTCTTCTTGCAGTAAAAACATAATATCCTTTTCTAGTATCAGTGAATTATTAGCATCTTCTTTAAATTCTCTAGCATTGTCAATACCGTAACTTTCATAAGTTTTAAGTTTTGTCTTTATTGCATTTTCTATATCAACATAATCTATCATTTCTTTTTCATTAATCATATAAACCACTAAAATAGTTTTTTCTGTAAATATTTCTTTTTCATTTTATTTATTCTTTTCTTATTTCTTTTGTGATCCCCTATCTTAGTGACAGAACCTGGTATCTTTTCATCTAATTCACCTACAGTTTCAAGTAAAGTATGAATATAGATTACCATATCATTCAGTCTCCATTCTGCATATGTCTTATCTTTATCTTCTTTGAGACTTTTTTTGAGATTAAGAGACCTTTTATTGTAAACAGTATCAATAATTTGTCCAGTTGCTTCAGAGCCGACAAGTGCTGCAAAAGCATCATTGATATAATTTCCACCCATTCCAAAAAAGCTTTGTACTAATTCTGTTCCTAAACCAGCTATCAGTGCACCAGTACCTTTAGCCAAAGCCCTGTTCTTATTCATTCTCTTTGTCATCTTTTTTCTGTTTTCATCAAGATAGATTTTATTATCATCATACGCAGCTTCCAGACTTCTTAATTCTCGCAGATATTTTCTTCTATTTTTAGCTAGCCTGCTTCCAGCATTTTTAGCAGACTGTCTAAAGGAAACCATATAATCATAAACATCTGGCTCTGTTCCTTTGGCTGTTCTAACTTTACTTTTAAGATAATCTATCTCTTCCATAGCATCAAATTTTTTCCTTAATTGTTCATTTGTTGGAGGTTCTTCTCTTATTTTTTTATCTTTAAATGGATTAGAATAAGATTCTTCGTAAAACTTAGAATAGCTTATCATTTTTCTTGGATTTTCAATTAATTTATACTGCTTAAGAACATCGCTGTTAAT
>Ga0272442_10004580_pt1 | contig 18833 bp, 16 predicted proteins | sample SSMForm2O_FD_200262 | JGI IMG/M metagenome (GOLD analysis project Ga0272442, IMG submission 200262) | Marine sediment archaeal communities from Little Sippewissett salt marsh, Falmouth, MA, United States - SSM-Form-2O | ecosystem: Environmental > Aquatic > Marine > Wetlands > Sediment ... | reverse complement strand
CGCGCGGCGCCGTCGGCGCAGCGCGCCTCGGTGCCTGCCACCCCAAGACGACTTCCCTCCCCGAATCGCCTGGACGGTTCTTCGGCTTGTCCGTGCCCTCGACGCCTGTCTCATGTTGCATTCATTCAATGGAGGTGAGAGGAATGAATATCCCCGACGTCCTACTCGGCCTCGGCCAGAGGCTGGCCTCCGTGTCAATAGCACGCGGCGCCGCGCGCCCCATCAGGCCTGGCCCTGTCGACTTCGAGGCGGTCCTGGACGCCCGGCCCCGCAGCACGGCGCCCTGTCGAAGCGTTACGGTCGACGAACGTTCGGCCGACGCGGCGCGGCAAAGCGCCCGTGTGCGCCGCGGAGATAGCGATGCGTCGAGCCCTGTCGGGGAAACCGAGCGGCCTACCCAGGACACGCCGTTTCCCAACGAAAGCATCGAGGAGGCGCCCACCGAGGACCTCGCCCCACAGGCCGTTGGTGCGGCCCAGACGCCCGTACAGACCCGGCCCACGGCAGGGCCTTCCGAAACGGCCACGGCCCAGCCAAGTGACGACACTGCCGTCGTGCTTCCCGCCGCTGCACTTCTCGACCATGTTGCCGTGAAGACGGCCTTGTCGAGCTCGACGGCCTTGTCCGCGGGCGAGGCCGCCTCAAGTGCCGCCCAGACCCTTCAAGGCGAGGTCGCCGGCCAAGCGCTCAACACCGAGCAAGGCGCGCCTGGCGCGGCGCTGTTGCTGCCCCAGCACACAACAGGCGGCGCGGTTCTTCCTGGGACGGAAGAGCCGGTGTCCCTTCTGACGCCTTGGTCAGGGGAACTGAAGGCCGTATCGTTCCCAAACGGTACGGAGTCCAGCGCCGCGTCCGGCGCATCGGGGCCGGTCGAGGAGATGGAGGCGGCGGCGCTCGTGCGCGGGGCGTGGACCACTGCGTTGTCTGAGGGTTCGGCGGCGGCGGCCATCGAGGACGCCGGCGCCTCTCAGCCTGCTGCGAATCTGGCCCGCGTGGCCACCGCACTGCCACAGGAAGTCGCGGATACCGTCGGCCCCGTGCAAGCGCCGCCGCCTGCGACGGAGAGCGACGTGGGCGTGCGTGGCGCCGCGAAGGTCGAGGTGCCCGCGCCTTCCGCCGAGAGGGTCAATCTGGAGGTCGTGCGAGATTTCGCGCTCCGAAGCGTCCGCTACCTGGTGACCCGAGGCGAGCGGACGCTCTCCGTCAGGCTGGTCCCCGAGTCCCTGGGTGAACTCCACCTCGAGGTGACCTCAGCGAAGGAGGGACTCTTCGTCCGGTTGATATCGGCCAACCCGGCGGTCCGGGAATTTCTGGGCGCGGGACTCGACAACCTGCGCGCGGCCCTGTCCGAGAACGGTGTCGACGTCGCCGACGTGCTTGTCACCACCGATATGGCGTCCGGCCACCCGGCCGCTGGAGGCCGCAGCCCGGAGTGGGCTGGGCCGGCTCGGTCGCCGGGGACGGCGGACTGGGGCCGGGACGTTTCGGCCGAGGGCCCGGCGGCGCCTGCCACAACGCCTCCTCACGAGGGGGCATTGAACGTGCTTGCTTAGCAGAAAGGAGGTCCACCATATGAACGCTCTGGTAACGTTCCGCGCCAACGCCACGGGGGCGCTTAGCCCCACGCCGGAGAAGCGGTTCGAGGCGGCGCAACAAGTCGCGGCAAATCTGCTGGCCAAGGCCGCGCATTCGCAGACCAAGGCCGGGCTCGTGACCAAGGCCGGCACAGAGGACGCCGAGGGGCGTGTGGCCCAGCAGGAACTCGACAAGGACGCGTTTCTTGAGCTGCTCGTGCTGCAAATGCAGAACCAGGACCCGCTCGAGCCCATGGACAACGCGGACATGTTGGCGCAGTTGGCCCAGTTCTCTTCGCTCGAGCAGATGAACAACCTCAACGACAGTTTTCAGACATTGAGCAGCAACTTCGAAGGGCTCAGCAGCAGCTTCGGCCAACTGAGCTTCATCTCCGCCAACGCCCTGCTCGGGCGAACCATCGCGGGAACCGACGTCGATGGCGTCGCCCATGAGGGCGTGGTTGAGCACGTCATTCTCGACGCCGGGACGGTGTTTCTCAGCGTCGACGACGCCCAGATTCCAATGGACAATATCGAGCGCGTCCAATGAACTCCGTGGGGATTCAATTTCATCGGTTGTAAGTAGGCAGGTGGCCGTTCCTTCGCCTTGGAGGGCGAAGGCTAACGGACGCGGCGCCACACGAGCTAGAGGAGAAAGTCAGCATGGGTTCAGCAATGTTCACCGCCGTGACGGGGCTACTGGCACACCAACGCCGCCTGGACGTGATCGCGAACAACATCGCCAACGTCAACACGACTGCCTATCGTTCTTCCCGCATGATGTTTCAGGATCTGTTGTCACAGACCATCGAGGGCGGCACGGCCCCGGTGGGCGACTTCGGGGGCACCAACCCGCTGCAAATCGGTCTGGGCGTGGTCGCGGCCGCCATCGACGTCGACCACGGGCAGGGCTCCCTGTTTACCACCGGCGTCAATTCCGACCTGGCTATCCAAGGCAACGGATTCTTCGTCCTCAGCGACGGGCAGAACAGCTTCTACACGCGCGACGGCTCGTTCGCGCTGAACGCCGAGGGCATCCTGGTCGATCCCGCCACCGGCATGCGCGTCGTGGGATACACGGCCGACTCGAACGGGGTGATCGACCCGGACAACACGACGCCGGGCGACATCACCATTGCGCTTGGCGCCACGCAGATCGTGCGGCAGACCCAGATGGCCACCTTGGCCGGAAACCTCCAATCGGACGCGGCCGACGGCGCCATCGTCAACCGGACCATCCAGGTCTTCGACAGCCTCGGTACCGCGCGAAGCATTCAGATCGTGTTCACCAAGCGCGCCCAGGTGGACGACGGGGGGACCCTCTACAATGCTTGGCTGTGGCGGGCCGAGTTCGAGGGAACCGACGTTACCAACGTCAATGCGGCTGAGACGGGCGTCCTGCTGTTCGACGACGAGGGCGTGTTCCACGCCGAGGGCTCCATTGATGACGGTGTGACCGATACCTTTACGGCGCGCGCCTCCCTTGCCTCGCAGGACGAGATATCGATCCCGGGCTCTCTATTCACTGGCAGCTCGATTCCCGCCGTGCCGTTCGAATTCGACCTCGAGGTCGCGTCGCTCACGCAGCTTGAAGGCGAAACCGACGTCAGCCTCCTGGGGCAGGACGGGTTCCCTCTAGGCGTGTTGGAGAGCTTCGGCATCGGTCAAGACGGCATCATCAACGGAGTCTACACCAACGGCCTGCAGGTGGTCCTGGGGCAGATCGCGTTGGCCAGTTTCCCCAACGTGGGCGGCCTCGAACGCGTGGGCGACAACCTGTTCATGTCGGCCCCCGCCTCGGGCCTGGCCCAGTTGGGCGCACCCAACACCGGTGGCCGCGGATCCGTGTCCGGCGGCGTGCTTGAGATGTCGAATGTGGACCTCGGCACCGAGTTCACCAATATGATCATCACCCAACGTGGATTCCAGGCCAACGCCCGCACGATCACCACGGCCGACACCATGCTTCAGGAGGCCGTGAACCTCGTACGATAAATCGAGGCCGCCCGTGGCCCTGAGCGCCCCGGCAGCTACAACCCCAAGGGTCGGGCGCGGGAACCGCCCCAAGATCTGGTGGAGGCGTCTGGGTAGACGCCCTCAGGGCGCTGGTGCTACAATGGCTGGCGTGGAGCACCGGAGGAGGCCGCGCGGGCGATGGTCGCGCCGTGGGCGCATGGCGTGCGTGAATAGGGGATGTCGCACTCACAGCACGCGGGCGGCTCGTCAGCGCTATGCCGAATAGGTGCGCTTTGCTGTGTGGACAAACGGGTCAAGGGTCCGACGGACGAGCGAAGCGTAGAGAGACGAGGACTTAGCCAATGGATATTGCAACCATTGTTGGTCTCGTGGCAGGAGTTGGCCTCGTGTCCATCTCCATACTCATGGGGGGCCAGGCCGGGATCTTCTGGAATCCACCTTCGGCGGTGCTCGTCATCGGCGGGACCCTCGCGGCCACACTCATCAACTACCGTCTTGGAGACGTCCTTGGCGTCATCGCCACGCTCCGCAACGCATTCGTCGAGAAGGCGGCCACCATCGAGGTCCTCATCGAGAAGCTTGTCAGCTTCGCTGTCGTCGCCCGACGCGAAGGGATCCTCGCGCTCGAGACGCACGTCAAGGAGTCCGGCGATGAATTCCTCGAGAGCAGCATTCAACTCGCCATCGACGGTACGGCGCCCGAACTGATCAAGGACATCCTGGCCACCGAGATTGCCTTCATGGAGGACCGGCACACGCTGGGCCAGTCTCTGCTTGTGGCCATGGGGACCTTCGCTCCCGCGTTCGGGATGATTGGGACGCTCGTCGGGCTGGTCCAGATGCTGAGCACCATGGACGACCCGTCGAAGATCGGCGAAGGCATGGCGGTCGCCCTGCTGACCACGCTGTACGGCGCCCTGTTGGCCAACGTCATCTTCCTCCCCGCAGCCGGCAAGCTCAAGGTCCGTACCGCCAACGAACTCCTCTCCAAGGAGATCATCATCGAGGGTATCCTGGCCATCCAGTCCGGCGACAACCCGCGCGTGGTCGAGCAGAAACTCAAGTCCTTCGTGTCGCCCGTGGCCCGCGAACGCATCAAGATAGTAAGGAAGTGAGATGCCTGCCCGCGGCAAGAGGAAGAAAGGGGACGACAACGAGCCCGGCGTGCCGGCGTGGGTCGTTACGTATGGCGACATGATGAGCCTCTTGCTCACCTTCTTCGTGCTGCTACTGTCGTTTTCCACTATCAGCGAGGAGGCGTTCAATCGGGCCATGATGTCGCTGCAGGGGGCCTTTGGCGTCCTCCCCCAGTTCACCCACATCATCAATCCCGTTGCGCGTCCGCAGCGGAAGGTCCCGCGCGAGATCGAGGGACTGGCCAGGGAGATCCAGCGGCAGGCCCAAGTGGACGGCCGCGAGCAAGACGTGGAGGTCAAGTACGACAAGGACGGCGGCCTCAAGATCGTCTTGCCCAACAAGGTCTTGTTCGACTCTGCCAAGGCGGATCTCAAGGCGGGGTGCTTCGAGGTGCTGCAGGGCGTGGGGGAACTCCTGGCAGACCTCGATACGGCCGTGATCGAGGTCCGTGGCCATACCGACGACCGCCCCCTGAGGGGTTCGTCCCTATTCCGCGACAACTGGGACCTGAGTTTCTCTCGCGCCGACGCGGTGGTGCGATACCTGGGCGAGTCGGCCAAGGTGGCCATGAACCGATTCGAGATCATCGCGTGCGGCCCGAGCCAACCTATCGCCACCAACGCTACGCCCGAAGGCCAGGCCAAGAACCGGCGCGTCGAGATCTACGTGCGCGGCCTGCCCGATAGTAGTAAGATAGACGAAATGGAAGCCCGGTTCGACGGGCTCGTCGTGCTTGAGGAAGGGTCGCCCGAAGTTGAGTAAGGACTCAAGGAATCGGGGCCACAACTCCAGCGGGAGGTCAAACACCATGGCGGATGAGCCGCAAGAACAAGCGGAGGAACGGGCCGGGAAGTCATCCAAGATCCTGGGCAAGCTGATCACGGTCGGCATCGTGGTCCTCGTGTTTGCGATCGCCGGAGTGCTCACCTACGCCTTCGTGCTCGCCCCCCTGTTCCAGGAGCCACCGACGGCCCCCGACCCCCTCGAACATTCCGACGACTTGATCCCGGCGGACGCGGTGGCCTATGACTTCCCCGAGAAGATGGTGGCCGTGCAGGGCGACGAGGCCGGGGAATCCTCGGCCGTGCTGCAGTACACGGTGTCCGTCATCTGCGCCAACGAAGCGACCAAGCAACTCGTCGAGGCCAACCGCCAGTGGTTCGAGTCCAAGTTCGACGAACTACACCGCGGCAAGACCAGGAAACGGCTCAACGACCCGGCCGCTGTCAGCGAGATCACCGATCAGGCGGTCCAGGAAGCGAACTCCATTCTGGGCCGACTGCAAGAACGCCCGGATCCCGAGGTGCGCATCATCAAGGTGCTCCATCTCAAGTTCGCCATGTTTGACCTATGAGCGAGGCTAGACCACAAGAAACGCGCCCCCACGAGTTCGAGGAAGTCGCCCTCACCGACGCACTTCCGCAGGACCACCTGGCTTTCGAGGACCTGAAGGACGTGCGCCTTAGCATTACTGCCGACCTCGGCACCACGTCCATGATGGTGCGCGAACTCCTGGAGCTCAAGCAGGGGTCGGTCGTGCCGCTGGCGAAGCCCGCGGGCGAGATGTCCGACGTCTTCGTGAACGACGTGCCCCTGGCCAAAGGGGAAGTCGTGGTCATCGGCGACTCGCTGCACGTGCGCATCGCAGAGGTCTTTGGCGCGACGGAAGCGGAGAAGGAAGCGCCCGAGGATGAGAGATAGCGCCGTGTTCTGGTTGCTCGTCATCGCCGCATGCCAAGCGCCTGCGGTTGCCGGGCCCCCTGCCGCCGCGCCGCCGCACGAGGCCGCCGCGCCGCCGCCGGTTTTCGAGCAAACCGCGCCGCCCAACTGGACCAACGAGACCTATGCCCCCGCGGACCCTTCGCTCGAGGACGGCGATCGCGTGATGCAGAAGGTCCGCCAGACGGGCGAGTATCTTCAGGCCGAAGGCGAAGGGGCCGGCGACGAGGCCCTGCCCGCCGAACCGGCCCGGCAACGCTCGCTGTTCTACCAGGCGCTGAAGGCCGTGTGGGGGCTGCTGGTCACACTGGCGCTCTTGTGCCTCCTGGTGTTCCTGCTCAAACGATACGGCCGTAGCGTGCCCATGCTGGCCGGGGCCAACTTGGGCAAGGTCATCGGCAAGGTCTATCTGGCGCCGCGCACCCATCTGCATTGCGTGCAGATCGCCGGCAAGGTGCTCGTGGTCGGCGTGACGCCCAACGCCATTTCGTTGCTGGCCGAATTCGAGGCCGAGGCATTCGAGGACGAATCCGAGGCGGCGCCGCCATCCGAGGCCGGACCCGCCGGAGTCCTGGCCCCCGAACGCCAGGGCTTCCTGGACTATCTCAAGAGCGGCGTCCGAGGCCCCGAGGGGGTACCGCCCGAACATGAGCGCGACGACGCGGAGATCGCGGCGCTGCGGCAGGATATCCAACGCCTTCAGCACTACCTTCAGGAAGGCCCCGACGGCGAAAGAGACTAGGGGCGCAGCATGAGTCCAGGCGGCAATCGTCCTTGTATTCGCCCTCGCTATCTGCGCACCTCGGCCGCCGCGGAACGTCCTCGCCGTCGCCGTGCAAGTCCCATGCGCGCCACGGCGCTGCGGGCCCTGTGCCTGCTTGCGCCGCTGCTGGCCATCGCCGCCGTTGCGTGCGCCCAGGAGGACACCGAAGGGCTCGGGCTCGATATTTTCCGGGCGGCCCGCAGCGCCGTCGGGCCCGAGCAACTGCCCACGTCGCTGTCCATCGTCTTCCTGATCACCATTCTGTCGCTGGCGCCGGCGATCCTCATCATGACGACCTCCTTCACCCGCATCATCGTCGTGTTCGGTTTTCTACGCCAAGCCATGGCCACCCAGCAATCTCCGCCCAACCAGATCCTCGTCGGCCTCGCACTGATCCTGACTTTCTTCATCATGATGCCTACGTACCAGCGCGTCAACGATGAGGCCGTCCAACCTTACCTGACGGGTGAGATCTCGGAACCGATGGACGCCCTCGACGCCGCGCTCGGGCCTATTCGCGAGTTCATGTTCAAGCAGGTCAATCCCAAAGACCTGGCCCTGTTCATCCAAATCGCCAAGCTCCCGCGCCCCGAGACTCCCGACGACGTGCCTACGCACGTTCTCATGCCGGGCTTCATCCTAAGCGAGTTGCGCTATGCTTTCTACATCGGCTTCACAATCTACATCCCGTTCCTCATCATCGACATGATGGTGGCCAGCACGTTGATGTCCATGGGCATGATGATGCTGCCCCCTATCTTCGTGTCGCTGCCGTTCAAGATCATCATGTTCGTGTTGGCCGACGGGTGGTATCATCTGGTGGGTTCCCTGGTCGAGAGCTTCCAGTAGGCCGTGCACGCGCCACAGCGTCGCGCGGCCTGAGACGAGGAGCAGGCGCCATGAAGAAGGTTCTGATCGCCGCGGTCGTCCTGATCCTCGCGCTCCCGATTCTCCCCCGCATCATTCCCAAACCCGTCACCTTCGAGCGCATCCAGGCGGCCTTGGCCGCGCAGGGGCTTGCCGTGAGTGACGTCCGCGAGGCCACAACGCCGCAGAACCAGGCCGTCGCCCAGGTGGACATGTCGGTCCAGGGCGCGTCTGTCCGCATCTACCTGTATGATCACGAGGGGAAGATCGCCAAGCAGCTTGAGTTCCAGAAACCGGACGCCGGGTCTCAGATCGTGGCCACGTGGAATCTCAGCGAGTCCCTGGGCGCGGCCAAGCCGAAGAACAGACCGCTCAGCGCCGCCCGAAACGGCCTGTTCATGCTCACGGTCGAGAGTGAAGACAAGGCGTTGCGGGATCGTGTCGTGAGGATCTTCAAGGGGGTCTGACTCGCGCCGCGGCCGCAGGGCTCAGGCCGCCTCCCCCAACCGCTCGACGATCAGCACCGCCGCGCCCATGGCCACCGCGTCGTCGCCCAGCTTGGCCGGCACGACGCGCACCTTCTTGCGAAGAAACCGCATGGCGTGGTCACTCATCGCCCGCTTCACTTCTTGGAGAAAGAGGCCCTCCATGGCCTCGACGAGCCCGCCGCCCAACACCACCGCTTCCGGGCTCAAAATGTTGACCAGATTGCTCACCCCGATTCCGATGTAGAACGCCGCCTTGCGGACCACGTCCTCGACCATGGTGTCGCCGTTCTCGATGGCCTTGGCCAGCACGCTGCTGCGCATCTTGGCCAAGTCGGTGCCACACTGCTCGAGCACGTAGGGTGCATCGCCGCGCGCGGCCAACGCCGCCACTTGGGACGTGATGGCAATGCGCGAGGCCACGGCCTCGAGACAACCCCGCTTGCCGCACCCGCAGTACGGCCCGTCCACCTCCATGGTCATATGGCCGACCTCGCCGGCCGCGCCGGTGAAGCCCCGGTACAGTTTGCCTTCGATGATCAGACCGCCGCCGATCCCGGTCCCAGGGAAAAGCCCAACCACGTTCGCGCAATCGCTCACCTCGCCGAAGCGCCACTCGCCGTACGTGCCCATGTTCACGTCATTGTCCATGGCCACGGGCACGTCAAAGGCGTCGCTCAACGTTTGGGCCAGAGGGAAGTTCTTCCAGGCCAAGTTCGGCGTGTCAATGATGACCCCGGTCTCCGGATCCAAGGGGCCCGGCGATCCCACCCCGACGCCACGAACATGCTCGAGGCCGGCGTCGGACAGGGCCTCGTGCATCGCCTTGATCACCCGCACCTCGGCCGGCTCTTCGCCTTTGGACGAGCGCATCTTCTTCTTTGCCCGCCCCACCACCTTGAAGGTCCGGTCCAGGACCAAGGCCATCACCTTCGTCCCACCGATGTCGACACCCAGCACGTGATCTCCGCGTTTCAACGGTTTCCCCATCTCGGCGCCTCCCTACTCGCGCTCAGTATACACCCGGCCCGCCCGCGTTTCACGCGCCGTCTGCATCCGACGCGCCGATCTGCTCGATGCGGACCTTGGTTCTCCGATAGCGCGCCAGTCCGACAATGAGCACGGACATGCCCACGGGCATCAGCCCCCAGCCGAGCAGTTGGACGGGCCAGGACTGGGAGAACTTCACGACGGCCGCCCCGGCTATCAGCAGCGACAAGGCCGTTCGCACGTAGGCCAGCATGGTCCGTTCGTTGGCGAGCACCGTCCGCGAAGCGGCCAAGCGGTCTCGCAAGATCAGGTCCGAACGGACCACGTCTTCATAAGCATTGAAGGGCATCTTATCTCCTTGTTAAGGCAAATGCAGGCTGGCAGCCGGCATCCCAACTCAGCGAGATCGTAGCGCAGGTTGTCAGCCTGTATCCGAGGGCCATGCGCGCCCAGGCAGGCTGACAACCTGCGCTACGGTCGGCAAACTCCTTATCCTCAATCGGGCAGCGTTGCACCGACATAGATCAGATCGTGGCGATTATAGTCGAACGCGAAGTGGACGTAGCCAGCGTCTTCGTCGACGAAGCCATCCGGATATTGTAGCTGGCCCGGAAAGTCCACAAGGACACGGCGGTGGGGCCAGGTCTGCATGTCGTCGTCCGAGGCCCAGAGCGCCAAGGGATTGCGGACGCCTGGCGTGGGATTGGTGTTGTGCACAAGGACGATGCGGCCGGTGCCCAGCCGGTATAGGCGGAACTTCGAGCCGGGATTGCCGACGTCGGTGCGTTGTGGGGGCGACCATGTCCGGCCACGGTCGTTTGACTCGCTCCGGAGCAGGCAACCCTTTCCGTCGGCGCGGATGAGCATGACCAGACGGCCGTCGCGCAACTCGACCACATTGTTTTCGGCCCAGCCCGGCGTCGGGCCGCAGTCGGCCGAACGGATCCAGGTGCGCCCTTCGTCGCTGCTGAAAAGCACGCCGTTGAGTGCCTTGTTGTGTGAGCCGTCGTTCAAGGGCGATGCGGCCGGCTCGGGAACGGTGTCGTAGGTTTGATACGGCAGGAACCACTCGCCCCACGTACTGATGTAGAGATTGCGCACGAAGGTGCGGCGCACCATGGGGGCGAAGGGCACGGGGTCGCCCCAGGTGCGGCCCTTGTCGGTGCTGGTGATAGTGAAGTTGCGCCAGTCCTCGAAGCGTCCGCCGTGGCTGACACCGAAGAGGTGGACCTGTTCGTGGTGGACGATGACCTCGGTCAGCAGGCACGCTTTATCGGGAAAGCGCAGCACAGGCTGCGGACGAGTCCACGTCTTGCCGCGGTCGGCCGACCGGCACACGGCGATGTAGTTGTCCTTGCGCGGCTCATGATCCCCGCCGGTCATGAAGAAGATAGCCCATTCATCGTTGGTTAGTTGGCGGAGTGCCTGGTCGCACACGCAGAGATCCGGAGGGGTGCCTTTGTACACATGAACAAGCACGTCGCGCGCGGAACCTATATGTTTCACCAGCGTTTCTGCGAATGATGTGGTCTGCGTAAGTGAAATTGTTGCAACGGCTAATACAACTCGCCCTGTTGCCCTTGTGAGCAGGTTTGTCATGCGCGATCCTGTATGGGTTAGCCGCCAGCACGCATACGCGCAGCCGTCTACCCCACGGTACCATCGTGCGAGATCGGCCTGTGCCAGCGGCTTCCAGCACGCGGTATCATCTCGCTGCTGATTCCGGTGCGTGGCCGTCGACGGCAGCGGCGCCGTCGCGGGGAGGTAACCACGCAAGGATACAAGCAACCGGCGCCTGTGTCAATGCCCTGGCTTCTTGGCGCGCGCAACGGCCCGGCGGGAGCCTCGCCTGCGCTGCGGCGGGAGAGGCTCGCGCGAGCACGCGGGGGGCCGGTCAGTATTCGGACTCGTAGTGGACCCAGCGCTTGGATAGGCGGAGCTGGAGGATGGTGAGCCCGAGTACGATGGCGAAGAGGACCCAGGCCATGGCGGAGGCGTAGCCCATGCGCATGTAGCGGAAGGCGTTGTTGAACAAGGCGTAGGCATAGAAGAGGGTCGAGTCGACCGGTCCGCCTTGGGTCATGATGTAGGCTTGTGTGAACAATTGGAAGGTGCCGATGAGGCCCATGATGAGGTTGAACAGAATGTAGGGGCTCAACATGGGCAGCGTGACGTGCCAGAAGCAACGCAGCTTGCCGGCGCCGTCGAGGCGCGCAGCTTCGTACAGATGTGCTGGGATGCCCTTGAGGCCGGCCAACCACACGATCATCCCGCCCCCGGCGCCCCACAAGGCCATGAGGATCAGGGCCGGTTTGGACCAGTTCTGGTTCTGCAGCCAGCCGGGGCCGGCAATGCCGGCCTTGCCGAGCATGGCGTTGAGAAGCCCCTGCTGCGGATTGAAGATCCAGATCCATAGGATCGACGCGGCCACCGCGGGCATGATGGCCGGCAGATAGAAGAAAGTGCGGTAGACGGCCATGCCTTTGACCTCGTGGTTGAGGAGTATGGCGATGGCGAGGCTGACGGTCATCCCGAGCGGAATGGCCAAGGCCATGAACACGGTGTTCCACAGGGACTTGTAGAACAGGGGGTCGTCGGTGAACATCTCGACGTAATTGTCGAGGCCGATCCACTGGGCCGGGTGGAACACGTCGTACTGACAGAAGCTCATGATGAGCGAGAACAGTATCGGCCCGCCGCCAAAGACCAGGAAGCCGAGAAACCACGGCCCGGCGAACAGGTAGCCGGCGCGGAACTCGCGGCGGAAGTAGCCGTGGGCCTGCATGCGCCGGTTGAAGAAAACGTACAGCCCGGCCGCGGCTACCAGCAGCCCCCCGATATAGGTAGCCACGATGGGGCGCCAGTGCAACTCCCGGTGGTGGGCGGGCTTGTAGATACGGTCGAGCTCGGCCTGGAGCTCGACCGTGCCGCGCTCAAGGGCAATCTGGGCATTGAGGCGCAGGTCGTTCGGGTGGTAGCGCTTGTAGAGGCCGGCGTCGGTGGCGCGTATGTGCTCGTTCCACCAGCGCTGGCCCACCGGCGTCACGGGCCGGTAGCGGGCCTTGGGCAGCGCCTCGAGCACCATGCGCATCGCGTCCTTGTACTTGTCATGCACCGACCGGTCACGGTAGACGTAGTGGTCCATGGCCCACTCCGAGATATCGCGCCGGGCGCTCAGCGTCGGGACGAATAGGTTGCCGCCGGCCTTGACGACCTGTTGCATGGCGTCGGTGCGAATTTGATACGCCCGCTTCGAGGCCAGGAACTTGATGAACTCCCACGCCTCGTCCGGGTGCTTGGCCTGGTGGGGGATGATCCAGCACCAGCCGCCGGACCAACTCGTGTGGGGCTTGCCTTCGGGCGCGGGCGGTAGCGCCACGCCGAAGCGCAGGTCGGGCTTGGCCCCCGCGATGCCGCCCACCCACCCGTCGCAGTCGATCTTCATCGCCACCTTGCCCGTGAGAAACGGGTCCATGTCCCCCCGGGGCAGGGCGGATTCGAAGGCGCGGACCGCCTCGATGCCGCCCATGAGGTCATACAGCTCCGTCATGTACACCAGGGCGTCCAGGATCTCGGGCGCGTCCATGGTACAGGTGCGCCCGTCTGCGCTCATGAACTCGCCGCCGTTCAGCCAGGCGTACAGGCACAGCCACGCATTGCCGTAGTTCGGGATGAATCCGACCTGGGACAGGCGGCCGCTTTCGTCGAACTCAGTCAGCAGCTTCACGCATTGCGTCAGTTGCGTCCAGGTCCGCGGCGGGCCGACTTTGCCGGGGTCGTCCGGGTCGACGCAGCCGATGGCGCGCAGTTCGTCCGCGTGTTTCTCGAGCACGTCGAGGTTGTAGAACAGGACGCGCACGTCGGTCGTGGCCGGCGCGGCGTAGAGGTCGCCCTCGAAATGGGCCTCGTCCCAGCAATGGTCGTAGAACTGCTCGGGCTTGAGTGTGAAGGGATCGTCGGGCCGTTCGGCGAGGTCGCGGTCCACGTACGGCTGCAAGTTCGTGAAAGCGCCCTTGGACGCCCATGCCGCCACGATATTACGGCCCAGCCACACCACGTCCGGCGGGTCGCCCCCCATGACCGAACACAACAGCCGTTGCGCGTCGCTGTCCTTGTTCATGACGGCCGTCTGCCCCATCACGACCTTGATGGCCGAGCCTCCGTCGCTGCCGTCGTGGCTGTGCTCGAACTCCTGAATCAGATCGAGCGCCAGCACGTCGCTGTCCGTAGCCCAGTAGTACAGCGTGACGTCTTCCGGCGCTGCCAGAGGGCACAGCGCCACCATTGCCGTGAATATCGCCCCGAGTCTCGTCACGTGAAGCTCCTCTCTCGTCACATCCGGGCATGACAGCACAGGGAGGGTAGGTGTTTCAACCGTGGCGGTGCGGGCGTTGCGCGCAGGGGGCCGTTGCGGTACGATGTGGGCCGTCTTGCTGAGGTATGGGGCCGTTCTCTGTCGGAAGGAGGCGCCGTGTCGGGATTTGGCGAGTTGATGCACTGGATGAACGGGATCGTGTGGGGTCCCGTGATGATTGTGTTGTTGGTGGGGACGGGATTGTACTTGACCCTCCGGCTGCGGTTGGCGCAGGTGCGGTACTTCGGGCACAGCGTTCGGTGCATCTCGGGGCGCTTCGACCGGCCGGAGGACGCGGGCGAGGTCACCCATTTCCAGGCGCTGGCCGCGGCGCTGTCGGCGACGATCGGGACGGGCAACATCGCCGGTGTGGCAACGGCCATCGCGCTCGGGGGGCCCGGCGCGGTGTTCTGGATGTGGGTGACGGCGCTGGTGGGCATGGCGACGAAGCTCACGAGTTGCTCGCTGGCCGTGCGGCACCGCGTGATCGACGCGGACGGGCGGGCCGCGGGCGGGCCGATGTATTTCCTGAGCCAGGGCCTGGGGCAGGGGTGGTTGGGCGTGCTGTTCGCGCTGTTCGCCGGGCTGGCCTCGTTGGGAATCGGCTGCGCGGTGCAGTCGAACAGCGTGGTCGACGGATTGGTTCGGCTACTTCCGGCGGCGTGGGTGGGCCCGAGCATTCCGACGGCCGTGCCCCTGATCGGCGGGACGGTTGCGCTGAAGGTGCTGGCCGGTTTGGTGCTGGCGGTGTTGGTGGCGCTGGTCGTCATCGGGGGCATCACGCGGATCGGGAAGGTGGCGGCGCGACTGGTGCCGTTCATGTGCGTGTTCTACATCGCCGGGGCCTTAGTCATCCTGTTGCGGAATGCCGGGGCACTGCCGGGGGCCTTCGCGCAGATCTTCCAGTACGCGTTCGCGCCGGTCGCGGTTGGCGGGGGCTTCGTGGGGGTGGTCATCCAGCAGACGATTCAGAAGGGCGTGGCGCGCGGCGTGTTCAGCAACGAGTCGGGGCTCGGCTCGGCGCCCATCGCCCACGCCGCGGCCAAGACAAACGAGATGGCCCGGGAAGGCATGGTGGCCATGCTGGGACCGTTCATCGATACCATCGTGGTGTGCTCGATGACGGCGCTCGTCATCATCGTCACCGGGGCCTGGCACGTGCACAGCCACACGGGCGAGATGCTCTACGGCCCCGGGGGGCAGGGCGTGCCGGTCCTGGTCCAGATCGAGGGGGAAGGGGTGCGGGTCGTGGGGCATCCGGGCATGGATGCCAAGCCGTTCCAGGACGCCGACGGCGACTTCTACCGCGTCCCCACGAGCACGTCGCTGACCATTGCGGCGTTCGAGGCGGGGCTGGGCCCGCTGGGCCGTTGGATCGTGGCCGTGGGCATCATGCTCTTCGCCTACTCGACCATGATCTCGTGGTCGTACTACGGCGAGCGGTGCTGGTTCTACCTGCTCGGGCCGCGCGCCACGACGCCGTACCGGGTGGTGTTCTGCGTGTTCATCGTCGTGGGCACCGTCAGCGGGCTGGACCTGGTGTGGCTGGTGGCCGACAACCTCAACGCGCTGATGGCGATCCCGAACCTGATCGGGGTGATCGGCCTGGCCGGGGTGGTCGTCAAGGAGACCAAGGACTACGTGGGGCGAATGAAGGCCGCAGGAAGCTGGTGAGAGAGATTGAGGGATTGCTGGGGCGTTGTGTCGATTGGATGGCTCCGGGTGCTGAAACCTCCGTTGTCCGGTCGGAGTCCAAAGGGTACCAATCGGCACAAAGGACTGGAATCACATTAGCTTACGTTGGCGACGGAGGACCGGGGCAGTGTCCCGCTGGAAGGTGAGGGACGGGGCTCGAAAGACCCCATTTCACCACACGTCACCGTCGGCGATCCATTTTGGAGGCTGTATGCGCAACTGGTTGGCAGTACTGGTTTTAGCGTTGGTGCTGGGGTCGTTCGTGGGGTGCGACATCGTGGGCCGGAAGGCCAAATCGCAAGACGTCGAGGACGAAGCTGAGAAGACCGCGGAGGAGGAGACGGAGGTGGTCATACCGATCGAGGCCGAGCAGCCCGACCGCGGCGACATCTCATCGCATTTCGAGACGACGACCCGTGTGCAGGCCGAGAATCGTGTCCAGGTCCCGTCCGAAGGCGTAGGGGAATGCGTGGCCGTCCGCGTTGAGGAAGGCGACCGCGTGGAGATGGGTGAGGTGCTGGCGGAGCTGGACACGACCGACATTCGCCTCACAATCGGGCAGGGCGAGGTACAGGTGCGGCAGACGAAGACGTCGTACGACATCGCGGAGAAGAGCCTGAAAGAGGGGATTGGTTCGAGGGCGGAGCGCGACAATGCCAAGTTCGCCTACGAGCAGGCCGTGGCGGCGCTCGAGGCGCAGAAGGTCCAGTTGGAAAAGCAGACCGTGAAGGCCCCGATCGGGGGCATCGTCACGATGCGGGCCGTGCAGGTGGGCCAATTCGTGGCGACGGGCGTGCCGCTGTTCGCCATCGTCGACCCAGCCTCGTTCATGCTGACCATCAGCCCGCCCGAGCGGGAGCTGTCGCGTTTGCACGAGGGCCAAGTGGCCAAGGTAACGATCGATGCGCTCGGGAACGAGGAATTCGCCGCCACGGTGCGCCGGGTCAATCCAAACGTCGACCCGATGAGCGGAACCGTGAAAGTGACGCTCGACTTTGACGAGGAGACCCGCGGCAGGCTGCGCGAGGCGGCCTTCGCCCGCGTGCGTCTCGTGATGGAAACGCACGAGAACGCGTTGTTGTTGTCCAAGGACGCCGTCGTCGAGGAAAACGCCCGGAAGTACGTGTTCGTGGTGGTCGAGAGAGAGGCGCAGGCGCAGGGGCCGCAAGAGGCCGAGCCCCAAGCCGGCGAGGACAAGGCCGAGGAGAACGTAGCGGCCGAGGCCGCCGGGGCGGAAGCGGGCGAGGATGATGAAGCGGCGGACGAGGAGGGCGATGCGGAGGAGGCGGGACCGGTCTTGGTCGCGAACCGCGTCGAGGTGCAGACGGACCTCGAGGACAGCAATTTCGTGGAGGTCGTGTCCGGGATTGACGACGAATCGCTGATCGTAGTGCTCGGCCAGCATACGCTGAAGTCCGGGGCGCGAGTGCGGATCACGAACGCGGCCGCGGAGATCCAGGCCAGGTCGGGCCTGAGCGCCGAGGAGGCGCTCGAGGCGGCGAAGGTCAAGCAAGAGGCCAAGGCGAAAGAGAAAAAGCAGAAGGGCGAGTGACGGCCCCGGCCCGCGGCCGGCGCCGTGGGCGGCACAGGCGGTCGCGCGAGAGAGTAGCATGACCGAGACCCCGCAAGACACGCAGTACCGGCTGGCCATTCGGCGCCCGGTCATGATCGCGATGCTGTTCCTGACGCTGGTGGTGTTTGGCTGGAAGTCCTACCGGCAGTTGCCGATCAACCTGATGCCCGACATCTCGTATCCGACGCTCACGGTGCGCACAGAGTACGAGGGGGCCGCGCCCGAAGACGTCGAGAAACTGGTGACGCGCCCGCTCGAGGAGACGCTCAGCATCGTCACCGGCATGGTCGAGATCAGCAGCATCTCGTCGCCGGGCCTGTCCGAGATCATCCTCGAGTTCCTGTGGGGCACGGACATGAACAACGCGCTGCAGGAGGTGCGCGACCGTCTGGACCTGTTTGACCCGCCCAAGGAGGTCACCGAGAAGCCCGTCATCCTGCGCTACGATCCGACGCTCGACCCGGTGATGCGCGTGGCGGTCACCGGTGCGAGCTACGAGGACACGGGGGATCGAGGTCGGCGCGCCGAGCTCGAGATGGCGGAGTTGACGGCCATTCGCGAGGCCGCCGAGCGCCACATAAAGAGCGACCTCGAGGCCGAGACGGGCATCGCCCAGGTACTCATCAAAGGCGGCCGGGAGGAGGAAATCCAGGTCCTGGTCGACGCAGAACGCCTCAAGAGCATCGGGCTGTCGATCCAACAGGTGGTCAACAGCCTGGCCCAACAAAACATCAACCTCTCCGGCGGTCGGCTCAGGGAAGGCAAGACCGAATACCTGGTTCGAACACTCAACGAGTTCCAGAGCGTCGAGGAGGTCCGCAACAGCATCGTCGGCACCTCCAACGACCAACAGATACGGCTGTCGGACGTCGCCGACGTGAGCGTCGGCAGGAAAGAACGGGAGACCATCGTCCACATCAACGGGCTCGAAGCGGTGGCGATGGACGTGTTCAAGGACGGCGACGCCAACACGGTGCAGGTGTGCCGGGACCTGAAGGACATTCTGGCACTCGAGCGGGAGACCTCGTGGACCGAGCGGCTGATGGAGCGGGTCCGAGACTCCCGGGGGGCGCTGGAAGGGGGGGCCGTGATCGAGGGGGGCGGCCGCCGCGAACGCCTGGCCAAGACGATCCGCTCGCACCTGCCGGACGAGGCCACCTTCTCGCTGATCAGCGACCAGTCGCGCTTCATCGTTGGTTCGATCAGCGAGGTGAAGCAGGCCACCATCGGCGGCGGCATCCTGGCGTTGCTGGTGCTGTTCCTGTTTCTGCGTGACGTGAAGAGCACGCTCGTGATCGGCATCGCCATCCCTATTTCGCTCATCACGGCCTTCACGCCCATGTTCTTGCGCAACATCTCCTTGAACATCATGTCCTTGGGCGGACTGGCGCTGGGCGTGGGTATGCTCGTGGACAACTCGATCGTCGTGCTCGAGAGCATCTTCCGGTGCCGCGAGGAAGGCGACGGCGTCATGGACGCCGCGGAGCGCGGCACGCGGGAAGTGGGGAACGCCGTAACGGCGTCCACACTCACGACTGTGGCGGTATTCTTCCCGATCGCGTTCGTCGAGGGGATCGCCGGGCAGATCTTCGGCGACCTGGCGCTCACCGTGACCTTCTCGCTGCTGGCGTCGCTGCTGGTGGCCCTGTACCTGAATCCCATGATGGTGTCTCGTGAGGGGCTGACCTTGGAGGCGGGG
>Ga0272442_10004576_pt1:5000-18843 | contig 18843 bp, 17 predicted proteins | sample SSMForm2O_FD_200262 | JGI IMG/M metagenome (GOLD analysis project Ga0272442, IMG submission 200262) | Marine sediment archaeal communities from Little Sippewissett salt marsh, Falmouth, MA, United States - SSM-Form-2O | ecosystem: Environmental > Aquatic > Marine > Wetlands >... | reverse complement strand
CACACTCAACATATGGTATCCCCCGCAGGCAGGCCTTGCGGTCACCCTGAAGAGTCCTTCGGGGGTGAGATACGGACCTGTTTTCGGCGGCAGTGAACGATACTGGCCGTCCGGCGGTGTTCCCATGGTTTATATCAGCAACGCCACGGAAGCCCACACCAACGGGGATTTCAACATCCTGATTCAATTAACCGACTCGGAGAATAACGGACAGGGAAATGCCTTCCCGGAGGGCGGCTGGACCGTCATATTCTCAGGAATGCCCGGCCGAATTGACGGATGGATCGTTGATGCACTGTCCTCGGTTCAGGGACGCTGGACCAGCCATGTGGACCGGTCCGTCACACTGGCAGAACCCGCCTATGCCAGACTTTGCATCACTGCGGGCGCCTATGTAAGCCGGACGGATTGGCCGAGTCTTTATGCCGATCCGTGGGGCCCGGATGATCTTGAAACAGGGGAACTGTCTCTTTTTTCAAGCGCCGGTCCGGCCCGTCCCAACACAAAGGGATCCAGTTCCGCCAACAAACCGGAGATCGCGGCACCGGGGGAGTATATCGTCTCTACATTGTCATCACGGGTATCACCTCAGCCGGAAAATATCTGGATCGCCACGGATGGTGTGCATGTCGCCAGGAAAGGAACGAGCATGGCGGCGCCGCATGTCGCCGGTGTGATTGCACTCATGTTTCAGGCGGATCCGGAAATGAATATTTCGGACATCAAACTCAAATTAATTCAATCAGCCAGAAAGGATGAATACACCGGAACCGGCCGGTTTTGGGATCAATCATGGGGGTGTGGCAAGCTGGATGCCCTGAATGCGGTCCGGCGCGTAACGGCTGTTGCGGATGATTTCGAAGGCCGGAATCCCGGTGAATTCGGCCTGGAAGCGAATTATCCAAATCCTTTCAATGGATCCACAGTCATTCCTTTTACACTGAGTCATACCTGCCCGGTCAGCCTGTCCGTCTACGATCCGGCGGGGAGGCTTGTCTGTAATCTGGCAGAGGGCCTGATGGCACAGGGATGTCATGAGGCGGTATGGAACGGGCTGGACCGAAACGGCCGGGCCGTGGCATCGGGAGTCTATCTGGTCCGCCTCACAGTGGATGAACAAATGCGCTCAAATAAAATCACATTTTTGAAGTGAAGCAATCACATTCCAGACTTTAACATAGTTCGGATGACATGTTCCAGCACATCAAGCGTCTGACACAACATTCTCTGGTTTACGGGATCGGGCATATTGTGTCCAGAACAATAGGGTTTCTGCTTCTTCCCGTTCATACCAATGTGTTAAATGCGGCGCAATACGGATCAGCCACACTCCTTTTTTCTTCTCTGGCCATTTTAAATGTTGTATTCACATACGGCATGGATGTGGCCTTTCTGAGATTCTATACTCTGGAAGATTCTGAAGAAGCACGAAAAAAAATATTCAGCGCAGCCTGGTGGATGATTCTGTTTACCGGATGGATGTTTGCCGCGGTCCTGATGATTTTTGCCCCGTTTTTTTCAGGATTGATTTTCGACACTCCGGCATACCCGTCATTAATCCGTCTGGCCGCTGGTATTCTGCTGTCCGATGCACTGTGCCTGCTGCCATTTATGGTACTCAGGGCGGATGAAAAGTCGGGACTTTTTATAGCTTTAAAGCTGGTCAATGTGATCCTGAATCTTGGAATGAACGTCCTTTTTGTGGTGGTTCTGAGAAAAGGCGTGAGTGGTGTTTTTATCAGCAATCTTGTGGCATCGCTTTTCACTCTGTGCGCCCTGATGCCGGTTGCTGTTTCCCTGATTCGTTTTACCGTGGACCGGGCGTGGCTGAAGGAATTGCTGCATTTCGGTCTGCCGTATGTACCGTCCGGACTGGCGCTGCTTGTTATGGATCAGATCAACCGGTTTTTTCTGGACAGAATGATCGGAAAGGAAGCCACCGGTATTTTCAGTGCCAGTTACAAGCTGGGTATGTTTATGGCTCTGATTATTGCCGCTTTCCGTTTTGCATGGCATCCCTTTTTTCTGTCCACGGCCAGACAGAACGATGCGCCGCGGATATTTGCGCGGATTCTGACATATTTTGTCATGACCACGGGATGGTTCTTTCTGGCCGTGTCATATTTTCTGCCCGAAATAATTCGTCTGAAGCCCTTTGGCGTGCGGCTTTTCGGTGAAGCATACGTAAGAGGAGTGTCCATTGTACCGGTTATTTTACTGGCCTATATTGCATACGGGTTGTATGTTAATTTTATTGTGGGTGTTTATCTGAAGAAGAAAACCGGATACCTGCCCCTGGTAACCGGGCTGGGTGCCGTGGTAAGTCTGATCGCGAATCAGCTGCTGATCGGTCCCTTTCGTCTGCAGGGGGCGGCATGGGCCACTTTTTCGGCATACAGTGTCATGGCTGCGGGTCTCTACATTATCAGTCAGAAACTGTATCCGATTCCGTATGAGGGCCGCCGGCTAGGCATCATTGTCATGGTAACCGGACTGTATTACATGGCCGGGACAGTGCTGCTTGACGAATCGGCATGGACACTGCGCCTTTTGCTGATTCTCAGTGAACTGCCTGTCCTGTGGATACTGCCATTTTTCTCTCATTCCGAAAAGGGCGCGGCGATTCGAACCATGAAAAAGATGTTCCGCGGTATTGTCCACCAATGAATGATCATGCATGAGTGCGTGTGAGGCAACCGGCTTGCTGCTACCTGGAAATGAAAACGGACGGTTTGTGCCCTGACCGGCAGAAGATCCGCAGCGCCTGTTCCCTCATTCTGCTTTTCATTTTTATGGGAATATCCTCTGCACGCCGGGATGATGACAATCATACAACACAGTCCGGGATGATCTTTCTGCAGATAACCGGTGCATGATGAATGAATCAGCATCCAGGACTGGATTTCATCGGATTTTTATGAATGAATATTCCTGCAGTGGCACAGGCAGCATGGTTTTACCAGATCCATGGAAGCAGGGCTTTGCGGTTTTCAGGATAGTCCTGAAATTCAGTGTGATACCAGTGATGGTGACTGTGCGCCCTGGGGGACAGATTGGCAATGGTCCATAATGCAAAGGAAAGACCGGCCCAGGACCAGGTGGCAAGGGCCCAGCCTGTCCATTCAATTATTTCACCCAGATAGTTGGGGCATGACACCAGGTTGAACAGGCCGCCGGAAGGAACGGAATAACCATTATTCTGCGCATGTTTCAGACGCCGCAGAATATGATCTGAATGCCGGTTAATGACAAAACCCGATCCAAAAAGAAGGACCCCGCCTATGAAACGGATATCCCAAAACCATTGCGGGGGATAGGACAGCATGGAGAATATCATCCATCCGTTCAGGGAGACGTTGATGATATTGAATGTGAATGCAAAAAAAGCGATGGACAGCGGCATTTGCTTTCGTGATTTTTTGATATGAAAAGGATAAATGAATGCGCGGTGAAAATAGTGGGCCTGCCAGAGTATTAAAAAAAACAGGGTCACGCTGTTTTGTCTGTCCAGGCGGGCGAGAAAAATGATCAGCATGCCCGTGGCGGCAGGTGATTCCATCAGCAGCCAGCCCCACCTGTCCGGCAGGAATGGCCCCCATCCGTTTCGGACATGACGGCCGTAGGGAGCCGGCAAAAGCATTAAACTGAAGAATACGGCAACGGCCGCCAATATCCATATTATTGAGAAAGCAAATATTTTTTCCGGGATCATCGGTTTGACTTTCATAAATGACGGTTTTTAAACATTGGTACCATAATACGACATCCTGATCAGTAATCCAAATTGTTATTTTGTTTCATGTTTTTTCTATGTGGCAGCGCAAGACCGGTGCAAGATAATCCAATAAAAAAAAGAACTTGCATAAAAATCATTTTTTCTATAAATTCAAAGGCTTTTTGGAAGGACTCCGATGTTTGATGAACTGATTGAAAAACTCGATACGGCTTTCAGGAAAATACGCGGTCAGGGAAAACTGACCGAAAAAAACATCGAGGATGCCCTCCGGGAGATTCGCCGAATACTGCTTGAGGCGGATGTTCATTATAAAGTCGCGAAATCGTTCATTGGCAATATCAAAACCCGGGCTGTCGGCCGGGAAGTGTTGCGCAGTATAACGCCTGGACAGCAGGTTGTAAAAATTGTTTATGATGAATTGACCGAATTGCTGGGAAGTGCGGCTGTCCCTGTGCATTTCGGCGGAGACATGCCCGCAGTGATCATGCTGGTGGGGCTTCAGGGGTCTGGCAAGACAACCACCGCTGCCAAAATAGGCGCCTATCTCCGTAAACGCGGGCGGTTACCCCTGCTCGTTGCAGCGGACATATACCGTCCTGCAGCGATTGAGCAGCTGAAAACCCTGGGCCAGTCCTCGGATCTGCCGGTTTTTGAAATGGGAGAAAAGGATCCAGCCGATATTGCAGGATCTGCCGTGCGGTTTGCGCGCAAGAACAGCCATGACACATTGATTCTGGACACTGCGGGCCGGCTGCATGTTGATGATGCCATGATGGCAGAACTGGTGGCCGTGAGACGGGCTGTCAATCCGGTCGAAATTCTTTTTGTCGCTGATGGCATGACAGGACAGGATGCGGTTCGTTCAGCCGAAGCATTTTTGGAACAGCTCGATTTTCAGGGTGTCATTCTCACAAAAATGGACGGGGACGCAAAAGGCGGTGCTGCATTGTCCATCCGGGCAATGACAGACCGTCCGGTCAAGTTCATTACAACGGGCGAAAAAATCGATGCCATCGAGCCATTTTACCCGGACCGGCTGGCTTCACGAATTCTGGGAATGGGGGATGTGGTGTCGCTGGTGGAAAAGGCCCAGGATGCGGTTGATGCCGAAAAAGCGGAAAAACTGGCGCGGCAGCTCAAAAACAGTGCGTTTACATTTGAGGATTTTCTGGATCAGCTGCATCAGGTGAAGAAAATGGGACCTCTGGAACAGGTGATGGGCCTGATACCCGGTATGGACAAACAAATGAAAAATGTTTCAATGGATGATAATGCGTTGATACGGATAGAGGCGATGATTCACTCCATGACCAGGGAAGAGCGGTACCATCCCAATATTATCAACGGGAGCCGGAGAAAAAGGATTGCATCGGGCAGCGGTACAACCGTGCAGGATGTCAATAAACTGTTGAAGCAGTTTCAAATGATGCAGAAAATGATCAAACAGATGGGAAAAATGAGAAAAGGCAAATTCTCCCGTGAATTGCCGATGCCGTTTTCATTATAAATTGAATATGATTGATTTTTACATCAGCCTTAGACGGATTATCGATCCTGAACAAATCGGCACAAGCGTGCCTTTACGCCTGAGGCGTACCACCACTTCCGGTGGTGGATGTTTACTCACTGATTAAAAGAGGAGGTTGTTGTTGGCTGTTAAAATTCGAATGACCCGTATGGGCAGGAAGAAACGCCCCTATTACCGCATGGTTGTGATCGATTCACGGACCCCCAGAGACGGAAGATATATTGAGGCTGTCGGAACGTATGATCCCGTTCATGAACCGCCACAAATATCCATACAGGAGGATCGTATTCATTACTGGATGGATAACGGTGCCCTGCCTTCATTTACTGTACGCAGTTTGTTGAAGAAACAGGGGATTATGCATAAGCGCTCCCTGATCAGGCGGGGGCTTGATGAAGCACAGATCCAGGAAGAATTGAAGAAGTGGGAAGTGCTTCAGATAGAGAAAGCCAAAAGGGCGGAAGCCCGGAAGGCCGCCAAGAAGAAAGAGAAGGAAAAAGCCAGGGCCGGCGAGGACATCCAGGAAAAGGCTGAGGAGGCTGCGGCGAAAGAATCCGGGGAGAAGGGACAGGCGGAACCGGCTGCTGAAACACAGGCCGTGGAAAAGCCCGTTGAAGAAGCGGCCCCTGCAGAGGAAAGCGCGAAAGAAGCGCCGGCGGATGAAGCCCAGGCGGAACCGGCTGCTGAGACACAGGCCGGAGAAAAGCCCGTTGAAGAAGCGGCCCCTGCAGAGGAAAGCGCGAAAGAAGCGCCGGCGGAAGAAGCCCAGGCGGAACCGGCTGCTGAAACACAGGCCGGGGAAAAGCCCGTTGAAGAAGCGGCCCCTGCAGAGGAAACCGCGAAAGAAGCGCCGGCGGATGAAGCCCAGGCGGAAGCGGCTGCTGAAACACAGGCCGGGGAAAAGCCTGGTGAAGAAGCGGCTTCACAGGATGAAGTATCTGCTGAAAAAGAGAAAAAGCAGGAAGACCAGTAAGGACGGCTTTTTTATCAGCAAGACTCCTGTTCGCAATGCCTGATCCTTCTGCTCCTGTCCGCTTTCATTTCTGAATCGGATAGAATGAAAATGCAGCATCAATCTGTCAGTTGCATATAAGGTGGGACGGATACCGTATAAAGAGATGAAAATCTCACTGTGTTGGGCAAGTTTTGAGCAAGCAACCGGGACGGAACAGCGACTAAGCAGGAGGAAAAAAGATGAAAGAATTCATCGAGTACATTGCCAAGCATTTGGTCGATAAACCGGAATCCGTTGAAGTCGCAGAAGTGGAGGGAGAAAAGACAACCGTTTACGAACTGCGTGTCGGGGAGGGAGATCTCGGGAAAGTCATTGGACGGAAGGGGCAGACGGCAAAGTCCATTCGGACACTTCTGGCCGCAGCTTCTGCGAAACGCGGGAAACGCGCTGTCCTGGAAATACTGGAATAGGGTGAATTCTTGAAAGGCGCAGGCGGGGCGGATAATCTGGTGGTGATCGGTCGTATATTGCGTCCTCACGGTATCAAAGGCGAAGTCAAGGTTGATGTGATCACGGACTGGCCCGGCCGCTTCAGCACCGGACGGTCTGTTTTTGTGAATAGTGACAATAAAAACGGTTCCTGGCGTGTCATTGAAAATGTGCGTTTTCAGAATACACGCCTTATTATCAAATTCAAGGGTGTTGAAAGCCGTGATTCGGCGGAGGTATTAAAGAATCACTGGCTGGAGATCAGGGCGAATGAGCGTCCTGTACTCAAGCAGGATGAATACTATCTGCCCGATCTTCTGGGAAGCAGTGTCAGACTGGCGGATGGAAGCATTCTCGGTATGCTGAAAGATGTTATGCAGGACACATCGCAGGATTTATATGTCATTGAAACAGACAGAGGTGATGTGCTGGTTCCGGCGGTGAAGGCGTTTATCAAAAAAATTGATCTGTCGCAACGGATCATTATTATCGATCCCGTTGAGGGGCTTCTCGGTACGGATGAAGATTGATGTGGTGACAGCCTTTCCTGAAATGCTCACGGGCATTTTCGAGGAAAGCATGATGAAACAGGCGCGGGAGAAAGAAATTGCGGAGATCCGGGTATGGGATCTGAGACGTTTTACAACAGACAGACATAAAACAGTGGATGATTATCCATACGGGGGGGGTGCCGGAATGATTATGAAACCGGAACCTCTCTTCCGGGCCGTGGACGCAATTCGGGATACCTGTCCCGGTGATTCTTTGAAAATTGTTTTTCTCTCTCCGCAGGGGAGGCTGTTTTCACAGGCCATCGCCCGGGATATGGCAGCCGCGGGCGAACATCTGGTTTTTCTTTGCGGCCACTATCGTGGCGTGGATGAACGGGTCATCGAGAACCTGGTTTCAGAGGAGATTTCGATTGGTGACTATATTCTAACCTGCGGCGAATTGCCGGCCGCGGTGGTCATTGATGCTATTGTCAGGTTGCTCCCGGGAGTACTCGGGGATTTTGATTCAGCGGAGGGAGATTCTTTTCATCACGATAAACTGGATTTTCCGCATTATACCAGGCCGGCCGAATTCAGGGGCATGAAAGTGCCGGATGTGCTTCTTTCAGGACATCATGCGGAGATTCATAACTGGCGAGACCAGGAATCCTTGAAGCGGACACAAAAGAGAAGACCCGATCTTCTGGATTCCAGTAAAAGTGATAATCATTAATATACTGAATGAGTTGAACCGGAGGTAAGTATTATGGATGCAATGCGTGTGGTCACAGCTGACCAGCTGGTTTCAGATATTGCTGAATTTCAACCCGGAGATGATGTTGCTGTTCATTACCGGGTGATAGAAGGCGATAAAGAACGGATTCAGATTTTCAAAGGACTTGTTGTGCAGCGTCATGGCGGCGGTATCAACAGCACTTTCACAGTGCGGAAAATATCGGGCGGTGTCGGTGTGGAAAGGGTATTCCCCCTGCATTCACCGAGAATCGCAAAGATCGAACGGGTTCGCCGCGGCCGTGTCCGACAGGCCCGACTGTATTATATCAGGAAGCTGCGCGGGAAGGCGGCAAAAATTGAGGAACAGCGTTAACCGATTCACACCTGTTTTATCTGCGTGACGGCCAGCTGCGGCATCATTCTAATTTTATGATATCGCAGCTTTTTTATTGATTGCATGATAAATGAGACTGGAACGGATGCCGTTTGAGGACGTATCATGGCTTTGGACCCCGATGGTCTGCCACTCTTTAATGAGGGTGGAATAGAAGTGACAGCGCCGACGGTTATGCTGTGCAAAGGGGAGCAGGACCGATGATTGAATCCAGACTCAGACGTTTGCCCCGGAAACCCGGTGTTTACCTTTTGAAGAATCAAAAGGGAGACATCATTTATGTGGGGAAAGCAAAAGCACTGCGACAGCGACTTCGTTCGCATTTCAGACCGGGACGTACAGAAGATATCAAACATCGGGTGATGATGAAAAAGGTGGCGGATTTTGAAATTATTGTCACTGATTCGGAAGTCGAGGCGCTGATTCTTGAAGCCAATCTTGTGCAAGAACATCAGCCGCATTACAATATCAATCTCAAGGATGATAAAAGCTATCCCTATATCCGTATTACCTGCGAAACGTTTCCCAGGGTGATGGTCACACGCAGGGTCGTCCGTGATGGTTCACGTTATTTCGGGCCGTATACGGATGTGGGAAATATGCGGCAACTGATGTCCGCCATTCGCCGCATTTTTCCCGTCCGCACGTGTCAACTCCGCATTTCAGAACAGAGTATTCTCAAGAAATCACACAAGGTCTGTCTGAATTATCATATCGGCAGATGCCGGGGCCCGTGTGAGGGATTGATTTCAAAGGAGGAGTACGACTGGCTCGTGGACCAGGTCCAGGCATTTATTCAGGGACGAAGCACTGAAGTGGTGGCCGCTTTTGAAAAGCGGATGAAAATACTCGCCGGTCAGCGGCATTTTGAAGAGGCGGCCATGATGCGTGATCAGATTCGTTCTGTTTCCCGGTTTCAGGAACGGCAGAAAATGGTGGATGGCGAAAGCGCATCCAGGGATCTGATTGCCGTGGCCACTGATGAATCCGATGCCTGCGGTCTTGTCTTTCATATCCGAAACGGCAAAGTCATCAACAGACAACATTTCTATCTGGATATCAGGGAAGATCTGTCAGATGATCTCATTCTGCCTTCTTTTGTCAAGCAGTTCTATCTTCGCACGGATGAAATTCCCGAAGAAATTTATCTTTCCCGTCCTGTGGAAGATACCTGTCTGCTCGAAGAATGGCTGTCCGGGAAGCGGGGGGCACGGGTTCGTCTGTGTTTTCCTCAAAAAGGGAAAAAAGCGCATCTTATCTCTATGGCGGAAGAGAACGCCCGTCTTCTTCTGGATGAACGCGTTCATCAGAAAAACGGACAGGCTGAATGGGTCGCCCCGTCGGTAAAAGCATTGCAGAAAGAACTTGGATTGCAGCATATACCCAGAGTCATCGAGGCATTTGATATTTCACATATTCAGGGAAAGGCTGCAGTGGCATCCATGGTATCCTTTGAAAACGGCCGTGCCAGAAAGAATGCATACCGCCGGTATAAAATAAAGACAGTGACCGGTGTTGATGATTTTGCATCCATGTCGGAAGTGGTCAGACGCCGTTATCGCAGACTTGCTGCTGAGAACAGGGATATGCCGGATTTGATACTTGTGGATGGCGGAAAAGGACAGTTGTCTTCGGCTTTGACCGCACTGAAAAATTTGGGCTTCGAAAATCAGGCGGTCATTGGTCTCGCAAAGCGTCTCGAAGAGATTTACATGCCGGGCTTGCCGGATCCGCAGACACTTTCCAAATCTTCACCTGCACTGCGGCTGCTTCAGCGGGTGCGCAATGAAGCCCACCGGTTCGCCATTGCATATCATCGTCAAGCACGGCAAAAACAAATGGTGCGATCCGTGCTGGATGATATCCCGGGGATCGGCAGCAAAAGGAGGCAGGCGCTGCTCAAATCTTTCGGATCACTGGCAGGAATACAAAACGCCACCGTTGAGCAACTCGCCGCTGTTCCGGGGATGAACACGAAAGCGGCGGAATCGGTCATCATTGCATTCAGAAACCGGCCGGAGGGATCCGGATAACGGAATGCCGTTTGTCATTAAATACAAAAGTTTTACAATTGAACGGATTTCTTTATTTGGCTGCCGGTAAAAAATTTATTAAATTGAAACAGGCTTCCGGTCTGCCGAACCCATCACAGAGTATGGATTTTATAACATCATGAACAGTGTCAAACACCATGTTCTTGCGATTATTCCAGCGCGCAGCGGTTCGAAAACAATACCGCATAAAAATATCCGTGAAATCAACGGCAGGCCCATGCTTGCCTACTCCATTGATCATGCCCTGAAATCAAAACGCATTACACGGACCATTGTCAGTACCGACAGTCATAAATATGCGGAAATCGCCCGCCAGCATGGGGCCGAAACGCCATTTATTCGGCCGGCCGAAATTTCTCAGGATTTTTCCACCGATCTGGAGGTGTTCGAGCACGCGCTTCGCTGGCTTCAGGAGAATGAAAATTATACACCGGCCATTTGTGTTCATCTTCGGCCCACCCATCCGGTACGCGATCCCGCCCAGATTGATGAAATGATACAGATTCTGATCGACAACGATCACATTGATTCTGTGCGGTCTGTGGTGCTGTCTCCTGAAACTCCCTATAAAATGTGGTTCCGCCGGGATGACGGGCTGCTGTATCCGGTGATACAGACCGATATTCATGAAGCCTATAACATGCCCAGACAGGCATTGCCGCAGACATTCCTGCAGAATGCATCTGTGGATGTGGTCCGGTCAGAAGTCGTTACCGGAAAACATTCCATGACAGGCGAACGAATTTTCGGATATGTCATGGAGTCCTGTTTTGATATTGATACACCGGATCAACTGGAAAAAACAAAAGTGCATATGGGAAACCAGCTGCGTCACTAGAATCAACGAATCATGGAAAATTTTTATTCTGCTGCTTTAAAAAAAACGATTCAAACCTCACGAGGTAGGAAATATGGAAAATATATTTAATGATCTGTTTATTTTTGAGATGGCCAATAACCATCAGGGAAGTGTTGAGCATGGCACGAATATTATCAAGGCCATGGGAGAAATTGTCAGGAAGAAGAAAATTCATGCGGGGGTCAAATTTCAGTATCGTCATCTGGATACGTTTATTCATCCGGATTACCGGAAACGGTCCGATGTCAAGCATATCCCGCGTTTCCTGAGTACCCAGCTGTCGGAAAAGGATTTCCTGGCCATGGTGAAAGAAGTCCGGAGTCAGGGCCTTGTGACCGTTGTTACACCCTTTGATGAAGCTTCCGTGGATCTGTGTGTGGAACATCAGATTGAAATTATCAAAGTGGCGAGCTGCAGTGCGACGGACTGGCCCCTTCTGGAAAAAATCAGTACGGTGAAACGGCCGGTGATTATTTCAACCGGGGGCGTGCCTCTTGATCAGATTGACAGAATTGTCAGCTTTTGCGAACATCATCAGATGCAATTTGCGCTGATGCATTGTGTGGCCCTGTACCCTGCACCGGAAAGTGCGATGCATTTTAATTTCATCAAGCGGATGAAAAAAAGGTATCCGGGTGTAATTATCGGCTATTCGGGACATGAAGAACCGGACAACACACTCCCGGCAATCGCGGCTGTTTCCGCGGGCGCGCAGATGCTGGAGCGCCATGTTGGTCTGCCGACAAGTACCATCACGCTGAACAAATACTCTATGAACCCGAAGGAGACGGAAGCATGGATTGATAGCGCCCTGCACGCCAGGGAAATCTGCGGCACGGGTGAGATGAAAGAAATCAGCCGTGATGAAATTGATTCACTGCTTTCCCTGAAAAGAGGCGTTTATGCGGCAAAGAAAATTAAAAAGGGTGACCGGGTGAAACCGGAGGATACGTTTTATGCCATGCCCTGTCTCGACGGACAACTGGACAGCGGACAGTTCGGACAGCAACGGGCAACCGTCGTCGCATCCAGGGATTACAAGACCAATGAACCATTGTTCGAAACTTCGGCGCTGGATACCATTCACGAGATTCGCGACGTTATCCATGAAGCCAAAGGAATGATCAATGAAGCATGCATCGTGATAGGGAAGGGGTCCTCGATCGAGCTGTCCCATCATTACGGGCTTCAGGATTTCAGAAAATTCGGCGCCCTGATTGTGAATGTCATCAACCGGGAATACTGCAAAAAACTGGTTGTTCTGCTGCCGAATCAGAATCACCCCAATCACCGGCATCATAAAAAGGAAGAAACCTTCCATCTGCTGTGGGGGGACATGGCGCTGACGCTGAATGATCAGAAAATCATGATGGAAAGGAATGATCTGGTGCTGGTGGAAAGGGGGGCATGGCACAGTTTCACGACCAGGAGCGGGGCAATCTTCGAAGAAGTGTCGACAACCCATATACTGAATGATTCTGAATATGAAGATCCGGCAATCGACAGCAAGGACCCTATTGAAAGAAAAACGGTAATTGATAACTGGTGAGAGAGAGCGTCCTCATTGGCCGGACAAAATGTTACAGGAACGTGGATGATTCGGGACAAGATAAAAACACGGGGTGAGCTTGCGGATCTGTGCGGGCAATTCCGTGAAGAAGGCAGGATCATCGGATTTACTTCCGGTGCCTTTGATTTGATCCACGCAGGCCATGTGGATTATCTTGAAAAGGCAGCCGAAATTTGCGATGTGCTGATTGTGGGTGTGAATACCGATGAATCGGTTCGGGCCTATAAAGGACAGGATCGTCCTGTGAATACTGAAAAGCACCGGATTCAGGTTGTCGCTGCGCTCGCATCCGTCGATTTTGCCTTTCTCTTTGCTGAAAGACGCAATCATAAAAATATCGACGCATTAAAACCGCATCTCTATATCAAGGCTGGCGATTACAATGCAGCTGCACTGACCTCCGGGAAAAAAGTAGAGGAATACGGCGGAGAAATTCGTCTGATACCGGTTTCGGAACAGATCAGTACCACGGATCTGGTGCGGAAACTGTGCGGTGATTCAGGAAGTGATAAAATCATTGAAGAACAGAACACGGTTCATATCGAACGGATTCCTTTCAAGAAATCACCGGCAGTATTTCTGGACAGGGATGGAACGATCAATGAAGAGGTTTTGTATCTGGATGATCCGGTGAAATTCAGGCTTCTGCCAAATGCGCTGTCGGGCATCCGGCGGTTTCAGGATATGGGGTATCGGATTGTCATTATCAGTAACCAGCCGGGTATCGGTCTGGGTTATTATACCAAAGAAGCATTTTATGCAGTAAACCGGGAGATGTTGAAGGCCTTTTCAGAATCCGGAATTCTCGTTGACAAAATCTATTACTGCCCTCACAGCAAGTCAGAAAAATGTGATTGCAGAAAACCCGGGCAGGCGCTGATCAAACAGGCGGAAGCGGCGTTGAACCTGGATTTGTCACAAAGTGTATTTATCGGCGATAAAAGCTCGGATATGGAAGCCGGAAAGCGCGCCGGCATGAAAACCGTTCTTGTGAGGACGGGTTTCAGGGGTGAAGACGGTGAATATCCGGGT
>Ga0272442_10004576_pt1:0-2500 | contig 18843 bp, 17 predicted proteins | sample SSMForm2O_FD_200262 | JGI IMG/M metagenome (GOLD analysis project Ga0272442, IMG submission 200262) | Marine sediment archaeal communities from Little Sippewissett salt marsh, Falmouth, MA, United States - SSM-Form-2O | ecosystem: Environmental > Aquatic > Marine > Wetlands > Sediment ... | reverse complement strand
ATGTCGGGACACTCCCTGCTGAACACATAGGCAGGGGTGAGCGAACGGAGGGAAGTGAACCATCTCAGTACCTCCAGGAAGAGAAAGCAATTGCGATTCCCTGAGTAGCGGCGAGCGGAAGGGGAACAGCCTAAACCGGTTTTATGTTAAAGCCTGCATGCGTTGTAAAACCGGGGTTGCGGGATTCAGTTTGGATTTGATGCAGAGAATCCGGAAAGTGATAAAATCGTTTGTTAGCCGAATGGTTCTGGAAAGGCCAACCATAGCAGGTGATAGTCCTGTAGGTGAAAATGACCGATCTTTCCTGACTGAACTCCCAAGTAAGGCGGGACACGTGAAATCCTGTTTGAATCCGGGTGGACCATCACCCAAGGCTAAATACTCTCTTGTGACCGATAGTGAACCAGTACCGTGAGGGAAAGGTGAAAAGTACTCCTGTGAGGAGAGTGAAATAGTACCTGAAACCGTATGCTTACAATCAGTCGGAGTCCGCCTATGGCGGATGACGGCGTGCCTTTTGCATAATGAGCTAGCGAGTTGCTTGTATGTTGCAAGGCTAAGGTGTTCAGCACCGAAACCGCAGCGAAAGCGAGTCTGAACAGGGCGATTGAGTAACATGCAGCAGACCCGAAACTGGGTGAGCTACCCATGGCCAGGATGAAGCCTCGGTAAAACGAGGTGGAGGTCCGAACCGTTGTAGGTTGAAAACTGCTCGGATGAGCTGTGGGTAGGGGTGAAAGGCCAATCAAACTCAGTGATAGCTGGTTCTCCCCGAAATAGCTTTAGGGCTAGCCTCGTGTTAGTGTCGCGGAGGTAGAGCACTGGATGGACTAGGGGCCCCACAAGGTTACCAAACCCAACCAAACTCCGAATGCCGTTGACATGATGCACGGGAGTCAGGGCGTGTGGGATAAGCTTCACGTCCAAGAGGGAAACAACCCAGACCATCAGCTAAGGTCCCTAAATGCAGGTTAAGTGATAAAGGATGTTTGATCGCCGAGACAACCAGGATGTTGGCTTAGAGGCAGCCACCATTTAAAGAATGCGTAATAGCTCACTGGTCAAGTAATCTTGCGCCGAAAATGATCGGGACTCAAGCCTGCTACCGAAGCTATGGATTTCCGACTTGTCGGGACTGGTAGGGGAGCGTTCTACAAACCTGCGAAGGTGTGCTGTGAGGCATGCTGGAGGTCGTAGAAATGAGTATGCTAGCATAAGTAGCGATAATTCCGGTGAGAAACCGGAACACCGAAAATCCAAGGTTTCCTGAGTAAAGCTAATCTGCTCAGGGTTAGTCGGACCCTAAGCCGAGGCCGAAAGGCGTAGGCGATGGAAAACGGGTTTAATATTCCCGTACCACCTTTGGTCTGCTTGACCTATGGGGGGACGCAGGAGTGAAAGGTCAGCCAGGTGACGGATGTCCTGGTCTAAGCATGTAGGCGGAGAAAACAGGCAAATCCGTTTTCTCAACGCTGAGATGCAAATGGGAGGGCTTTGCCCATAAACTGACCCTAATCCAACTGCCAAGAAAAGCCTCTATGGAAGGGCCATTGGTGACCGTACCGTAAACCGACACAGGTAGATGAGGAGAGTATCCTAAGGTGCTCGAGATAACCGTGGTTAAGGAACTCGGCAAAATGATCCCGTAACTTCGGAAGAAGGGATGCCCCGATTAAGTGATTCCCCTGCGGGAGGAGCTGAAAGGGGTCGCAGAGAAACGGCTCTAGCGACTGTTTACCAAAAACACAGGTCTCTGCTAAATCGTAAGATGATGTATAGGGACTGACACCTGCCCGGTGCCGGAAGGTTAAGGGAACCTGTCATCTGGTTTCGACTGGAGAAGCAGCGAACCGAAGCCCCGGTAAACGGCGGCCGTAACTATAACGGTCCTAAGGTAGCGAAATTCCTTGTCGGGTAAGTTCCGACCTGCACGAATGGTGTAACGACTAGAGCACTGTCTCGACCACGGACTCGGCGAAATTGTAGTGGCGGTGAAGATGCCGCCTACCCGCAGATGGACGGAAAGACCCCGTGAACCTTTACTATAGCTTAGCATTGGGTTTTGGCAAAATATGTGTAGGATAGGTGGGAGGCTGTGATGTGCCGACGCCAGTCGGCATGGAGCCAACCTTGAAATACCACCCTTGTTCTGTCGGAATTCTAACCGTGGACCTTGAATCAGGTCCCGGGACCATGCTAGGTGGGTAGTTTGACTGGGGCGGTCGCCTCCCAAAGTGTAACGGAGGCGCCCAAAGGTTCCCTCAGCACGATTGGTAACCGTGCGCAGAGTGTAAAGGCATAAGGGAGCTTAACTGCGAGACATACAAGTCGAGCAGGTGCGAAAGCAGGGCTTAGTGATCCGGCGGTTCCGCATGGAAGGGCCGTCGCTCAACGGATAAAAGGTACTCCGGGGATAACAGGCTTATCGGGTCCAAGAGTCCACATCGACGACCCGGTTTGGCACCTCGATGTCGGCTCATCGCATCCTGGGGCTGGAGCA
>Ga0272442_10004575_pt1 | contig 18844 bp, 19 predicted proteins | sample SSMForm2O_FD_200262 | JGI IMG/M metagenome (GOLD analysis project Ga0272442, IMG submission 200262) | Marine sediment archaeal communities from Little Sippewissett salt marsh, Falmouth, MA, United States - SSM-Form-2O | ecosystem: Environmental > Aquatic > Marine > Wetlands > Sediment ... | reverse complement strand
ATATTGAATAACGAATCTCGAATTTCGAAGTAATAATGGGGGAATAAATCGATCTGATATCTGAAATCTCAGATCTCAAATGCCGCATGTCTGATTTTCAATCAAACCGAATACCCATTCTGAGGGTGTTTGCTAACCATGAGAGGATAAAAAATTGAAAACGAACCCAATCCGGCGTCGCCAGAGGCTATGCCGGACAGGTTCGCCGGCCCCGGAAGCACGAAATTCCAAATCCGAAATCCTAAACTAATAGACTCTAAAGAAAATATTTAAAACGAACCCAATTTGAAAAGACGGAAGTCAGAATTCAGAAAAAATGCAAAACGAACCCAATTTGGGCAAGGCTCAAAATGGCGTAAGTTCTTTGAAATAAATATATTATGAGAATAATGGCGGTTTTCGGGATTTCGGGCAGCAAGAAAACGAACCCAATCCGGCGTCGCCTGCGACTATGCCGGACAGGTTTCTAACGGCAGATTTCAGGATACAGGAGTCAGACTCGTGCTACGTAGCGAACCGTTACTTCGCAGAGTAGCAAGCCAGAGGAAAAATATTTAAAACGAACCCAATCCTTCGGCAAAGTGTGCACTTAGCTAATTCGAATGGGCCCGGAACAAGTTCAAAGCCAATCTTAAGATTATATCAGGAATCGGGGATTTGTTACGCAGCATAAAAAAAGTCAGAAAATTAAAAATACCAGATTTGCAATCTATCGGGTAAATAGTCCTTGTTTTTTTTGTTTCATACTATATAATCGGAGCTTCATGGAAGTTTACAGGATGTAATTGGATTATGTTATGGCACGGAATCGAGGAAAAAAGGCTCTATATGAAGTGATGAGCAAGGCCAGTGTTAAGCCCGGTCCCGGAAAATTAGACCAGTTACATCCGAAAAGAACCGATGAGTTTAAGCCGGACGATGATAATAAGTCGGCCGTGGAAAAATCCAGAGTAGCGACGCAATGGTGGAACAGGCCGAGAATCGTTCAGATTAACGGCGGCAGAATCGAGTTTTCGCTGCAGTATCAAATTGCCATTGCGATAGTACTGGGTCTTATTTTGCTGGTTTTACTTGCTTACAGGTTCGGTCAGTGGTCTATGGCCGATAAGCAAACAGCAGGGCCGGTTCGACTAACGAATAATAATACTGTTGAAAATCAGACGGGACAAAAAGAAAGAAAACAGGTGCAGCGAGCCGAACCGAAGATACAAAGATCTCCGGCCCGGCAAATTGCCATCCCTGCTCAGTCAAAAGGGAACAATGTAATTGTCCTGGCCCAATATGGAGCCCGGGCAGATTTGGTCACAGTGCAGGAGTTTTTTGCCAATAATGGCATTGAATTGGATATAGTCCTGGAAAAAGGGCGTTATTTTTTACAGACAAAGAATACGTTCGATAATCCGAATAATCCCGGTACAGACGGGTATAAGATGAAGCAAATAATCACTAAGATAGGAGTTGCATATAAAAACGAAGCTCCGGAAGGTTACGAAAAATTTGCACCGCATTATTTCAGCGATGCATACGGCAAAAAAGTAAAGTAGTTTAGGAGAAATATTGAATGTCAATTGATCGTTCGCTAAAAATTAAAGGCGCTTTGACCAGACACCGCAATGTTTTAAATAGAGCCGAACGCATTGAGCAGCTCAAAGACGAAGAGCGATGGGCCGAGGGCGATTCTCTATTGGGTCTGCCGAAAGTTGCTCACCGCAAGAGTCATGCCGGTCGGAAAGACAAGGAGGCTCCCGAAAAAGAAGCTGCAACCGAAGCTGTGGCTGAAACAACGGAAACAGAAGCGAAGGAGGAGTAATACATGGGGGAACATTTCTTACCCGGAACGGAAATTCATCATTCAAAAGCACACCAGGGGGGGTGAACGTCAAAACTCTGACAAATGCGTGCGATGGGCATTAGTCGATATTGCATGACATGGTAGAAGCTTTGCCATATATATGACGGCCGTTTGTTTATAGGCACAGCTTAATAACCTCTGTTGCATCGGCAAATAATGAAATATTGTCGGTGGACATAACGGCAATGAGGTTGTAATGTATTGTCACGTTTACAATGTACCGGCAGTGACAATCGAATAATCCGGGATAAAACGGATGTCGAAGAATTCTCAAAATGCCACGACAATCAAAAAAGCCCCCGTCGGTCTTGCCGTTTTTGCCCTGGTCGGTCCTTCGATGGTCTGGGCTGCGGAATATATCGGCTCCGGGGAAGTCATCGTGGCCACGCGAACAGGAGCAATCCTTGGCATTTCGGTCCTTTGGGCGCTTGTCTTCGGAGTATTTCTGAAGTTCTGGATCGGCCTGAGCGGCGCACGCTATACGGTCTGCACCGGCGAAGGAATGATCGATATGTTCGAGAGAATGCCGGGGCCGAAACACTGGGCTGTCTGGATTGTGCTGATAGCCCAATTTGCCGCGTCGGCCGTTTCCATCGGCGCTCTTGCCACCGCTGCAGGTGTATTCGTTAACAGTCTGCTGCCAATAAATTTTACCGGTGCTGCAAGTGAGGCCATAAGTGATTTGATAAGTCACATACCTATTGAAAAACTACATACAAGCCCCGAGCAGATACATGCGACATTACCTGCTGTATGCGGCTGGCTTGTGACATTCATCGCCGTCGGCATTGTCTGGTCGGGGATATTCGATGTTTTGAAAATTGTTATGAGCTTTCTCGTGCTGGTTATCGTAGTCGGGGTCGTATATGTTGCCGCACATGTTTTTCCCGGACCGGCGGAATTCCTTAAAAGCCTTACGCCGAATGTTCCGGACGTCCCCCAATGGGCTCTCGGGCTTGAGAGTGTAAGCAGAAATCCGTGGAAGGAAATACTGCCGCTGCTTGGCTGGAGCGCCGGCGGCTTTGCCAGCCAGGTCTGGTACACATACTGGGTGATCGGTGCCGGATACGGTGCAACGGCCGGCAGGGGCTACGGCAAACCGGCGGATACCTCGGCCCTCGGAAATATGAGTCATGAGATGGCGGAAAAAATAAAGGGATGGTGTCGGGTGCTCTATGTAGATTCGACACTGGCAATAGTGCTGGGAATCGCCATTACGAGTGCTTTTCTAATCGCCGGCGCCGGTATTTTAAGACCGGCACAGATCGCCCCGGAAGGCTCTCAGGTCGCTATCGAACTATCGAATCTTTTCTCATCCAGATGGGGACACATCGGCGGATTTCTGTTTATGCTGGCAGGTGCGGCGGCACTGATTTCCACGCAGATCGGACAATTAGCTGGTTGGCCCAGACTGCTGGCGGATTCGTTCAGGATTTGTATCCCCGGCTTTAACAAGCTCGCATGGAAGTCACAATTCAGGTTGTTTCTGCTTTTCTTTGTCTGCACGAATATGATTATAATCTTCTGTTTCAATGAAAAACCTGTAATTCTCGTCCAGACCGCTGCAATACTCGACGGCTTGCTTCTGACGCCGCTGCAGGCAATCTGGGTTGCCATAGGTTTGTTTGTGGTTATGCCGAAGCTGCTTTCCAGAGAGGCTTTTAAGATTCTTAGACCGAACCGAATCTTCGCCGTAATTTTAATTATTGCCTTTTTGGTCTTCGGCTATTTTTGCATCTTCCAGATGCCATCGGTGGTTTTTTAAGGGATAATACAAAAGAATTTCACTCGGCATGTATAATATCAATCGCCCGTTCGAAAATATAATTCGGCTGATACGGGAACATCACTAGATCGTCTTTTTTCGTAATGCCGCTGAGGACCAGAGCCGTTTCGATTCCCGACTCGATACCGGAGATTATATCGGTGTCCATTCTGTCACCGATTATCAGGGTATCTTCGAGCCGGCACCCGATTTTTTGGATTGCATGGCGCATAATAAGCGGGTTCGGCTTGCCGATGAAATAGGCCTTTCTGTTGGTGGCCATTTCAATCGGCGCCACAAGGGCCCGGCACGCGGGAGCCACACCTTTTTCCGACGGGCCCGTCAGGTCGGAATTTGTCCCGATAAGCTTTGCCCCGTTGAGTATCAGGTGCACGGCAAGCTCTATTTGCTCGAAATTATATGTCCGCGACTCGCCGATGACGACATAGGTCGGATTGACATTATCGATATAAAAGCCGGAGTCATGGAGGGCGTTGATAAGACCAGACTCTCCGATGACATAGACACCGACTCCGGGACTTTGGCTGGCCAGAAATCTCGCAGTGGCCTGTGCGGATGTGAAAAAGTCATCCGTGCCGACCTCGATTCCCATATGGGACAGTTTCTGCTTAAGCTCCTTCGGCGATTTAGCGCTGCTGTTGGTCAGAAACAAAAACTTCTTCTGCTGCTGTATCAGCCAGTCAACGAATTCCTTTGCACCTTCCACAAGCCTGTTGCCGTGGTAGATGACTCCGTCCATATCGCAAATGTAGCCTTTTTTATCCGTCAGTTTTGTCATGGATCCAAGTTCCTTTCGCAATTTCACTCTTGACCTATTTGCCCGAATAAAGTCAGCGGGCTTGTATCTGTTATTTTTACTTTTGCGAACGTGCCGGCCAGCGATTCCGGGCCGTTAAAAACAACAATATAATCGGTCGCTGTTCGTCCGACAAGCTGAGGATTTCCATTTTCATCGAGATTCCGATGTGCTTTTTTGCTTGTCCCCTCGACCAGTACTTTCACCGTCTTGCCCAAAAAGTCACGGCTCAGCCGCTCGCTGATCTGCTCCTGCACTGCAAGTAGCTCGACGTTCCGCATTTGTTTAACTTCCGCCGGTATCGTATCGGGTAATCTTTTATCGGCGGTCGTACCCGGCCGTGGTGAGTATTTAAATATAAAGGCGTTTTTATATTGAGCTTTCTTAGTCAAATCCACCGTCGCCTGGAAATCTTCTTCGCTCTCTCCCGGAAAGCCGACAATAAAATCGCCGGCGATTGCAATATCCGGCACAATCTCTCTGGCCCTGGCGAGCATCTCCAGATACCTCCGGCTGTCGTACCGGCGGTTCATTGCCCGCAGAATTTTATCCGAGCCGCTCTGGGCCGGCATGTGAAGATAGCTGCAGACTTTATGCGAACCGGCCATAACCTGCATAATATCGTCGAAAAATTCCTCCGACGGATAGCTCGTGACAAATCTGAGCCACTCGATTCCCTCGATGTCGCCGGTCGCATCGAGCAAGTCCGCCAGCGACCATGTCTTTTCACCCTGTTTATACTTATACGAATTGACCGTCTGGCCCAAAAGCGTAACCTGCTTAATTCCGTTATCAGCCATTTTTTTGATCTGCTCGATGACGGCGTCGGGCGGCCGGCACATTTCCGGCCCGCGAACATAAGGGACAATACAATACGTACAGAAATTATTACATCCACGCATAACGCGTACATAGGCCTGTCCGGGAATGTCCTCTTCTTGACGGCTGAATACCGATTCGAATTCCTCCAGAGCTTTGGTCTCGTTTTCCGGTGTCGGTCGAAGTATCTTTTCGGTTACGGCGATTTCCTTTTTCTTTATCTTTACGGCCTCGTTAATAAGTTCCGCAATTTGTGGAATTTGTGCTGGGCCGCAAACAATATTGACCGCTTCGTGCTCGAGCAGCTTGCTGCCCAGCCGTTGTGCCATACAACCTATAACACCGACCACCATATCGGGACGGGATTTCTTGATGTGTTTAAGATGCCCGAGATGTGAAATGACACGCTGTTCGGCATGTTCGCGAACTGAACACGTATTTATCAGAACAATATCGGCATTTTTTACGCTGTCGGTAAAATCGAATCCGGCATCTTTCAGCGCAGAGCCCACCAGTGCCGTATCTAATTTGTTCATTTGACAGCCGAAGGTCTGGAGAAATACTTTCATACTATTCCTCCAAAACTGGACTCGGCTGTCCCTGCGCTTAGTTTTACCCCCGTGTCTTTCTCTCGAAAGACAGAAGCGAGGGCAAAAATGCCGGGGCACCCTTTATTTTTCCATGACTTCATGTTTATTATTAGCATAAATTCCTATAGTATTTTTCTCATAATAATATTGTCATCATATTCACAAATATCCACTCCAAATTCTTTTTTTGCCGTATTTCTTTGCATCTTTGTGAATTTAAAACCAGCTTTCAGATAAGCGGCAATGGCACGTTTATTTCTTAAAGATGGCGAAATATAAAAATTCCTGATTTTGTATTTTTCATTCAGGTATTCGCAGATAGTCATTAGAGCATCTGAACCGTACCCTTTACCACAGTATTTTTTTGCGCTCAACCAAATGTCCAAAATTACTCTGCTCTTATCCTCGTCGAATAGATCGTATCCGACAGTTCCCACATCAACCTTACCTGCAATAATAATAAAATTCCTTCCGGCTCTGGCACCGGATGGATTAAAATAGCTGCTATTGTAATCACGGCAAAATTCTTTCAGAGTAGGTAGTGGGGCGTCGGGGTAATTCGGTTCTCCCATAACTGAAGATGTTAAGTCTGATCTTACCAGCCATGAATATATTTTTTTGCGATCAGCTAAGACAGCAGGTCTTAATTTGATTTTCGAACCAATAATTTCCATTGTTATCAATGATATATTCGGTGCATTTATAAAATTTAGCGTATTATTAAATCTGGCACAAGTACGGAATGACAGTCGAATAATACTTCTCCCATCAGCCGGCCGAAGTTTTAGAGGAGCACTTTCATAGTACACTTCCAAAATTGAACAAGAGAATATAAAAATTATAATGTTCTTTCTCATTATTCATAATTAGTTCAATATAACTGATTTCGCTATCTTGTTCAATTGCAGTGAGTATTTGAATTTTTGGGGAATGATAAGATAAATTTGCTTAACTGTGCTGTCTCGAAAGGAAAAACAACTATCACGAACGCATGAAAAATTCATACCTTTTCTAAGCTGGTCTCTATCTGTTCAGCTCTCGTTGCAATTTCTTGAATAGATTTTTAATTTTTCAATTGATATTCTCTTTTGGTGAATTATGCTTAATGAGTATATATAACAGGAGAATAATATGTCAAAGAAACCCTTTTCAAGCAAAAGAAAACGAACATCCAAGGCAGCCCGGCCGGAGCAGGTTCACGAACTAACAATAACCTTAAAACACAGTAAACCGCCTATCTGGCGACGCATCGCCGTACCGAGTGATATGCTTCTCAGTGATTTACACTGGGTAATACAGATAGCAATGGGATGGACAAACTCACATCTTCATCAATTCATCGTTCGCAGCAATAAGCCAAGGCCGAAAATTGAGGATATACGTTCAATGAGCTTAGAGAAACGATGGGATAAACTGACAGATTTTATGCAACGCGACCGTTTTATTAGTGATCCACAATTCGAACTGGAAGATGCTGAAGACGAGAGAAAAGTTAAACTATGCGAGCTTGCCCCGATGGTCAAGAGCAAATTTATCTATGAGTACGACTTTGGTGATGGCTGGGAGCATGTTATTAAGACAGTAAAAATCGGCCCTCCCATGGAAAATATCGATTATCCGGTGTGTCTAAAAGGAAAATTCGCCTGTCCGCCGGAGGATTGTGGCGGTATCTGGGGCTACTATGAGATGCTCGAAATACTCGAAGATCCTAAAAACGAACGTTATGAGGAATTCCTCGATTGGCTGGACGGCGATTTTGATCCTGAACATTTCGATATCGAACAAATCAACTCGGACCTTGTGGATATACTCAAAGGGAAAAAATATATAGTCTGGGAACTATATTAAATTTAATTTCGAAAAGAGCAAAACATTCTCTGAAATTAAAATTGAGAAAGGATATAATAATTCCCTTTATCTTTTTTTCATTTGTCATCATCCGGTAGGGAACGGTTTAGCCAGCGTTGGAGGTCTTTGAGGCGGTTTGATTCTTCGAAGCCTACCCGAATAATAGTAAAGGCGGTCTTATTTTGCATCAAAGGTTCATCCAGATTAATCCATTTTCTGCAATATTCGCCGTCCGGTGTGCCGGGGATCGGTGAAAAATCCGCTAACATCCCGCGAATACCCAGACTTTTGACAAATCGCATCGATTCTTCAAGCTTTTGGATGTCGATGTGGGGATGGCCGAGAATTTGATAAGCGGTAATATTACCGGGATGGGCACCTGCGACAATTAGTTTTTCCGCCGCCTCGGCAAGCTCCTCGGAAAAAACCTTCGAGCCGGTTCGTTTCTGCCATTGCGAAGAAGCGCTCTCAAAGCCTAAATAAAAAGTCTTAAAACCTGCTCGCACCATCAATTCCGCCAGCTCGCTTGTCACGAAGCGAGCATTCAGAGCGTTCGGACTATGTAAATTTATTTTAGAATCCCGTTTTATAATTTCTTCCAGGAACGGGACCAAAACCGTCTCGCTCTGGAACAGCAGGGCGTCATCGTAGAAGGCAATATTATCAACACCCAATCGGGACAAAAGGTCGAGCTCGGCCAGGGAATTTTCCAAAGGTCGCGTCACAAATTTACCGTACACCTTCGGCACCGAGCAGTAAGTACAGCTAAAAGGACAGCCGTCGGTAAGTTTCAGGACGCCGGTTTTTAGGTTTTCATAAACTTCCCACAAGGCCGGCTGCGCCGAATCGGGATTGATACCTAAATATTTCCAGAGCGGCTCAAGGTTCGTGCCGTGAATTAAAAAATCTGCTCCTAATGTCTCCGCATGAGAGTCGCATAGGGTAACATAATTTCCGCCCAATACGATTTTCGCCTGCGGCTGTAATCTGCGAATATCCTCGATAACTTCCCGCACTCCCGGATACCAGTACGTCATCGTCGTCTGGATAAGAGCAAAATCGAATGGTTTTTGCCGGTCTAAAAAATCCGTGAACATATTCCGCGGCAGGCCGAATCGTCGAAAGTATCGGGCTATGGCTGACAATGGTTCGGGATTGGGAATTTTTTCAAAATAGAATCGGCCCCGGCCCCACATATCCGATGCCAGTGACTTTTGCCGGATAGAAAAGGGGGCCAGCCGGTCGAGATAATCGAACAGCGTAAAATCCGCCCGGTGGCGTAATTTCCCGGCAACGCTCAACATGCCGTACGGCTTGAGCCAGAAATCGAACGCGGCGAAATCATAAATCGGCGGATTGACTAATAAAATTCTCGGTTTCATAAAAAAGTTCCTAAGAGCATAAGAGCGTAAGAACATAAGAGCACGACGGCTTACGGCTTGTGCACTTGTGACTTGTGCTCTTGTTGAAGCTTGACAAACTTTGGCCGGACTATACGATTATCAGAATTATGGAATCTTTGCCAGATAAAATCCGCGTATGCAGCAAGGCCGTCCAGAAGTTATGGTCCCTGATGGATCCATGCACGCTCTGTCCCCGCCAGTGCAAAATTCTTCGCAGCAAGGGACAAACCGGCTTTTGCGGCATCGGTGCTTTGCCTGTCATCAGCTCGGTCGGTCCGCATTTCGGCGAGGAAAGCGTGCTCGTCGGAAAGGGCGGCTCCGGCACGATCTTTTTCGCCGGTTGCAACTTAGGCTGCATTTTCTGTCAGAATTATGAAATCAGCCACGAACGGCAGGGCAGTCGGACAACTATCGAGCAGTTGGTTCAATCGATGCTCGATTTGCAAAGCCGGGGATGCTCCAATATCAACTTCGTCACTCCCACACATGTTGTGGCCGCTGTCGCCGCTGCAATCGAGCTGGCCCGGCAGAAAGGCCTGACGATTCCAACAGTTTATAACACCGGCGGATACGATTCGGTAGAGACTCTCAAGCTTCTCGACGGCCTGATTGATATTTACATGCCCGATATGAAATATTCCGATTCCGACGTCGCGGGGGAGCTTTCAGCCGCTCCGGATTACCCGAAAGTAAATTTCGCCGCTGTTAAAGAGATGCACCGGCAGGTCGGAGATTTGAAAACAGAAAAAGGCCTGGCTACCCGCGGCCTTTTAATCAGGCATTTAATTCTGCCGGGTGACCTGGCGGGCAGTTTTAAGATTATGGATTTTCTGTTTGAAAAAATCAGCCGAAAAACAACGATAAACGTCATGGCCCAGTACCGCCCTAATTACGAGGCCCTTTCTCATCCCCACATAAACCGACGCCCGTCACTGGAAGAAATCGCCTCCGCCCGACGATACGCAATGACAAAAGGCCTGCATGTCCTTGAATAAGTATCGATAAAAGAATTCTTAGTTTGATTACTGTCCTTCTATAAAAAGCGCGAAGTTGTCATACAATAATCAAATTCTTTAATTGCTTTGCGTTTTTAATCGCATGGCCGTGGGCGTCATTATTGAAATAGACGTAAATGCTGCTTGCTGTTTTCGATTGCTCTCTAATCCATTCGGCCCAGTGCTGTAATTGCGATTTCGGATAGTTGCCGGAATATCGCCCGCTTGTGCCGTGAAAACGGATATAAATTATTTCAGATGTCACTACCTGTGGCGATTCTTTACCGGGCATATCGTGGATGCAAAAACCGGCCCCGAATTTTTCGAGTAATTTATAGGTATCGTCGCAAAACCAGCTTTTATGCCGGAACTCGAATACGGAGGTTTTTCTTTTGGGCAGCAGTCTGAGAAAATCCCGGAGCCTATCAATATCCATATGCAGACTCGGCGGCAGTTGATAGAGGACGGGGCCGAGCTTACGCTTCAATAAATTTATACCATCGAAAAAACGTCCCAGCGGTTCCGAGGCATCTTTGAGCTTCTTTATATGTGTAATATACCGATTGGCCTTGACGGCGTACAAAAAATCCTCGGGGGCGATTTTCTGCCATCTTTGTATTGATTGCTCCTTCGGCCGGTGGTAAAAAGTGTTATTGATTTCGACCGTATCGAACTGCCGGGAGTAATGCTCGAACCATTTGCTCTTAGACAAACCGACCGGATAAAACAATTCCTTCCAGTGCTCGTAATACCAGCCGGATGTGCCGATTCGTATGTCGCAATCGGATTTGTTCATGAAAATATTCTAACAATTTAGAAAATATCTGAAATCGTTATATATAAGAGATATTCAAAAATTATCGAAAAATCAGGCTTTTTTAATATTGACATACGTTTTTATGATCGATATACTATAATGTAAAGTACAACTTAGATAAGGGTATATATATGGTAACAGTTACGGTTTCACCGAAATTTCAAGTAGTTATTCCAAAAGCTGTGCGCCGGAGGCTTGGTATTCGTCCCGGACAAAAACTTCAGATTCTCCAGTTTTCAGATCGTATAGAGTTTGTGCTCATGAGGAATATCAAAAATATGAGAGGTTTTCTCAAGGGTATCAAGACAGATGTCCGTCGAGAGAAAGATCGTATATGAATCTTGTGGACTCTTCAGGATGGCTTGAGTATTTTGCCGATGGTCGCAACGCCAAGTTCTTTGCACCGGCCATAGAGGATACGGAAAATCTCATTGTCTCTGCTGTTAATATATACGAAGTTTTTAAGATAATACTCCAGCAGCGAGGCGAGGATGCCGCCTTACAAGCTGCCGCCCTAATGCATCATGCTAATGTTGTTGATATTTCCTCGCCTATTGCGATGGATGCCGCCAGGCTAAGCGCCGAACTTAAACTGCCTATGGCTGATAGTCTTGTATATGCTACTGCACGAGCATGTGATGCCACGCTCTGGACACAGGATTCAGATTTCAATGGTTTGCCCAATGTTAAGTATACGAAGAAATAGATTTACATAAACCTTCAGCGATTTTCTACAATTTCGTACCTGTTTGACTTCGCTCGGTTTTGCCTTGCCTTTATTTCAAATCATAGCAAAAATAAATATTAAGATAGACAGGTGGTGTGCAGACCATTTTTAGGAACAGAAATACAAACATGGATTTTGGTCCGCAACAACTCGGTAAATGGCTTATAGCAGTGGGGATTTTCATCGCTTTGTTAGGAGGACTGGTTATTGTATTGGGTAAAATCGGGCTGTTCAGGCTGCCGGGCGACCTGGAATTCGGCTCCCGGAACTGGCGAATCTACATCCCTATCGCAAGCTGCATTATCCTCTCGGTTCTGCTTACGCTTATCCTGTGGTTGATAAACTATTTCCGGCGGTAATATACGATTATTTCTCAGGAGTAAACCGGCAGAAATTCCGGCTTTGATTTTTTTAGACCAAGGATATAATCAAATCTATGAAAAATGCCGAACTCAGCTCGCTTTTCGAACAGATGTCCGATGTCATGGAGATACTCGGCGAGGACCGCTTCCGCATCAACAGCTATAAAAAAGTCGCTCGCGTCATCGGCGAGCTGCCGACCGACGTCGAGGATTTACTTGAGTCCGGTGAATTAGCCGAGCTGCCGGGCATCGGAAAATCGAGCCTTGCAAAGATCGAGGAATTCATCGGCACCGGCACGATCACCGCACATCAGGAATTACTCAAAAAGATTCCGCCCAAGTTACTGGAACTGCTCACCATCCCCGGTATGGGCCCGAAAGGCGTCAAGGCCGTTTACGAACAATTGAGTATCACGAGCATCGCCGAGTTAAAAAAAGCAATCGAGTCCGGCTCCCTTGCCGAGCTGCCCGGATTCGGTGAGAAAAAAGCGGCGGCCATCGCTAAAGGTATCGCTTTTTTGGAGACTTCGACCGGCCGGATACGACTCGATCAGGCACTCGAAGCGGCGGAAATAGTAACCGGCCTTCTCTGGAATTCTCCCGGAGTTTCAACAATTCAAACCGCCGGCTCGCTTCGTAGGCGGGCCGAGACCATCGGTGACGTCGATATCCTGGTTGCCTCGGAAAGAGGGGAGGAAATCATCCGGGCGTTTACTAATGCCGGATTTGTGCAGGAAGTTCTCGCCGCCGGTCCGACAAAAAGCTCGGCGATTATCCGGACTCAGACTACGCCGGTGCACGTCGATGTCCGTGTCGTGCCCGAAAAAAGTTTCGGCGCTGCGGCACAATATTTCACCGGCTCGAAAGAACATAACGTCCGGCTGCGGGAAATCGCAGTCAAAAAGAAACTCAAGCTAAATGAATACGGCCTGTTCAAAGGAAACAGGATGATAGCAGGGCGGAACGAGCAGGAGATTTATAACAAGCTCGGACTCGATTATATCGAGCCGGTGCTTCGCGAGGACCGCGGCGAGGTCGAAGCGGCGAAGAATAATTCCCTGCCGAAGCTAATACAATTCGAGGATATCAAGGGCGATTTTCACATGCACACGACCGCCTCCGACGGCAGTTGTGAGATTGCCGAGCTTGCCGAGGCTGCAAAAGATTTGGGCTATAAATTCATCTGTATTACCGACCACTCGAAATCATCGGCGATTGCCAACGGCCTTACGGCAAAAAGACTCGCACGGCAAATTAAAGAAATTCGAAAAATCAGTGAAAGAATCAAAGGCATTACTATCCTGGCCGGAAGCGAAGTGGATATCCTTGCCGACGGCTCTTTGGATTTCGATAACAAACTGCTCGCCGAGCTGGATTTTGTAATAGCCTCGATCCACTCCGGCCTGGCAAGCCCGCGGCAGAAGGTAACGATGCGAACATTGAAAGCGATGGACAATCCATTCGTAAACTGTATCGCCCACCCGACCGGCAGACTAATAGGCCAGCGTGAGGCGATGGACCTGGATATCGCCGCTGTGATTGAACATGCCGCCCAGACCCATACGGCCCTGGAAGTCAACGCCAATCCCATGCGTCTGGATTTGAAAGATACGCACTGCAGGATGGCAATCGAAGCAGGTGTGAAACTGGTCATAGGAACCGATGCTCACAGCACGGGACAACTTGGTCTGATGGGCTATGGTGTGGCGACTGCCGGCCGCGGCTGGGTGACAAAAGACGATGTGCTTAATACACTTTCACCGACAAAAGTAAAAAACTTTGTCAAAACCAAAAGACCTTAGACAGAGGGACGAAAGTGATAATAAAACTTGCTCCGCCGAATATAAAAGGTTCAATGTCGCTGGAACAGGCTATTTGGTCCCGGCGATCCCGGCGGGGTTTTCTGCCGGAGCCGCTGAGTCTCGAACAAATCGGACAGCTTGCATGGGCCGCCCAGGGGCAACAGCCAGGCCTTAGATACCGAACAACACCTTCGGCAGGGGCAACATATCCTCTGGAGCTTTTCATATTCACCGCCGACGGTCTGTTTCATTATCTGCCCGGCAAACATGCCCTCGAAAAGCTGTCCGAGCTCGACCTGCGTGCGAAACTATGCTCGGCGGCATGGGGACAGGAATTTATCCGGGAGGCTCCGCTGACAATGGTTTTTGCCGCCGAATTTAGCAGAACCACCGGCCATTACGGCAAACGGGGCGCTCGCTATGTGTATATGGAGACCGGCCACGCCGCTCAAAACGTCCATCTCCAGGCTGAATCGCTCGGTCTTGGCTCGGTAGCAGTCGGGGCCTTCGATGACGCCTCTGTTTCCGGTATTTTATCGCTGTCGCACAATCTGGAGCCGGTATATATGGTTACAGCGGGCTATTATAGGAAATAAGGCTATATAACCTCGCAAATGCGGAAAAAACAAAACCGGTACTTATCCGACCAGGTAGTTTTGCCGATAATTCTATTACATTCCGGATATTTAACTGGAATGCCAAAGCGGATGAAAGGGATGAGTTATGATAAAAAAGCGATACAGCGTAAATGAAATTGTGAGTATATCGGCCCTTGTCGGTTTATTATTATTCATGTTATTTGCCTCGGTGGGAACAAAGAATTCAACTACGGCCGGCGAGACTGCAACATCACAGGAACAGGTTTACGATATGGTCGATTTTATCGAGGCTTCGGTTGCGTTCGTGCCGGAAATGAACAGGGGACCCAGCGATATCTATATAAAATTCGAGAGTCTTGACGGCGAGGTACTCGATGAAAACCATACAGATTGGTGTGAAGTAATTACCTTCAATCAGGCGCACAACATGTCGGTCTCCAATTCGGGATTGCTCAGGCAAAAAGTGAGCCCTGTATTCGAAGATGTTCGAATTACCAAGACCATCGATAAGGTCAGCCCGAGACTGGCCGAGGCGGTATGTAACGGCACCGTTTATCCGACGGTCGAGATTCATGTAACGGCTCAGGCCTTCGGCACAAGTCGTGTGACATATCTGGCTTACGAGCTGAAGAACGTACTGGTCACATCCTATATTGTCGGCGGCGCTTCCCAGAGCGACGATGTCCCCTGTGAGGAGGTGACACTGAATTTCGAAGAGATTAAAGTGACTTATACGGAGTACGATTCATCCGGCAAAGTCAAGGGCAACGTCGAATATACATGGGCCATCGACCAGTCCCCTGATTAAGAATCAGAACAAGACAAGGAATATAAAAAGGGTCGTCTTCGGAGGAGGGCGGCTCTTTTTTTGTCTGCGGGTTGCCAGCCGGTCCAGCCGCCGTTTTCTACTCCCCCGTTGACGACCGGGCCGGCTATTGTGCGATCTGTCAATTAGACAGGCGAAAAAACTTTTACAACCATCGTCTTCTCAATCTCCTCCTCATCCTCCTCCTCTAAAAAGGCAAACCCGCCGTGGATACAAAAGAAAATATCGGCTTAAAATCAAAATATTTTTCCTAATTTTCCTTTTTTACCACTAACCAACATTTACCAGACTAACATGTTGATGTCAAAAAGAAAAAACAGAAAAAATAAGAAATTTAGAAAATATTCATATAATCTTTTTATTGAATATAGATAAATAAAAACACTGAAATTTTCAAGCAGTTTATTCGAACTTATATTATGGCTCAGTCGGCAGGGTCATGAAGGTAAAAAAGCCATATTCGCACTTTATAAACCATCTCGAACGATAACAGTATTTGCGATATCGAATGTCGAAAAGTCCCGCTCGGAAGATATATTTGTCCTTAAAACCTCCAATTCGCAGGTTTTTAAATATAAATACGGATATTTTGCCGGATTTTGAAGTTGTCTAAACCGAAATACCCCGTTATCATACCGGCATATGAAGAAGATAATTGCAGACAGAGCAGGTAAAATCGACGCAAGCGGGATTCGCAAGGTCTTTGCGCTGGCGGCAAAGATGAAGAACCCGATTAACTTTTCAATAGGCCAGCCTGACTTCGATGTGCCGGATAAGCTCAAGGAAGAGGCAATAAATGCCATCAGGTCGGGGTATAACAAATACTCGCAAACGGCAGGGGACGATGTGCTGTTGGAGAAAATCACCGGAGAAGTCCAAAACGAATTCGGCTGGAAAAATCCCGCCGTGATTGTTTCAAGCGGCGTAAGCGGGGGGCTGCTGCTGATTTTTTTAGCGATTGTCAATCCGGGCGACGAAATAATCATTCCCGACCCGTATTTTGTTATGTATAAGCATTTAATCAATATGTTGGGCGGAAAGTGCGTTTTCGTTGACAGCTATCCGGATTTCAAGCTGCCAGTCGAGAAAATTGCCGATGCCGTTACAGAAAAAACCAAAATAATTATCCTGAATTCACCGTGCAATCCCACCGGTGCTGTTTACTCGCCGCAGGAAATCGAGGCTTTGGCAAAAATCGCCGCCGAGAAAGATATACTTGTTCTAAGCGATGAGATATACGAGAAATTCTGCTACGACACTGATTACCCGAGTATTGCCGATTGCTATGAAAAGACCATACTGCTGCGCGGCTTCAGCAAGTCATGCGCAATGACCGGATGGCGGCTGGGCTATGTCGCAGCTCATAACTGCCTAAAAGATATTATCGAAAATATGACCAAGATTCAGCAATATACATTTGTTTGCGCACCGGCACCTTTTCAGAAAGCGGCGATTGCTGCATTGGACTATGATATCGGTGCCTTCATCGATTCGTATCGAAGCAAAAGAGACATGCTTTATGATGGTCTCAAAGACAAATTCGAGCTTATCAGACCCGGCGGGGCATTTTATGCATTCGTCAAAGCACCGGACGGAACAACAGCAACCGAGTTCGTGGAAAAAGCAATCGCTAATAATTTGCTGATTATTCCCGGCAATGTTTTCAGCGAAAAAGATACACATTTCAGAATAAGCTATGCAACCAGTGAATCAAAAATTCGGCAGGGGATCGATATTCTTTGCTCTCTGACATAGGGTGTGATATTTTTGATTAACCATCTTGAGTTTTAGCTTGACCGAATAAATCAAAAACTATAAAAAGACCGCAAAATGATTAACAAAAGAATGCACAAGCAAAAACAACCACAAAAAAGCTTTATCTGTTTCGAGCCGGTATATAGCCCCTCCAGGGATACGAAATGATTAAGGATATGATATTCGGGACAGTAGGGGGATTGGGACTGTTTTTATTCGGTATGGGGCTAATGTCCGACGGTCTTAAAAAAGTCGCCGGGCAGAAATTGAAAAGCCTTCTTGAGTCGCTAACAAGACACAGAATAATTGCTGTTCTTGTCGGTGCGTTGACCACATGCTTAATTCAATCGAGTTCCGCTACGACCGTAATGACAGTTGGATTTGTGAATGCGGGTCTTTTGACTTTGAAACAGGCATTATGCGTTGTTCTCGGAGCCAATATAGGAACAACCATTACTGCCGGACTTGTTTCTGTGCTTGCAATATTTAAGATTACAAACTACGCGCTGCCTGTGGTCGGAATTGGCTTTTTGATTACCGTTCTTGGAAAAACACAAAAGACAAGGAGTATCGGCCAGGTAATGCTCGGTTTTGGCGTTTTATTCCTCGGCATCCACTTTATGAAAGAGGCATTTGATCCTCTTAAAAGCAGTGTAGATGTGCAAAAAGCACTTATATGGCTGGGGCAAAATCCCATTCTGGCGGTTTTAGCGGGAACAGCAATAACAATGCTCTTGCAGAGCAGCTCTGCCTCAATTGCAATGATACAAATGCTGGCCTTTCAAGGCGCATTCGGAATGGACTGGTCATTAGTGTTGCGGGTTGCGATACCCTTTATTCTGGGTGATAATATCGGCACAACAATAACGGCACAAATAGCGGCACTGCGATCCTCCCGGAATGCCAAGCGTACAGCGATGGGGCATACCATATTCAATGTGATAGGTGTGGCATATATGCTTCCTCTGGTTTGGGTTAGTTGGTTCAGTCACATTGTGGAATGGATCACCCCGGGGCAACTGGATCAGAGCACAATTATGAGGCATATATTCTTCGCCCATTTTGCTTTTAATACATTTAACACGGTTATATTCGTTCCAATCATTCAGGGATTAGCGGCAATTGTTTTAAAAATCCTGCCTGTAACCGAGGCTGAACGCGCACAAAAACCGGTTATTCTTGAGAAGCACCTTCTCGATACACCGGTTATTGCTTTGGAGCAGGCTGAACGCGAGTTGATTCGGATGGCTCAAACAGCGAAAAAAGCACTTAAACGCGCAATCGAGGGGATTCTGAATAATGACAGAAAAAAACTTTCATCCGTCGGGGAGATAGAAGATTTTATCGATACCTTTCAGATCGAGATAACTTCATACTTATCTTCTCTATCACAAGTACAGCTGTCAGACGAAGTCTCTGTAAAACTTCCCGTGCTATTGCATACTGTCAACGACATCGAGCGCATCGGCGATCACGCAGTCAATATTGTCGAGATAGCCGGACGAAAGATCGATCAGAAGCTTACCTTCAGCGATTCGGCATTAGCCGAAGCCGAAGAAATCAGAACAGAGATAGATCAGATGTTTGAAAACGTTATAACGGCTCTGAAGAATGATGATAATGAGGCGGCGAAATCGGCCCTGACCAAAGAAGCAAAACTCAATAAAATGCAAATCGATTTTCGCCGAAGTCATGTCGACCGCATGACTAACGGTATATGCACCGCAGAAACAGGCCTGATATTCATCGACCTGGTTGATAATATAGAAAAAATCGGCGACCACCTCACAAATATTGCCCAGGCTATTATAGGGGGATTACAATGGGAGGGGGTCAAGCCGAAATTATCGACCCATCCTTAAAACTT
>Ga0272442_10004574_pt1 | contig 18849 bp, 18 predicted proteins | sample SSMForm2O_FD_200262 | JGI IMG/M metagenome (GOLD analysis project Ga0272442, IMG submission 200262) | Marine sediment archaeal communities from Little Sippewissett salt marsh, Falmouth, MA, United States - SSM-Form-2O | ecosystem: Environmental > Aquatic > Marine > Wetlands > Sediment ... | reverse complement strand
TCAAAATCATCAGAACTATTTAAATGACTTATTACAGCAATTAAAGCATTATTTAAAGCAAATGGCATCTTTTCAGCATTATATTCTTCTCCCTCATAAAAGCTTTGATATCCAAATCTAAGTCCTTTCCATAAATAATTATTTGAAAAAGAATGTCCTATAGAACCATTTAAATTTTGATAAGCAGTTACATAAGGTTCTCTATCTGTTTCTGTAGAAGTAACTTTTTCTCTAATTTCTTTTAATTTATCTTCGTTTTCAATTAAAAGATAACCATGTTCTTCACTATCACTTGGATAACTAGGATTTTTTACAATTTTCCTTTTTTTATGATAATTGTCATCATAATAATATTCAATAATATGTTCTCCATCTTCTAAAGAATTAGAATTTAAACTAGAAGAATATAATTGATATTCATTATCATCAATTTTATAATAAATATTATCATCATTAAAAATATTAATTAACTTAATTTCTATATCCCCTGTTACATAAGTTGTTTGATTAAGTATTTTAGGATTCCAATAAGCTTTTGGAGGAGTTGTATAATATTGAGCATCTGATGTTAAATTATTAAACATTATTGCAGGTGTTTTTGGATTAACAACAAAAAGAATTGATTTTCCATCACTTGCATCTGGTTGATTTCCACCAACACCATGCCAATCATCATCATCTGCAAAAGTAATAGAATGCCATTCATCATTGAATTCATCTAAAATTCCTCTCACATAATACTCATCTCTATTAGTTATATCTACATCTGGAATAGGCCCTGTTGTTCCAACAACAGATATTTCTGAATCCTCAGGAGTATAATTTAAATCATTAAAAGAAAATTCTCCTACATATAAAGGATATGCTTCCCTGCCTAGAGTATTACCTTCTGTCCAAGCATATTTATACATTAAATCCATATCAACTCTATATCTTATATATCCTTCATCACCAGAATTAGGAATTCCATCTTCTCCATTTACCCCAATATCATAAATAAACCTGCCATCTCCATCTTCAGTTTGTATTAAATTCCTAGAATTATGTTCAAAAAATAAATTAGTATCTTCATTAATATAAACAACTTTATGATCATCAACAATTTTATCATAATAAAAATATTCTTCAACATAATCTTCACCAGGAGTTCCATTAAATAACATGCTTATTCCTGATTTCCAATTAGTAGGGCATTCAAAATCACAATCCCCACCGCAATCAATTCCTGTTTCATCACCATCTTCAATTCCATTAGAACAACTATCCTCAATTAAATCAGAAGCATTAACTTGTATTTTTATTATTGAGGAATTGAGATTATTAACACTATCATTTATTGTTATATTAATTAAATAATCTCTAACAGATAATCTTGAGATATTTGTTAAAACACCATTAGAATTAATTGAAAATGTATCTGTCCAATTAATTGCAAAACTTCCAAACTCTCTTGAATCATCTGCATTAATATCATAAGATAAAGATTCATTATCATATAAACTTTGATTTGCTAAATTAGTAAAATAAGGAGCAATTGTATCAATTGTAAATGATACTCTTAAACTATTAATATTATTAGATGAATCATTAATCCAAATTGTTACATTATGTTTTCCATCAACCCAAGTAACACTTGTTATATTAACACAATCAACAAGAGTTGTATTTGCTGAATAAGAATCATTTGAATACCAACAATTACTTGCATCACCATAAGTATATTCAATATCTAATCCTGAATCAGATGAATTTGTATTATTAATAGGATTTACTATTAATAAACTAGGAGTAATTGGATCAATAGGCTGGGTAGTTGTTCCACTATCCCCTCCTCCAGAAGAGCCCCCACCTCCACCAGAACCTCCACTACTAGATGAAGTTGTAGGTAATTTATTTATATCAAGAACAGGTGTTTCTTTTTCTCCTTCATCATCTAAATAAATAAAAATAATTTTTATTTCTTTTATTTTATTAAAATCTTTTAATCCTGCATCATTTGAATTAATTTGATAATTATATTCTCCTTTATAATTTTTAAAAAACCAATTAAAAAATCCAGAATCAATTGGTTTATTTATTTCAGAAATACCCTTATCAGTTTCATAATAATATTCTCCTTCATCATCTTGAAAAATAAATTTTATTTTAGAAATATCCTCATTAGAACCCCCTTCTAATTCTAAATTCATTATTTTTCCATTTTCTGTTAATTTAACATCTTTAATATTTGCTCCTAATTTTAAATTTTTATCACTACTCATAAAATATCCAGAAAAAAATAAAGAGATTATTAAAATTAATATAATACCAATTAAAATAAGAAAAAATAATAATATTTTAAATTTCAAAGATTTTTTTCTTTTATTTATAAAATTAGATTTAATTTTCTCTTTTTTGTCCATAAAAAAGATAAGAATAAAAGGTTAATAAATCTAATTAAAATGGGGATAGATATAATTAATAGGCTCGTAACCTAAATCAATTTCACTTATCTCTTTTAAATCATCAAGATTATTTGCTTTTATTTTTCCTAATGAAATTGTATATAATATATTATTAATATATAAACTTCTTGTTATTTTATTTTCATAATTATATAAATAACCTTCATAATCTATTCCACCTTCTTGTTTATCAATATAATCATTTGTAAAAGTATAATCTCTATTATAATTTTTAGGAATCCATTGGTTTTCATCTATTTTTTCCCAAGACTCCTCATTTATATCTCTAATAGTCCCAATTGCATCATCTTCAGCAGGACCATATTCTGGTTCATATTCTTTAAAATGACTTATCCTACCTCTTTTTGTTATTCCATTTAAATCAATATTAAAAACATATGCTCCATCCCAAGTTCTTTTTATGTAATTATCTGAATTTTTAATTTCACTTAAAGATACAGGAATAACTAAAAGATTTTTTTCTTTATTAAATAAAACTGCTTTATGATTATACAAAGCTTCACTTTCAGTACCTCTATCTCCTATATAAATATTTGAAATCTCTTTTGGATTTTCAAAATCAGAAACATCAAACAAACTTATTTTTAATCCTTTAAATCTTCCTTCTTCAGTTGCATCTTTACCAATTCCAATTAAGTGATTTTCATCATAAGGATGTAAATAATCAGAAACCCCTGTTATTTTTAAATAACCTAAAACTTTTGGATTTTCAGCATCTGAAACATCAATTACATACAAAGGATCAACCTGTTTAAATGTAACAATATATGCTTTATCTCCTATAAATCTAGCTGAATAAATTCTCTCTCCTTTTGCTAAATCCTCAACTTTCCCTATAATTTCTAAATCATCATTTAAAACATAAAGATTATTAACACTTTCTTGATTCCAAAAACCAGTAGTTGTTGCAATTCTAAAATTTCCATTATATTCATCCATTGAAAATTGATTTAAAACATGCCCTGGAACCTCTCCCGCTCCTTTATAATCTAAATCCTTAATCCCAATTTTATAAATAACACTTTTATCACGTTCTTTTTTAATTTTTATTTCATAGTCATCTAATAAATTATCTAATTTTTCATCAAAATTAGATTTTTCATTTCCCTTTAATGAATTAGAATATTCCATAACTAAATTATTTATTTTCCCTATTTTTTCATAATAATTATTTTCAGAATTTTTAATTTCATTAAATTCTTTTTCTATTTCTGTATTTTTTAATAAAGGTTCATAAACCTCTTTTATCATATCTTCTGAATAACTTTTATAATCAAAACTTTTTTGTCGAGTAATATAAATATTCTCTTTTGAAACATAAATATTATTAGAAGCCCCTGTTAAATAAACTTGTTTATCAAAATCTCCATTATCAATATTTATAGAGATTATACTTGTAAAAACATAATTATAATCATAATAATCCCAATAATAAACTTCATTAGCCAAAGTCTTTTCTTTAATCCCATTAACCATATAAACAGGAGGATTATTCTTAGATTTGGAAGTTATTACATAAACTTTATTTTCAATCATTCTTGAATTTATATAATAGCCTTCTGCTTCATATTCATATTTTAATTCTGGATTTTCTTTATCTGAAATATCATAAATATAAACTAAGGTTGTCTCAGTATCTGCAATTCTATTATAAACTCCATAATAATTTGCAAAAACAATCAAATTATTGTTATTAATAAAAATTTCATTTATATTTTCATCTAAATCTATTTCTGATAATATTTCCATATTTTCAGAAGGATATGCATTAATAATTTTTAAATTACCATTTGAAACAACATAAATATACTTTCCATCATTTTTTACAATATCTGCTTCATCTACACCTTCTACTTGAATATTAGTTGTTGAATAATCTCCTCCATTAAATGAAGAATCTGAAGTAGATTCAATTCCTGTAGTAAATCCTTCTCCTCTTAATGTAGTTTTACTTATTTCTAATATATTTCCAAAAATACCTTTAGAATAACTTATTTCTGAATTTGCTTTAAGAAAACCATCTAATTCTTCCTGAGAATTAAACTTATTTAGTTTTTCATAATTTATATTTTTATCAGAAAAATTATTAGTAAAAAGAAAAACCATTAACAACCCGAAGATTATTAATCCAAAAACAGGAAGTATTGTTTTTAATGCCTCTATCTTAGGTTTTCTTTTTGTAGAAATAACAATATGTTTTTTTGCAAGTTTATACATTGGTATTTTTTTTCCTTTGACACTCCAAAAAAAATTCTTTGTTTTTTCAACTAATCCAGATTTAATTAATTTTTTTAAATTATATTCAATAGTATTAATAGGCATTTTAAGTGATTTGGCAATATCTTGCTCACTTGCTTCTTTTACATCTCCTAAATAATCTAAAATTTTTTTACAAGTTTTATTTCCTAATACTTCTGAAATTGATTTTGAATTTTCATCATTTAAATTCATTAATATAAATTTATCATCTGCCATAAAATTATATAATTTTGTTATTTATAAAACCCTTTATAACTTCAAGGACATTTGAAGTAATATATTATTCATTTCCAATGATTATAAAAAATTAAAGAAATATTTATAAACTGTTTTTCATCAGAATAATAATGAATAAATGGATTGAAATTTTAATTGGATTAATATTAATAATAGGAACAATACTTTTATCATGGTATTCTTCAGATTTAGGAAGTTTTTGGAATTTTAAACATGCTGCTTGGGAATTTTTTAAAGGTGGTTTAGTTTGGTTTATATTATTAATAGGATTACTCTTCTTAATATTAGGAATTAGTGATTTAAAAGAATAATCTCTAATTAATTTATTTCCTAATTTTAATACAATAATAAATATATATTAGTTTAATTTTTAATTAAAATGAAATTCTCTAATATCTGTATTAAATGTAAAGGAAAAGGATGGTGTGGAAAACCTTGTAAAATCTATTCTAAAATAAATCCTCTAAAACCAAAAACCCATTTTTCAGGAAATTCTCCTCCAGAGATATTTATAGGAAGATATAATTATCCTAATATTAATGCAGGAATTTTATCTCCTGAAGAATTTGAAGATACAGAGATATTTGCTATGCCAGAACTTTGGCATAAAAACAAATTATCAATACCACAGATATTAAAAAACAGAGGGAAACTAATTTATGGAAGATTTCAAACACATATAAAAGAATTAAGTTCAAGCAAAAAATTCAAAAGTTTAATGCAAGAAATAAGTATGGCTCACAAATCAGTTTCAACTGAATTCTTTTTAAAAAAACCTGTAAGACAAAATAATGAAATTGAAAAAAAATATCCTATAATAGGAAATGCAGCCCCCTTAAAATTTGCAAGACTTCAAGAAAATCCCAAAATTTATCCTAAAGTTGATTATCTTGTTTCTGATTCTGATTCAAAAGCAGCAAATTCAATTAATGAATTATATAAAAATAAAATCCCTATAAGTAATATAATAAAAATCCTAAGTGCAGGATTATTAGGATTAAAAAAACAAAGAAAATTAGTTCCAACAAGATGGTCAATAACAGCAACAGACGATACACTTTCAAAAGAATTATTAAAAAAAATAAGATATTATCCAGAAATTAATGAAATTTTATTATTCCATTCAAAATACATAGGAAATAATATTGAAATTTTAATGCTTCCAGATAAATTTGCATTTGAGGTTGTGGAAATTTCCATGAAAGGAAGTGTATGGCAACCAAATTATCTTTCAGTAATGAATGATTATGAATTTTTTAATGGAAGAAAAACTTATGCAAAAGAAGTTGTAGGAGCATACTATACTGACAGATTAACAATATGTGAATATTTAGAAAAAATAAAAAAACAAGCAACAATATTTTTTATGCATGAAGAAACACCAGATTATAATGCTCCTTTAGGAGTAGGTATAATAAGAGAAACAGCAAGACAGGCTCTTAAAAACCCTCCTGAAAAATTTAATTCAATTCAAGAAGCATTAAAACAATCTGAAAAAAGATTAAAAACACCAATATCAGTTTTTACAAAAAAATCAACAATCTTAAAAGAGTATAAAAAACAATTAAGATTAAATCAATTTATTTAAGATTTTCTCCATATTATACAAATTAAAAAAGTGTATTTCTTTGTATTTTTAATTCAATAAATAAATTAAAAGCCCCTCAATTATTGCTGCTATAACTAATAAAGGAATTATAATAAAAATAAAAATATTAAATGAATTTAAAAAATTATATTTTAATTTTTTATAAAGTTTTTTATTATTTAAAGTAAAAAACAAACTAACAATAAAAGCTATTGGAAAAAATAAAAATGATAATATCATAAAAAGGTAGATATTCATTTTATATTCTTTAATACAATTATAAATTAAGGATAATCCTAATTTTAATCCTAAGGAAATACTTATAATTAATGCTGGAATTTCAAAAATTCCATGAGGTAAGAGTCTCCACAAAACAAAAATACCTTCACTTAAAACAGATTTATTCATAACAAAACCAAGAACATAAGAGTTTATAATCAAAGATATAAATGAAAAAATTCCTAGAAAAATTCCTAAAAATAATGAAGAAAAACTGCTCATCAAATTATTAATAAAAATATATCTTATTAAACTAAAAACCCCCAAATTTTGAGTTTCATTTAAAATTTCCTTAATCATACTAAGAATTTTTTCCTGAAAAAAAACAGGAAAAAAATATCCAATTAATATAAATAAAATAAATAAAATAAAAGTAAAATAAAAATATTTTTTAGATTCTCTTAAATAAAAAATTGCTTTTTTCAAATAATCGTCAACTCTTTTAATCTTCATAAATAATCTAAACTTAATTTGTTTTTAAATTTATCTAGAAAAATATTTTGAAATTAATTTTGTTTTTCTTTTATATTTCTTTTTTAAATAAATTCCATAAAATAATCCTACTAACAACCCGCCTAAATGTGCTGTATTTCCAAAAGGAAGTCCTGCACTTATAGAGGCAATCCATAAAACACCTAATAAAAAAATCATTGCAATCCACATAGGCATAGGCAATATAAAAAAAACATAAACTTTTAATTTAGGTGTTAGAACAGCTAATAAACCTCCTAAACCAAATATTGCACCAGAAGCCCCAACTGCAAAAATTTCAGGAGAACCAAAAATTAAACTACCAATATTACTATTCCCAAAAAAATAAGCTAAAAATACAAAAAATAACCCTGCAAATAATCCTGACAAAAGATAGAACCATAAGAATCTTTTTCTTCCAATGAGATTTTCAATAAAATTTCCAATAAAAAATAAAGAAACCATATTTACTAACAAATGAGTTAAATTGCCATGCATAAACATACTTGTTAATAATGTCCAAATAAATCCTAAAAAGAAATTATTTGCCTGTAATGCTAAATAATAAAATATCTGATCAAACCCAAATATTAAAGATAATATTGTAGTAACTATAAAAAAAATAACATTGATAATAATTAACCAGTTAGTAATTTTATATTTTCTAAAAAATCCTCCAAACCCCCCTCCAATTCTTCTTTTTGTATAAATCCTTAAATTTTTATTCATTTTTTCTTTTTCTTTTTTGTCTTTTTTTTGGTTTTGCTTTTAGTTGCTTTTTTATCTCTTTTCTTAGTTTTAGAAGTTTTTTTGATTGATTTTTTTTTCTTGACTTTTTTCTGAGTTTTTTTAATTTTTTTATTTTCTTTCTTTTTATTTTTTTCTCTTTCTTTTTTTCTCATTTCTCTTTCTGTTTTTCTTTTTTTTATTTTCTCATTTTCAATTTTCTTAATTTTTCTTTTTTTCTTTTTAATAACTTTATCTTCTGCTTTTTGTCTTTCCTCTGAAACAAGTTCTATTTCTCTTTTAAGCCTATTTATTTGTTTCTCTAAGTCTTTTACTTTTTCTAAATTATCTCTTAACTCATAAACTTCTTCACATTCAGAACATTTAAAATCATTTAACAAAGCAGTTTCTTCATTAACTTCTATATTACATATTTTGCAGAAATAATATCTTTTTTCTTTTCTACTTTTTAATTGGTTTTCTAAATTCTCCAATTCGCTCTTTAATTTTTTTTCTAAAAATGATAATGATTTAGATATATTTAATGTCCAATAGTAAATATACCACCCTTTTCTTTTATCTTTCTTCCTTATAAAAGAAACAAGCCCAAAATCTGAAAGAGTATATAAAATATTTCTTGTTTGATTAATTGTTAACCCTAACTTCTTAGCAATTAAAAATTCATTCACATCTTTCTTACTTGCAAGTAAATCTACAATTTCAGAAGCTTGTTTATTTGTAAGATGTTCTACTATAGATTTAAGAAATTTAATTTGCATTTTAAAATTAAAGAAAAAGAAATATTCAAAGTTTATAAATCTTATGAGAGTATGAATTGAAATAATTCATAATAATAAAATACCTTAATTTTCAATATCCCTTAACAATATCTTTTTAAACTAAAAAATCTTAAATAGATTATGGGGTGGTTTAAAAAAGACAAAAAAGAGGAAGTAGGTTTACCTGACTTGCCTGAAGAAGAAGATTATTCTCTTCCAGAATTGCCTGAATTTCCAAATAAAAATAAAACTAAAAATCCTTATTTAAAAGATAAAGATATGAATCAAGAACAAATAAAAAAAGAAGTTTCTTCTAATTTTCAAAAATCAAATATTCCTAATCCTCCTTCTAATTTTCAAAAATCAAAATTTTCTAATGAAATGTCTCATCAAGACTCTTTTCAAAAATCAAATATTCCTAATCCTCCTTCTAATTTTCAAAAATCAAAATTTTCTAATGAAATGTCTCATCAAGACTCTTTTCAAAAATCAAATTTCCCTCCATTAAATCAAGAAAATAAAAGATTAGAAAGCCATTTTCAGAACAAAACTAAAGAAATGCCTTTTATTGAAAAAAAATCAGTCTCAAAATCTTATTCAAAAGAAGCAAAACCAGTATATATAAGATTAGATAAATTTAATGAGACATTAAAAACTTTTGAAGATATTAAATATAAAATAAAAGAAATAGAAAATCTTTTACAAAAAACAAAAGAAATAAAAACAAAAGAGGAACAAGAATTAGCAGAATGGGAAAGAGAAATTCAGATTATAAAAACAAGAATTGATGGGATTGACAAAAATATTTTTGATAGAATAGAATAATTATAATATGGAAACAAGACATATAAGATTAGATTATGAAGAAGCCCTTTCAGCAAAAAAACAATTATTATCCTGTGAATTAAATTTATTAGAGACTTTAAAAAAAATTCAAAATTTTAAAGTTTTAAGAAAAAAAGAAATATCCACAAAATCAAAATTAAAAATAGAATTAAATTCTCTAATGAAAAAATTAAACTCAATTAATCTTACATTTCCTAAGGAAGAAATTCCTGTTAAAAAAATAAAGAAAAAAGAAAAAGAAGTTTCTCCAGGAATACAAAAAGAACTTGAAGAAATAAAAAGAAAACTTGAAAAATTAAGTGAATAATCAAAACCTTAAAATCCTAAAATTCCAAATATTCTTTTTTAACAATCCTAATAATAATCAAAACATTGTTTTGAATTTAATCAAGAAATTATAAATATTTTTAAACTTCTTTTGTTTAATTTAAAAATGGAAAAAATAACAAGAAAGGAATTAATAAAAAAATATATTGAATTTTTTAAATCAAAAAATCATAAAGAAATTATAAATTCTAGTTTAATACCTGAAAATGACCCAACTGTTTTGTTCACAACAGCAGGAATGCATCCCTTAGTTCCTTATTTATTAGGACAAGAACATCCTCAAGGAAAAAGACTAACCAATGTTCAAAAATGTATAAGAACTCAAGATATTGAAGAAGTAGGAGATGATTCTCATCTTACTTTTTTTGAAATGCTTGGTAATTGGTCTTTAGGAGATTATTTTAAAAAAGAAGCAATTCAATATTCATTTGAATTTTTAACAAAAATACTTAAAATACCTATAGAAAAATTAGCAGTAACTTGTTTTAAAGGAGATAAAAATGCTAAAAAAGATTTAGAGTCTGCTAAAATATGGGAATCATTAGGAATAAACAAAAACAGAATAGTGTTTTTAGGAAAAAAAGATAATTGGTGGGGGCCTGCAGGAAAAACAGGTCCTTGTGGTCCAGATACTGAAATGTTTTTTTGGAAATTAAATAAACCAGCTCCTAAAAAATTTAATCCAAAAGATTCTAATTGGGTTGAAATATGGAATGATGTTTTAATGGAATATAATAAAGATGAAAATGGAAATTATAATCAAGCAAAACAAAAAAATATAGATACTGGAATGGGTGTTGAAAGAACAGTTGCAGTATTAAATAAAGAAGATATTTATCTTTCAGATTCATTTTTACTAATAATAAAAGAAATTGAAAAATTATCAAATAAAAAATATCAAGATTATAAAAGAGAAATGAGGATAATTGCAGACCACATAAAAGCAGCAACAATGATAATTGCAGATGGTATTGCTCCTTCAAATTTAGAACAAGGATACATTGTGAGAAGATTAATCAGAAGAGCAATTAGATACCTTAGAAAAATAAATGTAGATATTTTAAAAATAGATGCAAGTGTTGAAATTGCAAAAATAGTTATAAAAATATATGATGACTATCCTTTGCTCAAAAAAAACAAAGATAAAATAATAAATGAATTGAAAAAAGAAGAAGATAAATTCCAAAAAACTCTTGACAAAGGATTAAAACAATTTGAAAAATTATCAAAAGATAAAATATTAGATGGAAAAGAAACTTTCCTTCTTTATCAATCTTATGGATTCCCTCTAGAAATGATTGAGGAATTATCTAATGAAAAAAATGTAAAAATAGATATAAAAGGATTTCACAGAGAACAAGAAGAACATCAAAAAAAATCAAGAACCGCTACTGAAGGAAAATTCAAATCAGGATTAGCAGATAATTCCGAATCTACAAAAAAACTTCATACAGCAACCCATTTATTAAATCAAGCACTAAGAGAAATTCTTAATAAAAATATTCATCAAAAAGGTTCTAACATAACCTCTGAAAGATTAAGATTTGATTTTAATTTTAATAGAAAACTAACTCCTAAAGAAATAAAATTAGTTGAAGATTTAGTTAATAAAAAAATAAAACAAAATCTTCCAGTAATATGCGAACATAAACCTCTAAAAAAAGCAAAAAAAGAAGGTGCTCAAGGAATTTTTGATAATAAATATAATGAAAATGTTTCTGTATATAAAATAGGAGAAAAAAATATATTTAGTAATGAAATATGTGCAGGCCCTCATGTTAATAACACTGGAGAACTAGGACATTTTAAAATAATAAAAGAAGAATCTTCTTCTTCAGGAGTAAGAAGAATTAAAGCAATTTTAGAATAAAATTGGAAATTTAAGGAAAGGTGACTTGTTAGGAAAACGTAGTTTTCATACGATAAGAATTAAAGCAATTTTAGAATAAAATTGGAAATAAAAAATAAAAAGAAAAAAAATTAAATAAAAATTTCATAAATTCCCCAGATAATTAAAATTATCCAAATTAAAATATATAGCCAAGATTTTTTCAAAAACTTTTTCTTCATTAATTTGTCAGCAAAACCTACCATTTCTTTAGAATATATTGAAATTCCAACACCAGCTAATAAACCTACAAATAGCATAACTGCAAATATTTCTAACAAACTAATTCCACCTAGCAATAAATAATATAGGACAACCAATGCTAAAATAAGACAGATAAATCCTGCTAAAATAGGGGCATTCCAGATTTTTTTAACAACAGAATTCATCCAAATTTTTGGATTAATTAAAATAACAAGTATTTTAATAGAAACAACTACTAAAAAAATCAAAGCCATCCATTCAATTGAAGTAAACACCATCCTCTTTTTTACCCCCTTTCATATTATATAATTATACAAGAAAAATATTATTTAAACTTGTCTATTTTAAAAAAATTCCAGGCTTTCCAGGTTTTGTTTTTTTCGCTTTTCCCTCAGGATCATAAATTTCTTTATCATTAACTGCAAATACCTTGGGATTCAAAAGAGTTTTATTTTTAATTAATTCTTTATTTTTTTTATAAAATTCTTTTTCTTTTGGAATAACATAAATATAAATATTTTTCATTTCTTTTTTATTTCTTAATAAATTAATTATATTATTAATATCTGAAATTGTTTTATTTAATTGTTCTTCCATTTTCTCTAATTCTTTATCAATTTTAGACTCGTCTGCTTTTGGCCAATTTTCTAATGAAATAAAACCCTTTCCATTAATTTTTTCCCATAACTCTTCAGAAATATGAGGGCAAAAAGGGCTTAATAATTTTAAAAATTTCTCTAAATCTTTTTTTGATATTTCATTTTCAAAACTATCAAATAATTCTCTTATTTTTATTATTGCTAAATTATATTTTATTTCTTCAATATCTTTTGTTATTTGCAATATCTTTGAATTTAATTTGCTCTGGAATTTTTTAGAAGATTTTCCTATTTTAATCTCTTGAAAATAATTAAATATTTTTTTTAAAAATTTATTTATATTTTCAACACCCCTATCACTCCAATTAAAATTACTTTCAGGATTTGCTACACTAACTAAAAACATTCTTAAGGAATCTGCACCATATTTTTTTATAATATCCATAGGATCTACTACATTTCCTAAAGATTTGCTCATTTTATTTCCATCTTCACCATGAACAATTCCTTGAACAAATAATTTTTTAGCAGGCTCGTCACTATTTATTAATTTTAAATCTCTTAAAAATTTATGATAAAACCTAATATAAATATCATGCATACAAGCATGTTCTTTTCCACCTATATACATATCAATAGGAACCCAGTAATTTGTTTTTTCAGAATCAAAAATTCTTTTTTCATTATAGCTATCACAAAACCTTAGATGATACCAAGAAGAATTAACAAAAGTATCCATAGTATCTGTTTCTCTTTTTCCAATTCCATTACATTTAGGACATTTAACTTTTATCCAGTCTTTTGCTGTTTCTAATGGATTGCCTTTTCCAAATTTAACATTATCAGGCAATTTAACAGGTAGATTTTTTTCAGAAACAGGAACAATTCCGCATTTATCACAATAAATTATTGGAATTGGTGTTCCCCAATATCTCTGTCTACTTATTAGCCAGTCTCTTAATCTAAAATTAACTTTTTTTCTTCCTAATTTATTTTTTTCAAGATATTCAGTTATTTTTATCTTTGCATCTTTATTTTCTATGCCATTAAATTCATTTGAATTAATTAATTTTCCCTCCCCTATATATGCTTCTTTTTTAATATTTCCTCCATAAATTACTTCTTTTATTTTAATTTTATATTTTTTTGCAAATTCAAAATCTCTTTGATCATGAGCAGGAACAGCCATAACCATCCCACTTCCATAATCTGCTAAAACAAAATTTCCAGCATAAACTGGAATTTTTTCATTATTAATTGGATTTATTGCATAACTTCCTGTAAAAACTCCTTGTTTTTCTAATTGATCTATTTCTTCTTCACTTACAGAACTTAATTTTTTTACAAAATTCTCAACTTCTTTCTTTTTATCTTTTGTAACTAATTCAAATAATTTTGGATGTTGAGCACTTATTACCATAAATGTAACACCATAAATAGTATCTGGTCTTGTTGTAAATATAGGCCATTTTTCTCTATTAATTTCAAAATCAATTTCAGTTCCATAACTTTTACCAATCCAATTTTTTTGTAATTTTTTAATTAAATCTGGCCATTCTTTAATAGAATTAAAATCTGCTAATTCATTTGCATAATCAGTTATTTTTAAATACCATTGGCTTAAATTCTTAAATTCTAATTTGCTTCCACATCTTTCACAAACCCCTCCTTGTGCTTGTTCATTTGCTAAAACAGTTTTACAAGAAGGACACCAATTAACACCACCTTGTTTTTTATAAGCAAGTCCCTTTTCAAACATTTTCAAAAAAATCCATTGATCCCATTTATAATAACTTGGCTCATGTGTTGCAAATTGTCTTTCCCAATCATAACTTAAACCTAAAGCTTTTTGTTGTTTTGAAAAATATTTTATAGAATTTTCTGTATATTTTTTAGGATTAACTTTTTGTTTAATAGCTGCATTCTCAGCAGGAAGCCCTAAAGAATCATAACCCATAGGATGAAGTACATTAAATCCTTTCATTCTCTTAAACCGAGCATAAATATCTCCAATAGTATAAACAAAAGAATGTCCTACATGCAAACCACTTCCTGAAGGATAAGGAAATTGTTCTAAAACATAATATTTTTTCTTATTATTTTTTTTAGTCTGAAATATTTTTGTTTTTTCCCATTTATCTTGCCATTTTTTTTCTATTTTTTGAAAATTAACTTCTTTCATATTAAATCAATATCTCCCTTCCTTTAAAATATTTCCATTATGGCTAATGTAAAACAAATTTCCATAATCAATATAATATCCTGAAACAAAATATTTTTCAAATTTTATAATATTAGTTCCTTTTGGGATTTTTCTCATAGAATCAAGAGGTAATGGATTGCAGTTATATTGTTTAATATATCCTTTATTACATCTTAAATGAGTTGCTTCTGGATGCACAGCTATTTCTCTTCCACCTTCAATAAAATCACTAAACAAAAACTCGAGAGCCATTTTAAAATTAAAAAGAATTTATTAAAAGGCTTATAAAGCCAAGACTAAGACTAAAGGAAATAAAATAAATTCTAATCTTAGTTTCATTAAAAAATTATTATTTTAAAGTTTAAATATTTTTTCATTAAGTTTAAATAATTATTTTATCTTGATTATTAATGAAAATATACTTTAATAATGAAAAAATTTTCTCCAATTCTCAAAAAGCAATCACATTAGCTAAAACTAGAAAAATAGGAGAAATAAAAAAAGAAATTGTAACATATTCTCCTTATGAAGCATTATATTTAATTGAAAATAAAAAAGCAAATGCTATAAAAAATGAAAAAAAATTAAGTTATAAAGAAATTTTAAAAAAACTTTGCAGAGGAAAAGAATTTTATATAAAATATCTTGTTTTTAAGGAATTAAAAGAAAAAGGATATATTATAAAAACCGGATTAAAATTTGGAGAAGAATTCAGAGTTTACAAAAAAAATGAAAAACATGCAAAATGGATTGTTTATCCTATTCATTATTCAAAAAAATTGGATTTAAGAGAATTCATTGCAAAAAACAGAATCGCACACTCAACTGCAAAAAGAATATTATTAGCTATAATTGATTCTGAAGAGAAAATAATTTTTTATGAAATTCAGTGGATAAAACCATAAGAATAATTAATATTTTTATATTCAACATATTTATTTCTGCATCCTCAAAAATCTATTAATATTATTAAACATCTTGGTTTCTAATTAAATTGTATACTCTTTTCATATTTATTAAAATCACAATTTTTATAAGCCAATTATAACTAATAATTAAAAAGAGGAAAAATGTTATTAGACTTAATTTTTTTTATATTAACATCATCAATTTTAATAGCAAGTGCTACCTTTTTAATAATTTCTTTAAATAAAATTGCACATTTTTTAAGAATCTCAAAATTTACTTCTGCATTCATTATAATGGCATTTGCAACTTCTGCTCCTGAATTATTTATTGGTATATCCTCTGGATTATCTAAAACTCCTGAATTAAGTCTTGGAAATATCCTTGGCTCCTGCATTATTCATTTTACTTTATTAGCAGGATTATTTATATTATTAGGGCGGGGAATTAAAATAAATAATGGAAAAATAGGAAAAGATATTTATTTTGTACTTTTTTCAATATTATTATTAATTATCTTGTTTTTAATTGGAAATTCTCTTTCTAGAATTGATGGGGTTATTTTATTAAGCTTTTTTTCTTTGAGTTATTATAGGATTTTTAAAAAAAGTAAAAAATATAAAGCCAAACTTAAAAAAAGAACATTAAAAAAATCAGAGATTATTATATATTCATTTACTTTTATAATCTCTTTAGGAATATTATTTGTATCTTCTTATTATATAGTAAAATTTGCATCTGCAATTGCAATAGATTTAAAGATTTCTAATATAATTGTAGGTATGTTTTTATTATCCCTCTCTACAAATCTCCCTGAACTAGCTTTTGGGTTTAAAGCAGTTAAAATGGGGTATAAAGAAATGGCCTTAGGAGATTTAACAGGAGGAACTCTAACAAATATAGGATTAGTAATTGGTATAGTATCTTTAATATCTCCTATAACTGCTCCATTAAATTCTTTTATAGTAGCAAGCATATTTTTATTTGTATCTGCTTTTATATTTATTACATTTATGAAAAGTGAATCTGAATTCAAGAAGATTGAAGGGGTTTCATTAATTCTTTTATATTCTTTATTTATGATTATTGAATTTTTTATTAGAGGATAATTAATTTTATTAACCTTTTAATTATATCTTAATATGGAATCAAAAGAAATACAAGAAAAAATAATCAGAATAATACAAGAAAAAGGGCCTAGTCTCCCAGTACATATTTCCAATAAAATTGGATTAAATTCATTATTTATATCTGCTTTTCTTGCTGAACTTTCTTCAGAAAAGAGAATAAAAACAAGTAATTTAAAAGTAGGAGGCTCTCCATTATATTTTATTCCAGGGCAAGAAAATTTATTAGAAAACTATTATAAATACCTCCACCCAAAAGAAGCTGAAACCTTTTTATTGCTTAAAAAAAAGGGCATATTAAAAGATAGTGAACAAGACCCTGCAATAAGAGTAGCATTACGTTCTATAAGGGATTTTTCAATAGGGTTTAAATTTAATAATGAAATTTATTGGAGATATTTAACTTTTCCAGAAAATGAAGCACTTAGTTTAATAAAAGGAAAACCCAAAATCTCTATTAAAAAATCAGAAAACATAAAAAATCAAACAAAAACAGCAAAATCTATTGAATTTATAAATCCCTTAGCAAAAAAAGAGAGAGTAGAGAAAAAAGAGAAAAATAAGTCTAAATTTGTTGAAGCCATAATTAAAGCAATAACAGAGAAATACAGAATTATTGAAGAAAAAACCTGTAAAAACAAAGAATATAAGTGTATTTTAGAAATAAAATCTGAATTAGGGCCTATAAAATTTTATACACAGGCAAAAGATAAGAAAATAATAACAGAATCTGATGTAAAAAATTTATTAGCAGAAGCCCAATCAATACCTCTTCCAGCACTTATTATCCATACAGGGAAATTAAGCAAAAAAGCAAAAGAATATATAGAAACTTATTCTTCTATTTTAAAGAATAAAAAGATTAATTAAGAATAGTAATCTTTTTAAAGCTTAGAATAAATATTTTAAAATGGGTAGAATAAAATCAAAAATAATAAAAAAAACAGCAAAATCCCTTGCAAAAGAAACTGTATTTAATTCAGATTTTAATCATAATAAAGAACTTTTAAAAGGAGAAATAGAAAGTAAAAAAGTAAGAAATCAGATAGCAGGTTATATTGCAAGACTCAAGAAAATAAAAGCATAAAATGGAAGAAAATAATACAAAAGAAGTAAAAGAAAGGGACAACACAATCTTTGTAGGAATAAAACCTTTTATGAATTATGTAACAGGGGTTGTTATGCAATTCCAAAACAAAGGAGAAACAGAAGTTATTGTTTCTGCAAGGGGCAAATTCATTTCAAAGGCAGTAGATGTTGTAGAAGTAGCTAAAAGAACTTTTTTGAAAGATGAAAATATAAAAATATCAGATATTAAAATATCAAGTGAAAATTTTGAAAATAAAGAAGGAAAAAGAATTCATGTTTCTGCAATAGAAATTAAATTAATAAAAGAGTAATTCAATCTTTTTTAGATTTTTTACTTTTTTTATGTTTTTTAAAAAGTTTTTTAAAAAAACCTTTTTTTGGATTTTTTTGTTTTTTAATTTCTTCTTTAATCTCTTTTTTTAATAATTTATCTAATTTTTTGTCAATTTCATTTATTTTTTGATAAATAATATTTATTCTTACATTTCTTCTCCAAGTCATTATATTTTTGATGATTAAAAAAACAATATAACCTATAAAAATATAAACTGCAATTTTAGAAACAAGAACAAGTTTGTTTATCTGGGTTAATATTTCAGGGGGAAAGGTGTTTACAATATCAATTAAATTATCAGTCAGATTATCCATATTAATTAAAAGAAAAACTTCTTTAAAAAATATACTATTCAATAGGTTTTTAAATAATCTCTTTTTTGTAATCTTGGCTGTATAGCTCAGTAGTAGAGCGTCGCTCTCATGAGGCGAAGGTCCCGAGTGCAATCCTCGGTACAGCCATATTAAAATATAATAAAAAGAAAAAAGAAAAATAAAAAAGATTACTCAAATTCGTCCTCGT
>Ga0272442_10004573_pt1 | contig 18849 bp, 19 predicted proteins | sample SSMForm2O_FD_200262 | JGI IMG/M metagenome (GOLD analysis project Ga0272442, IMG submission 200262) | Marine sediment archaeal communities from Little Sippewissett salt marsh, Falmouth, MA, United States - SSM-Form-2O | ecosystem: Environmental > Aquatic > Marine > Wetlands > Sediment ... | reverse complement strand
GCGCTTATTGTCGAGTCGCGTCTGATAAGACGTTACCAGCCATTTTTCAACGTCGAACTCAAAATGGGTGAAAGATATCCCTATGTCCGCATAACAGACGAGCCATACCCCAGGATACAGATAACCCGGAGAAGAGAATCCGGAAACGGACAGTACATAGGACCTTTCGTCAGGGTAGCCGAGGTCAGACAGGTCCTTCGCCTGATAGAACGTTACTTTCCGCTAAGAACGTGCAGGACGGCGTCGGTGAAGGGCAGGTGGAACGAAAGACCCTGCATCAGGTACGAACTGGGCCGGTGTCCTGGACCATGCGCCGGTATGTGCGGGAAACGGGAATACAGGGAAAGAGTCGCCGACGTAACGCTGCTGCTCAAGGGTCATGCGGCCGAACTGGTGAACAGGCTTCGCGAACGCATGAACCGGGCGGCCGCAGATCTGGATTTCGAAGAAGCAGCAAGGCACAGGGACACCATAAGGGCGGTATGGAAACTCTCCAGACAGAAGATATCATCTACCCTTTCGGATGATATGGACGAGAATACATGGGACGCCCTTGCAGGGATCGAAAAAGACCTCGGGCTTGCCGCTCTCCCGTGGAGGATCGACGGGTTCGATATATCACACTCTTCGGGGCATGAAATGTACGGTGTCTGCGTTGTATTTGAACAGGGAGCGCCCAACAGGTCTCTTTACAGACGATACAGGATAAGGAACGTGGAAGGCGTGGATGATTTCAGGGCGATCCAGGAGACACTGGAGCGCCGTTACAGACCCGGCGCCGCCGAAGAACTGACTCCTCCCCAGCTTATACTTGTTGACGGAGGGCCGATACAGCTGGAGTTTGCACAAAGGGCTCTTGCGGGAACGGCTATGGAAAGATCCGATATAGCGGCTCTCGCCAAAAGAGAAGAACTGGTATATCTTCCGGGGAAAAGGGAACCAATACGGCTTGACCGGGACCACCCCGGTCTGCGGTTGCTTCAGAGAGTACGCAACGAGGCTCACAGGTTTGCCATAGAGACCAACAGAAGCGCTGGGAACGCAAGGTTTTCCGTTTCGATGCTCGAGCAGGTTCCCGGAATAGGAAAAATACGAGCGGCGAAACTGGTAACGCGTTTCGGCAGTGTTCGCCGGATAGCGGAAAGCACAGCGGAAGAAATTTCAAAAGAACCGGGGATCACCTTGAAAACCGCCGTGAGAATTCTTCAGACACTCAAGGGCCGGGAGGAAAACACCTGAAATGAAACTCAAACGGATCGACAAACGCTATATGGATTTTGCTCTCAGTCTGGCCATGAGGGGCGCGAACAAAGTCAGCCCCAACCCCAGGGTGGGCTGTGTCATTGTCCGCGATCAGAGGGTAGTTGCATACGGATGGCATGAGGGCCCGGGAAAACCGCATGCTGAAGCCGCCGCAATAGCCATGGCCGGAGATATGGCGCGCGGCGCCGCGCTGTATGTCAACCTGGAACCATGCATCCATTTTGGACGAACACCCCCCTGTGCTCCCAGGATCATCGAAGCTGGAGTTTCACGGGTGGTTGTCGGGGTGGAGGACCCCGATCCCCGGGTAATGGGAGGCGGGATCGCAATGCTCGAGAACGCCGGGATCCCCGTGGATGTTGGCGTCAGAAGATCCGGGTGTCGATGGATCAACAGGGGTTTTTTTAAACGTATCGAGACCGGCAGGCCGTGGGTGACCCTGAAAGCCGCTGTTTCTCTCGATGGATGCATCGCCCCGTCGGACGGCGACAGCAAATGGATAACAAACGTTTTTTCCCGGAGGCTGGCTCATATGCTGAGAGCCGAAAACGACGCCGTCATGATAGGCGCCAGAACAGCGAAGATCGATGATCCCCGTCTCGATGTGCGTTTATGTTCTGGAGATTCCCCGCTAAGAGTTGTCCTGGATTCGCGTTTCAGAGCGTCCGCCGATCTGGCTGTATTTCGCGATGATGATGTTCTGACGGTGGGCCTGGCTCACGGTGAAACGAACTCTGAGAGTGATGTCACTACAAGACGGGGCCGACATGTTTCCGTTGGGCCCGACGCCGGGGGTAAACCCTCGATGACCGAGATCCTTGAAACACTCGGAGCCATGGGTGTCAATTATCTTATGGTGGAGGGCGGCGCGGGTGTCGCAGCTTCATTGCTGAAGGACGATCTGGTTGACCAGTTCTCTTTATTTCAGGCTTCGAAACTTCTGGGCGATGGTGTTGGCATCGGGTCGGCCCTCCCTGGATCGACGATGGAACAGGCAATTCGTGCTGAAATCTCATGCGTCCGCAGTGTAGAAGAGGACAAATGGCTGGAGGGCGGTAGAGCATGTTCACAGGACTCGTGGAATCGGTAGGCACAGTGCGCTCCAAAAAAAGGCGGGAAGATATTACAATGCTCGAGGTCGCGGATGTCCCTTTTGCGGCGGAAGTTGGTACAGGCGACTCGATATGTGTTTCCGGAGCATGTCTTTCGGCGGTATCAGTCGCGAGAAACAGTCTGGTGCTGGAGATGATGCCTGAAACCGTTACAAGAACAACACTGGGAAGCCTGCAGACCGGAAGTCACGTGAACCTGGAGCGCGCCCTGAGGGCGGATGGCCGTCTGGAGGGACATATGGTTACCGGTCATGTCGACTGTCGGGGAAGGATCGAGGCGGTGAGGGAATCTGGCCGTTCCAGGGTGCTGGAGATCGCTGCGCCTGCGGAATTCACCCGATACATGGCGGCGAAAGGTTCTGTGGCCATCGATGGTGTCAGCCTTACGATAATGAGCACAACCGGCGAGCGTTTTTCCGTAGGACTGATACCCCAGACTTTGTCAAAAACCGCCATCGGCGACCTGGTCTGCGGCTCGCAGGTGAACGTCGAGTGCGATATCATAGCCAAGTACATGGAAGCCCTGCTGCATGGGGCGGGACAAAAACAGGCGGAGGACGCCCGTTCGGCCGGAGTCAGTTCTGACATGCTCCGGAATCTGGGATGGGCTTAAACTGGCCTCAGGGGGTATTGTTTTGAGTAGGCAATCTACAGGAGAAGGCAAGTCCGTACAGTTCAGTTCCATAGAGGAGGCCATCGGCGAGATACGCGAGGGCCGGATGGTCATAGTTGTGGACGACGAAGCCCGGGAAAACGAAGGCGACATCGTGATGGCTTCCCAGTTTGTACGGGCCGAGGATATCAATTTCATGATCAGCAAGGCCAGGGGGCTGGTCTGTGTTCCTGTTTCACCGGAGCAGGCGGAGCGCCTTGACCTATACCCCATGGTCAGGGAAAACACGGATCTGCATGGAACGGCTTTCACCGTCAGTGTGGATGCCCGGGAGGGAACGACTACAGGTATATCCGCTGAAGAAAGGGCCCTTACGGCGAGGCTTCTGGCCGACCCGGAGGCAAAACAGACAATGTTCAGGAAACCGGGCCATATTTTTCCCCTTATTGCGAAAAAAGGCGGAGTCCTTAAACGTGCCGGCCACACTGAGGCGTCGGTGGACCTGGTCAGGCTGGCCGGTCTGCGTCCTTCCGGGACCATTTGTGAGATAATGAACAACGACGGGACGATGGCCCGCCTGCCACAGTTGTTCGAGTTCGCCCGGAAAGAAGGACTCGCGATCATTTCGGTCGAAGATCTTATACGGTATCGTCACCGCAAGGATCGTCTGGTTGAAAAGGTCGCCACGGTCGATCTACCCACGCAATACGGTGCGTTCAAGGCCCACGCCTACCGGTCGGTACTGGAAGAACAGACGGAAAGACTCCATATCGCGCTTGTCAAGGGAGATCCGGCGACGGCCGAAAATCCCCTTGTAAGGGTGCACTCGGAGTGTCTTACGGGGGATGTGTTCGGTTCGCTGCGTTGCGATTGCGGCCCCCAGCTGGCGACCGCGATGGAGATGGTGGAAGCCGAAGGCGCAGGGGTAGTGCTCTACATGCGGCAGGAGGGAAGAGGTATAGGCCTGCTGGCGAAACTCCACGCCTACGCCCTTCAGGAACAGGGTATGGACACAGTGGAAGCCAACGAGGCGCTGGGTTTCAAGGCGGACCTCAGGGATTACGGTCTGGGGGCCCAGATATTGTCCGACCTGGGTCTTGGATCGATAAGGCTTCTTACCAACAACCCGAGAAAGATCGTGGGCCTCGAGGGTTACGGGCTCCAGGTGGTGGAACGGGTGCCTCTTGTGATATGTCCCAACGAATTCAACAGGAGATATCTCGACGCCAAGGAACGCAAACTCGGCCACATGCTGCATCTGCGCGATGTTATAGGCTAGCTCGGGCAAAAATGCTGTAGTTACAGAAAGGATGGGATGGCGGTGAGAGTGCTTCAGGGAAAACTGGTTGGCTCCGGTCTCCGGTTCGGTATATGTGTCTCCCGTTTCAACGACATTATTTCCTCAAGGCTTCTGGAAGGGGCCAAGGATTTTCTGCTGCGTCATGACGTAGGCGCTCAGGATATAGACGTGTTCTGGGTTCCGGGAGCGTGGGAGATACCTCTGGTCGTAAAAGAGTGTGCGCTTTCGGGACGTTACGACGCGCTTGTTGCCCTTGGAGCGGTGATCCGGGGTGATACTCCCCATTTCAACTTTGTGGCCGCCGAGGTCTCCAAAGGCCTCGCCATGATTGAAATGGAGCAGAGGACGCCCGTGGGTTTCGGGGTCCTTACCTGCGACAACCTGGAGCAGGCCCTGCTCAGAGCAGGAAGCAAGTCGGGGAACAAGGGCGCCGAGGCGGCGCAGGCGGCGCTGGAGACCGCACAGTTGCTCAAGCGGATGAGAGAAACGGGCGGTGAGAGCCGGAATGCTTGATATCAGACTCTTGAGAGAACAGCCGGATCATGTAAAGGAGATACTCTCCAGGCGGGGAGATGAATTTCCAGTCGATAAAATACTGGCTCTTGACAGGGAAAGAAGGGAGCTCCTGACCGGCGTCGACGAACTCAAGGCGAAGCGGAACGAGGGGTCACGAGAGGTTGCTCTTGCCAAAAAGCGCGGTGAGGACGCTTCTGACCTGATGGAAGAAATGCGGGAAACCGGCCGTGCGATCAAGTTTAACGATGAAAGAATCACCGCGCTGGAAACACAGCTTCACGAGTACATGCTGCAGATCCCGAACCTGCCCCATGCTTCGGCGCCCGTTGGACCCGATGAAAGCGCCAATGTGGAAGTGCGTTCATGGGGAAAGCCCCGTGAATTCTCGTTTACTCCCAGACCTCACTGGGAACTGGGAGAAAATCTTGGAATAATGGATTTCAACAGGGGTGTTTCACTTGCCCAGAGCAGATTCACACTCCTCAGAGGCGCTGGAGCGCTTCTGGAAAGAGCGCTTACCGGTTTTATGCTGAATCTTCATACTCTGGAACATGGGTTTACGGAAATCCTGCCGCCCTTCATGGTGAACAGCCAGACCATGCTTGGAACAGGTCAGTTGCCCAAGTTTGCGGATGACCTTTATGCCTGCAGCGACGATCTCTGGCTTGTCCCTACGGCTGAAGTTCCATTGACCAATATCCATCGGGGAGAGATCCTCGCCGAGGAGGACCTGCCGCTTTCCTACACTGCTTACACTCCCTGCTTTAGAAGAGAAGCCGGCAGTCATGGGCGCGACGTCAGGGGAATGCTGCGTCAGCACCAGTTCGACAAAGTGGAGCTGGTCAAACTTTCCGTACCTGATCAGAGTTATGACGAACTGGAATCTCTTACAAAATGTGCGGAAAAAGTCCTGCAGCTTCTGGAACTTCCGTACAGAGTGGTATCTCTTTCTACCGGCGATATGGGTTTTTCTGCAAGCAAGACCTATGACCTCGAGGTGTGGCTGCCATCACAGGGCAAATACAGGGAGATCAGTTCCTGCAGCAATTGCGAGGATTTCCAGGCGCGACGAATGAATACCAGATACAGACCTTCCGGCGGAGGCAAGCCGAGGTTCCTGCACACGCTGAACGGCTCGGGTATAGCGGTGGGCCGTTGCCTTATAGCGGTGCTGGAAAACTGTCAGCAGGAAGATGGTTCTGTGGTCGTACCGCAGGCCATACGGCCTTTCTGCAACGGGCTGGAAGTACTGCGCCCCTGACGGTTTTGAGCGCATGGCGCCGTCGTAAAAGACCAGGGTTTCATGGTAGAATCATAATGCGGTAACGGTATGGTCCCAAGGGTCTCGCAAAGACCCTGAGTGAAAAAGGATTTGGAAGGGGGCGCGAAAGTGCCTGTAGATCTTCCCGAGATGTGGCATACCATTCTGTTGATACTTTCTGTCTTTATCCTTCTGTTTCTGTTCCAGCGATTTTCAAAGAAGATCCTGGAAAGAGACCAGTACTATTTTCTGAAGGATATTGGCTTCGTCGCTGCATGGCTTCTCTGCGGGGTCTGGGCCCCAACCGCATCCATCAGGTCGGTGATAGCCATTTCCGCTCTTGCCGCCGTAGTGGGAGTAGCCCAGAGGGTTACCGGCCGCAAAGCATGGAGCTACGCCTTTTTCGGAGCTGGAAGCCTTATGGCGCTGTCAGGGCTGCATATCGATTTTATCGGCCTGCCGGGAGGAGATTACGTTTTTCTGGGGTCCGTTACTTCCATTCTTATAACGGGTCTGTGGGTCGGGTTGTTTCCGCTGTTGATCCAGGAGCTTGACCGCATTCCCGGAATGGCGGGCTTTCTCCTTGCCATAACATGGGCGGTAATGCTTTTCGTAACGGGGTTGTCCCGTCAACATCTTGGCGCCGCCTTTTTCATGTCCTTCGCCGGATTCATGATCCTGTCGGTTTTCTGGAGCAGACACGGTCATCCCCTTCGCAAGCTTGGCGAACCGCTGGCCGGAATGTGGGGCGTCCTCCTGGCGGGTACGTCGATACTTGGCGTCAGCAAGGGTGTTGCCTTTTCCACGCTGATGATACTGCCGCTGGGGCTTTTCGCCATTCCAATGGTCGAGGCTTCGGCGCACTTCGTAAGCACCGCCTTTGCATCACGTTCGCTCAGGGATACTTCCTCGATCTACAATCGGATGATGCGCCGCGGGCTGGATCACAGGCAGTCTATCCACGCCGTAGGATCGCTCTGCGCGTTTGTCGGCTCAGCGGTCGCGGCCTGGCAATTGAGAAACGACGCTCCGGCGTTCTGGGTCGGAATGGTTTCCGCAGCACTCTTTGCGGGTTACTTTTCGTTCATTCTGCTTGGAAGAGGTGTTTCCCATTATGAAAGGCGTCCCCTGTTGTGGGGGATTCCTGTCGATAATGTCGCCGTCGATTACGCTCTCGGTAAAATCCGTTCCTGGATCAGGCAGGGAGCGGGCAATTACTCGATCATCACACTGGATGCCCTCGGAGCACTCAGGGCCCGTGAGGACAACCGGTTCGCAGATGTCATCAGGCGGGCGGACCTGGTGCTCCCCGACGGCAAGGGGCTTACCAGCGCCATGCGGCTATTGGGCGCCCCTATTCGCCAGCGAATAGCGGGTGTTGATTTCGCCGAAAAAATGTGCCGCCTTGCATCTACGGAAGGACTGCCGGTATTTTTCCTGGGCGGGCGCGAGGGAATTGCAGACAGGGCCGCGGCGAACCTGAAAAAACGTTATCCCGGTCTGAAAGTGGCCGGTATTCGCAATGGATATTTTGACTATGAACAGGAATCGGATGTCCTGAGAGACATAGCCGCTTCCGGGGCAAAATTCCTTTTCGTCGGGCTTGGTGTTCCCAGACAGGAATTCTGGATGGACTCCCTGGCGGAGCGACTGAACGGCGTGGTTTCGATAGGCGTCGGGGGAAGTTTCGATGTCATTTCCGGCGAACTCCGGAGAGCGCCGGTCCTCTGGCAGCGAACCTGTCTCGAATGGCTCTACCGGCTGATCCAGGAGCCGTGGAGATGGAAGAGGGTAATAAAGCTCCCGATGTTCGTTTTTTACGTGCTGATAGCGCGAACCGGGATTACTGGTTCCAAAGGGGACCATATCCAGTGACCGTAAGCGCAGAGCAATTGATGCACAGAGACCTTACATCTGTATCAGAGGATGACCTTGTCCAGGAAGCGGTCCATGTGCTTTACAGCCAGAGGCTGAGCGGTGTTCCTGTCATCAGGGGTGACTGGCGGCTTGTGGGTTACCTTTCGGAAAAGGATGTCTTGCAGGCGGCTTCTCCCACCTACCTCGAGATCCTGGCGCAGAGCTCGTTTCTTGATGACACTGAGGGCAACCTTCTGGAAAGGCTCAAGAAGATAGGCGACTATCCTGTCAGGGATTTCATGAACGCCGATCCTGTTTTTGTTGAGCCCGGGGCCAGCCTGATGACCGTGGCTGATCTCATGTTGAGGAAGGGCGTCAAACGGCTTCCTGTCGCCGAGGGTTTCACGCTGGTAGGCATAATCGACAGGGGCGCTTTTTGCGAATTCATGATGGAGGGGCGTATCCATGAGAACTGAGAGCGGGTCATGGGATGTCTCGTCGGAACTTGACGCTTTGAGAGAAACACTGGAAAAGGATATGGAAAATGACAGAATGCAGCGCGCAGAAGCAAGAGAGAACACGCTGGCGCGTCTGCGTGAAATGGAACTGGAGACCACAAGGATGGCCGAGGCCGAATGGGATCAGTACAGGGTCCTTCTTGAAGATGAAAGCAGTCGCATCGACAGCATTTGTTCAAAAAGACTGGATGAGTTGTTCAGGGGGGTCGATTGCAGAAAGATCATTCGGGAACTGGCTGTAGAGTCGGTATCTCTGATACTTGAGGAAAGCAGAGCAGACACGGGGAGATCCGATTGATACGCGAAATGAACCGCGTCGCTGTGCGAGGGTTGACCAGCGAAAAGACCGAGGTCATCCAGATGCTTCACGACGCGGGAGTCATGCACATCATTTCACCGGAGGAGATCCCCGCGCCGGGAAAGGAACTCAATGACCTGAAGCTGCTGGGAGGCAAGCTCCTGGGACTGCTTGAGGCGCTTGACTGGCGCGACTGGGGATCTGTTACGGACGCCGTCATAGAGGAACAGAGGAAGAAAACCCCGCTTTTCACCGATCCAGTGATTATCGAGATCAACAAGAGCCTCGATCAGTTCAGCCGGAGGCTCACCGCTCAAAGGCAGGAACGCCAAAGACTTATCGGAGAGATAGGTTCTCTGAGGAAAAGCCTTCGGGTCGCCAGCCATTTCGATTCGTTTTGCCGTGACGAATCCAGAAAAGGCAAGGCCGTTTCGCTGTGGTGGATCTACGACGATAATCAATCCGATGTTCTGGAAGAGATACGAAAACTGCTTCGCCCCGGGATCCGTTCACGCAAAGGTGAATACTTTAGATATCATCTGGCCAGGGTAGAGGGAGAAGAACCGGTACTTTCAATAAGCCTTGACGCCAGCTTCGAGGAACCTGTATTCGAGATCATGAAACGGCTTAATGCGGCTTTGTGGAAACCCCCTGCTGGAATCCCCAGGTTGCCGATGAATGCGGCTATCACCGCCATGGAGGATCTGCTCGAAGAATATCCGGCAACTATCGAGTCGCTGGATATAGAGATAACCAGGGCCAGATCCGAATGGGGACCCAAACTTGCCATATTGTTCCTTATGCTGGACGAAAAGCTCGAACAGAATCTCGCAGAGGGCACAAGTGTCGACAAGGGCGAGATGTTCTGCATCGAAGGCTGGATCCCTTCGGACGAACTCCCGTCGCTGGCCGCCGCCATGAAGAAAGGTTTCAGTGAGCGGGTACTGGTCAGCTGGAGATTTCCTCTTTCCGAGGAATGGAGGAACGTACCCACTGCTCTGGCCAACCCCCCTGTTTTCAGGCCTTTCGAGCTTTTCCTGAAGCTGCAGCCCGCATTGCGTTACAAGAGCATAGACCCGACCATAGTCATAGGAATATTTTTCCCTTTCTTCTGCGGATGCATGGTGGGAGATATTGGATACGGAGCCGTCATAGCGCTTGCGGGTTTTGCCTTGTTGCGTTCGGGGTCAAAGCCGCTTGTGAGGGATGTAGGTGTCATTCTCCTTTTTATAGGGGCATGGAGCCTTGCCTGGGGTGCGGCTTTCGGGGAAATGTTCGGCGATATGGGACACAGGTTATTCCATATGGAGCCTCTGTGGGTCGAGCGATCTCAGGCGGTCATTCCCGTCATGGTCCTTTCCGTAGCCATCGGCTTCGCCCATGTTTGCATAGGGCTTTTTCTGGGGCTTTATCAGGGCCTCAAAAACCGTGATCGGCATATGTGGATGGAAAGACTTGGCAATATTGTCGTTCTGGCGGGTCTCCTTATAGCTCTCATAACTGTCAGAGACCTTTTGCCCGATGCTTTTTTTACCGTCTCGGTAACAATTATGGTGATCGGGCTCATACTATTGGTCGCCGGAGGCGGAATGGGCGGCCTTGTGGAATCTTTCGGCTCGGTGGGCAATATACTGAGCTATGTCCGAATTGCGGCAATAGGGCTTTCCTCGGCCATACTGGCGGTCGTAGCTTCCCGCTTCGTCGACCTGCTCGGAGTATCGTTCCTTGGGGTGATACTGGCGCTGGGGATTCATATGTTGAATTTCGTGCTGGCGATCGGAGGTTCCGGATTACACTCCGCACGGTTGCAGTACGTTGAGTTCATGGGCAAATTCTACACAGGAGGCGGAACAGCCTACAGACCCTTTTCAAGGAGGAAAGAACGATCATGGAAAAAGCGTTGATAGCTTTCGCCGCGGCTTTGGCCGTAGGCATCCCGGCTATCGCCACGGCCATCGCCCAGTCGAAGATCGGGAGCGCGGGAGCGGGTACTATCGCGGAAAAACCGGAAACCGGCGGCACTATCATAATCCTCGAGGCAATTCCCGAAACGATGGTGATTCTGGGTTTTGTCGTTGCCGTCATGCTCATCCTGCAGTTTTCCTGACAGTGGGTGTGACAGCGGAATGAAAGAATGGAAACGCGCCAACAAACCCGACGACCATGATATTCAGGCCTTCAAGGAAGCCCTTAAGGAAGAGTACCGAAGAAAATCCGGGGAAGAAAAACAGGCTTTCGAGGGCGAAATGGCCGAGTTGACGGCGCGGAGCCGTGTCGCTTCAGAACGTGAGGTGGCCCGCATCAGAAACACCCAAAGGGAAATCTACGAGAGCAAAAGAGAAGATATCATGCTCGGCGCGGTTTCCTCTTTCAGAAAAAATGTTCTGAACAAAATGGGGTCCATGTTTTCGGACGTCGAGTCCCAGGTTTTCGGGTTACTGGAAGAAGTAAAAAAGGACAGCCGCAGATACAACGAATTGATGGGTGGCCTCGTGGAACGTGGTGCGCAGGTCATTGGAGACAGAATAGTGGTCTGTGTTCACCAGGGGGAAGCCGATTTTGTTCCTGAACTGGAGCAGGTTGCCGATGTTCGTGAAACCCTGGAAGGCAGATGGGGGGGCTGCGTCGTTTCCGACGCCGCCACAGAAGGACGTCTGCTCGATATGTCATTCAAGACGATGTGGAGCATCATTTCCGGGGAAACAAAGATCCGGTTTTCCGCAGAATTCTCACAGGCGCTGGAAAATGTCGATGAACTCTCCCGGGAACTACCCGTATCTTAACGCCAGACTCAGGGCCGGAATATCGGGTTTTTTCGGCAGGGGAACGTTCGCCGGGCTGGCGTCGGGAACGCTGCAGGATCTTGAGGTCTTTTTGCTGGAAAGTTCCTACGGAAAAACTTTTCGAAGGGAGCTTGTCCAGAACCCGCATTCCGTGTACCAGAGAATAGAAACAGCGCTCGCACTAGGCGCATCCGACAAACTTCAAAAAGCCCGAAATATGGCCCGGGGAGAACCAGAGGTTTTGTTCGAAGTTCTCCTTTCCAGAGCAGATCTCCACAATTCCAGGCTTCTGATCCGCTCGTTCGACCAGGAGGGGTTCCGGGGTTCGGAACCCCTCTGGCACGGCTATGGAACGCTTTCCCGTGAATTCTATCATTCGCTATGGGTGCGTCAGGGGTTCCAGGAGATCATGGATCAGTGTTTCGCCAATGGGCACGCTGTAGCCAGGGCGCTGGCGGCCTCTTTTTCAGACCTGGAGATAGCGGGCAATGTGGTAAGGGCGGAACGCAAGTTTCTTTCTCTCTTTCTGGGCTACTTTACAAATCTTCTGAAAAAAAGCAGAGGTTCAAACGCGCGTCTGGTCGCAGAGTACCTCGGCAGGGTAGTGGATATCTGGAACATAAACATATGGAGAAGGACCGAAACGGGAAAAGTGGATATGGCGGAGGCCGCGGGAACCTTTCTGCCTGGTGGCGCTCATATTGAGCAGAAACGTCTGACGCAGACCGGTTCCATTGAGGATCTGCTTGCGGGAACGCCCTGGTCGGCCATTTTCGGCAAGAAGAGGGGAAATGACCCTGTCGACTTCCAGAGGAAGCTATCGGACACGTTCACTCTCTGGCAGTGTTCTCTGCTTCGAAAAAATCCTTTGGGCATAGAGGTGGCGATGGGTTACGCCGCAAGGCAGATACTGGAATGGAACAACCTCCACATCACCTCCGTAGGTATTGCGATGGGTTTTTCTGCCGATGATATAATGTCGCGCCTGACTTTCCCGGGCGAAGGTGATGTTTAGTGAAAAGGGAGCATGGGACCGAAAGAGCTGTGGTGCTGGGCAGGCAGATCTTTGTCGATCTCTGGGCTCTTCTCGGGTTCGAGCCTGTAGTATGCGAGTCTCCCAGGGACTTGCCCGGTTGTTATGCCCGTTTTCTGGGAGACGAGGTGGCGTTTGTGCTTGTAGAGAAGGACTGGTTCGAACAGACCCCCGAGCAATACAGAAAAATGCTTGAACTGCGCAAAAAGCCATCCTGGATCATTTTCCCCAACATTGAGCCTGGTATGGAATGAGGTGTAATGATGTCGGGTAAGGGTCGTATTCAGGGAATTTTCGGGCCTGTGGTCAAGGGTTGGACCGATTTCCCCGTTTTTCTTTACGAGGTTGTGCGTGTAGGGGAAAGAGGCCTGCTTGGCGAAGTGATCCGAATCGACGGTGATGTCTCCGATATCCAGGTATACGAGGATACGGAAGGACTCAGGGTCGGTGAAGATATCCGTTTTACAGGTGAATTACTTTCAGTGGATCTGGGCCCCGGTCTGCTGGGAAATGTTTTTGACGGTATCGGAAGACCGCTTGAATTGATTTCTGGAAACGGCTGTTTCATCCAGAGAGGGTCCGATGCTCCGAATCTTGCGCCCGATAGAAAATGGCCGTTTACCCCCCTTGTCGGCGTCGGCGATCTACTGGGGCCGGGAGACGTTATAGGGGAGGTCAAAGAAGGCCCAGCCATGACCAACCTGGTCATGGCGCCTCCCGGAACAGTTCAGTCCAGCGTCGATTTCATTGCACCGCAGGGTGATTATCCCGTAAGTGATATTCTGTGCACAACGCAAGGTGGACTAAGGGCCGGGCTATCCCAGCGATGGCAGGTCAGGCGCGCCAGACCCGTAGCCGCCAGGATAGATCTTTCGGAACCTCTTGTTACGGGACAGCGAATAATTGATACTCTCTTCCCTGTGGCGCTGGGAGGAGCGGCCGTGGTGCCCGGCGGATTCGGCACCGGGAAAACAGTTACCCAGCAATCTCTGGCCAAGTGGTGCAATGCCGATGTGATCATTTATATTGGATGTGGAGAGCGCGGTAACGAAATGACAGAAGTGCTTGAGGAGTTTCCAACACTGACAGATCCCTCGACCGGTGAACCCCTGATGGACAGGATGATCCTTATCGCTAACACCTCGAATATGCCAGTCGCGGCAAGAGAGGCGAGTATCTATCTGGGAATGACCTTTGGTGAATATTTCAGGGATATGGGAAAGAACGTAGCCATAATGGCCGATTCAACTTCTCGCTGGGCGGAAGCCCTGCGCGAGATAGGCGGAAGGCTCGAGGAGATGCCGGGAGAAGAAGGTTACCCCGCCTATCTGGGTTCCCGTCTTTCGCAGTACTACGAACGTGCGGGAAGAGCCAAACCGCTTGGAAAACCGGAAAGGAACGGGTCCATAACGGTCATCAACGCCGTCTCGCCTCCCGGCGGGGATTTTTCGGAACCTGTCACACAGTCAAGCCTCCGGCTTTCCGGTGCGTTCTGGGCTCTGGACAAGGCGCTTGCCCAGCAGAGGCACTTCCCTTCGATAAACTGGAAACAGAGCTACAGCCTGTATGTGGATAACCTGGCGCCCTATTTCGAACAAAGACTGGGGCCGCAATGGTCACGGTACTGTGACCAGCTCAGGATACTCCTCGACAGGGAAAAGGAACTGCAGACGCTTGTCCAGATAGTCGGCAGGGACGGATTGTCCGAAAAAGATAAATGGCTTCTGCGTTTTTCGGAACTGCTCAAGGTCGTATATCTTCAGCAGAACGCTTTCGACGACAGGGACGCATACTTCCTTCCGGAGAGCCAGCTCCGTCTTCTTTCGGTCTTTTTCAAAGTGGATCGGGTGGTTGCCGAGGGTCTTGCAAGAGGTTTGCTGCTTGCTCAGATCGATGAACTGCCTCTTTTGCGTTACCTTCTGGATTTAAGGGCCGCAGGCGACGAAGTCATGGAGGAGCGCGGAGAGGCTCTTGTTGCAAAACTGGGAATGGAGATCTCGGGTCTGGAGGTGATTCTCCAGTGAATCTCTATAGAGAGGGGTACAGAACGGTCCAGGGCGTATCGGGCCCGCTCCTGTTCGTTTCCGGTGTAAGGGAACCCGGATTCGGTGAACTCGTCACCATCGAAACCCCGGATTCACGAAGGACCGGACAGATACTTCAGGTCGACGGGGATATATGCGCTATTCAGGTTTTTGAGGGAACGATGGGCATTGATACCGGAAAAACCACTATATGGCTGGAAAGAGATGTCTTCCGGATGCCGCTGGGAAGGGGGATGCTCGGTCAGGTCCTTAACGGAAGAGGTCAGCCCCTGGACGGAGGCTCGCTCCCTGTAGTAGAGGAATATGTTCCTGTCAACGGATTGCCGCTGAACCCGGCGCGAAGAGTAAGCCCCAGCAACTATATTGAAACAGGTGTTTCGACCATAGACCTGATGAACACCCTTGTCAGGGGTCAGAAACTGCCGATCTTTTCCGGAGCGGGACTACCAGCCAACAGGCTGGCTGCGCAGATCGTCCGTCAGGCCAGGGTTCCCGGCGGATCGGGGTCTTTCCTTGTGGTTTTCGCGGCGATAGGCATTACAGGACGTGAAGCATCCTACTTCATAGATTCCTTCAGGAAGACCGGCGCCATACACAATGGGGTGTTCTTTATCAATCTCGCCAGTGATTCAACTGTTGAGCGACTGCTGACGCCCCGCGCAGCGCTGGCCACAGCGGAATATTTTGCGTTCGAAAAAGGATACGATGTTCTGGTCGTAATGACCGACATGCTCTACTATTGCGAAGCCCTGCGCGAGATCAGTTCCGCCAGAGAGGAAGTCCCCGGCCGGAGGGGGTTCCCTGGTTATATGTATTCCGACCTCGCGAGTCTTTACGAGAGAGCGGGATGCATAAGGAACGGAAAGGGGAGCATTACCCAGATACCTATAATCACAATGCAGGATGACGACATGACCCACCCGGTAGTAGACCTTTCGGGCTATATCACCGAAGGTCAGATAGTTCTTGACCGGGGTTTGCACGAAAGAGGAGTGTATCCGCCGGTAAACGTCCTCCCGAGTTTGAGTAGATTGATGAACAAGGGCATCGGCAAGAAACGGACCGTAGAGGAGCACAGGGTGCTTGCCGACCAGATGTACGCAGCCTATGCAAGGGCCAGGGAAGTATACAGGCTAAGGCTGATAGTCGGGGACGACGGACTGACCGACGTAGAAAAAAGCTATCTTTCTTTTGGAGAGGCCATGGATGACCGTTTCGTCCATCAGAACGATTCGAAACGGACCCTGGCCGAGAGCCTGGAGGCTGCGTGGAGCTGTCTTTCCGGTCTTCCCAGGGAGGAGCTTTTCCGGATCCCGGAACGGAAGGTTATTGAAAAACTGGGAGAGGTCCCCACGCGGTGAGCGAGCAGCGTTCACCTACAAGGGACCAGATCATTTCGCTGCGCAGACGGATAGAGACGGTCACGTTCGGTCGGCAGCTTCTGGAACGAAAAAAAGACGCCCTGATCAGGGCTATCGAGGAAGACAGAAGGCGCCTCAAGGACGTCCACAGGCGTATGGAAGAAGCTTGTTCGGGTATCTCTTTTTCATACGCGCTGGTTCGTCTTTTCGAGGGCCAGTCCATAATGAGGCTTCTGATGGGCGGTTCGGCCCCTGCAGGGGTGCATGTCGTTAACCACACGTTGATGGGCTGCAGATATCAGCAGTTCCGCCTTTCCGAACAGGATGCCGATTCGTTCGGCAGATCTTTTGTGGACCCCGCGCTCGCCTCGCTCCACGTGGATGATCTACTGGAAGCCCTGGAGGATGTTCGTGCGCTGGTATGGACCTATATCAATCTCAATTCCAAGCTCAACGCGCTTGAAAAGGAACTCAAAAAGACAACGCTCAAGGTGAACACGCTGGAACATACAGTTCTGCCCTCTCTGGCGGGTGACCTCAGGAGAATAATATCCGTTCTGGCCGAAAGAGAAAGACAGGAGCGTTTTGCGGTAAAGCGCTTGTCAAACAGAAAAAAGGCCGCTAACGTAGCCAGGAAAAGGGCCAGTTCTTGAAGATCCTGGTGATATCGGTCGATCGCCCCAGGGAAAAATGGGTTCTTCCGGGGGTCGAGTATTACCTCACCCGGGTGAAGAGGGCGCTTTCGTGCGAATGGGAGACCGTCCGCAAAAGCGGCAAACAGCAAACGCGCGAAGGACTTGCGCAAGAGGGCGATCGTATTCTTCGGCAGGTTGGACAGAGGGACATGCTCGTTTTACTCGACGAAAAAGGCAGGAGCATGAGCAGCGTCTCCTTCAGCGGCTGGCTGGAAGCCGCAGCGGGAGAAACATCCGGAAAAATGATATTCTGTATCGGGGGCGCATACGGGGTGGCGGACTCGGTACGCGAAAGGGCCGATGATTGTATATCGATGTCGCCTATGACTTTTACCCATGAGATGTGCCTTCTGTTTCTGTTCGAGCAACTTTACAGGGCCGACTCTATCCGGAGAGGTACTTCCTATCACCATTGAGTATCAGGCCCTTCGGGGATTACAACAACAGGGAGATGATATGAATGAAAATGGATCAGATGCTTAAACAGGCCCAGAAACTTCAGGCCGAAATGGCGAAAGCACAGGAACAGCTTGCAGACGAAAGAGTAGAAGGTGTTTCCGGCGGGGGAATGGTAAAGGTAACAGCTAACGGGCGGGGAGACATACTGGGCATTTCCATAGACCCCGAGGTTATCGACCCCGACGACAAGGATATACTGGAGGATCTGCTGCTCGCTGCGATAAATGAAGCTGCCAGGAAAACCGCCGAACTTGGCCGTGAAAGACTCGGGAAGCTGGGTGGAAACCTGGGCATCCCGGGACTTTTCTAGAGAAAGGAGGGTTTTTGCCTTTTGGCTGTTTCCGAGCCTTTTGAGCGCCTGACGCGGTTGTTCGGCCGTTTTCCCGGTGTGGGAGACAAGACCGCCAGACGATTTGTGCTTTTTCTTCTACAACAGCCATCGTCCTTCGCGGTCGAGCTGGGTGATGTTCTTAACGATCTAAGAAGCCGCACCGTCACCTGTTCCAGGTGCGGAAACCTCTCTACACAGGATCCCTGTTCCATATGTATGGATCCATTGAGAGACAGAAGTACTCTCTGTGTGCTTGAGACCGTTGAAGACATGATCAGCATGGAACAGGCCGGAGTATACCAGGGGTTGTACTTTATTCTGGGCGGCAGGGTTTCTCCCCTGGATGGAGAAGATGTCGATCCCGAAAGACTGGCTGACCTTGCCGGCTACGTTGAAACAGAAGGTTTCGAAGAAGTAATTCTGGCGACGAGCCCGAGGATCGAAGGAGACCTTACATCGTTCACGGTCCTTGAGGCGCTGGAAGGAAAGGACGCCAGGATCACAAGACTTGCGTTCGGTCTGCCGCTGGGAGGCAGCATCGGATACGCCGACAGGGTTACCCTGCACGCATCAATAGAATCAAGGGTCGAAGCCCGACGTAACAATAACGAAAGGGAAAGAAGGGAGTGAGAAAATGGCTGAAGGAATAGGCAAATTCCTGGTCTTTCTGGCCAGGGGGATCCTTGTGTTTCTCGGAGGCGTGGCAGGCTACCAGATGGCCAGGTTCATTCTGGAAGGCGGATGGTGGCCGTGGACTACTTTCCCGCAGTCGATCGCACCCTATCTGATTCTGGTGGGGCTGTTTTCGGCCATTGGGTATTTTTTGACGCCTGTATTTATCAGGGTGCTCGGCTTTATAGGATTATCCTTCGAAAAGAACCTCGAATCTTTGAGCTGGCAGGACATATCTGTAGCTATCTTCGGATTGATAGCCGGATTGCTTGTAGCCAACCTGGTGGCGCTGCCCCTTGCTGATCTTCCCGCTATTGGCAGCTATCTGGCCATTCTTCTGAACGTCATTCTGGCCTATATAGGTGTAAGGCTTTTCCTCAAAAGAAAAGAAGAGATCCACGGCATGTGGAGCTCGATAGGCGGTCTCAGGAACAGGCTGGTGATGAAGGGACGGAAACCCAAGAACGGAGCCGTTGGCGATGAGGTTTTCGAATCCTGCGAGATCGTTGAAGGCAGAACATGCGCAAAGGTTCTGGATACAAGCGTCATCATTGACGGCAGGATACTGGATATTGCAAAGGCGGGGTTTCTTGAGGGCGTAGTGGTGCTGCCGCGTTTTATTCTTACCGAGCTTCAGTCCGTTGCCGATTCTTCGGATCCGACCAGACGGACAAAGGGACGGCGTGGGCTCGATGTTATCAATGCGCTCCAGCAGATCGACACCGTGACGAT
>Ga0272442_10004572_pt1 | contig 18850 bp, 15 predicted proteins | sample SSMForm2O_FD_200262 | JGI IMG/M metagenome (GOLD analysis project Ga0272442, IMG submission 200262) | Marine sediment archaeal communities from Little Sippewissett salt marsh, Falmouth, MA, United States - SSM-Form-2O | ecosystem: Environmental > Aquatic > Marine > Wetlands > Sediment ... | reverse complement strand
CGCCGGCCGATATCGGCATGTTCTTCGCCTACGTCCAGTGGTCCGAGCGGCTCTACGGCCCCATCCGCGCCCTGGCCGACCGCTACAACCTCCTGCTCGAAGCCATGGCCTCCTCCGAGCGCGTGTTCGAATTGCTCGACACGCCCGAGGACGTCGCCAACAAGCCCCACGCACTCGAGGCCGCCAAGGTCCAGGGCCGCGTCGAGTTCAGGGACGTCTGGTTCGCCTACGAACCAGGCCAGTGGGTGCTCAAAGGCATCAACCTCACCATCGAACCGGGCGAGCGCGTCGCCATCGTCGGCCACACCGGCGCCGGCAAGACCACCTTCACCAACCTACTCACGCGCTTCTACGACGTCCAGCGCGGCGCCGTCACCATCGACCGCCTGGACGTGCGCGATTACGACAAGGCCTCGCTGCGCCGCCACATCGGCGTCGTCCTGCAAGACGTCTTCCTCTTCTCCGGATCCATCGAGCACAACATCCGCCTGGGAAATCCTGCGCTGACGGACGAACGGATGCGGGCCTGCGCGGAGTACGTCAACGCCGCGCCCTTCATTGATCGTCTGCCCCAAGGCTACGACTACGATGTCGGCGAACGCGGCTGCAACGTCTCGACCGGCCAGCGCCAGCTCCTCGCCTTTGCCCGCGCCCTCGCCCACGCCCCGCGCATCCTGGTCCTCGACGAGGCCACCTCGAGCGTCGACCCGGAAACCGAGGCCCTGATCCAGGACGCCATCTCGAAGCTCATGGAAGGCCGCACGTCCATCGTCATCGCCCACCGCCTCTCCACGATCCAGCACGCCGACCGCATCGTCGTCATGCACCACGGCGAGATCCGAGAGACCGGCACCCACCAGCAACTCCTCGCCCAACGCGGCCTCTACTACACCCTCTACCGCCTCCAATACAAAGATCAGGCCTGAGCGTTCCGCCAAGGATGGGGGATGAGATTAAGAGCTATTCAATATCGAATGCTCAACGCCCAATGCTGAACGAGCCGCCTCTGGATTCCCTTGGACATAAAACATTGAGCATTCGATATTGGGAGTTTCTGTAGGCCCCCTTCACCCTGCTCCCTCTTCATCTTCATCTGCATCCCCCGGCTTCGTTTTCGCGCGCCGTTGCTCTATGATCACCCAATAGCGAAGAAGCGAAGGAGTACCTCCGATGCGCTACCGCCGATTTGGCAAGACCGGGCTCGAACTGCCTGTGATTACGTGCGGCGGCATGCGGTTTCAACATTCGTGGAACAGCGACGACCAAGTCCCCGCCGATAGCCAGGAGAACGTCGAAGCCTGCGTGCGCAAGGCGCTCGACCTCGGCATCCACCACTTCGAGACCGCCCGAGGCTACGGCACCAGCGAGGGGCAACTGGGGCGCGTCCTGGTGGAACTCCCGCGCGACGAGATCATCGTGCAGACCAAGGTCTCGCCCAGGGCGACCGTGGGTGAGTTTGTGGACGTCTTCGAGGTGTCGATGAGCAAGCTCCAGCTCGACTATCTCGATATCTTCTCATTCCACGGCATCAACAACGAGGAGTGTCTCGAGAACACGATGCGGTGCCTTGACCAAGCCTTGGCCTGGAAGCGCGAGGGCCGCATCCGCCACATCGGCTTTGCCACACACGGGCTCAACGACATCATCGTCAAGGCCGTCCAAACCGGCGCCTTCGAGTCCGTCAACCTTCACTGGTTCTACGTCTTTCAGGACAACTGGCCCGCCATTCTCGAGGCCCGACAGCGCGACATGGGCGTCTACATCATCAGCCCGAACGAAAAAGGGGGCCTGCTGTTCAAGCCCAGCCCCAAGCTCGAGCGGCTCACCGCCCCCCTACATCCCATGGTGTTCAACGGGCTGTTCAGCCTCGCCCGCCCCGAGATCCATTCGCTGAGCTGTGGCGTCTCGAGACCCGAGGATTTCGATATCCACATGGAAACCGCGGACAAACTCGACCAGGCCGCGGAACTCGTCGAGCCCATCGAGCGCCGCCTGCACCAAGAGATGGAGCGCGTCCTCGGCGCCGAATGGGCGGCGACCTGGCACGTGGGCTTGCCCGAATGGCACGAGACGCCCGGCGGCATGAACATCCCGTGGATCCTGCGCCTGCGCAATCTCGCGCTCGCCTTCGACATGCTCGAGTACGGCAAGATGCGCTACAACCTGCTGGGCAACGGCGGCCATTGGTTCCCCGGCTACAAGGCCGACAAGCTCGCCGAGGTCGACGAAGGCGAAGTGCGCGAGGCCCTCAAGAACAGCCCCCATGCCGATATCATTCCGGAAATCCTGCGCGAGGCCCACGCCCTCCTCGATGGCGAAGAACGCAAACGCCTGCAGCGCGACGCCGAGTAGCGCCATAGGGCGGTTAGGTAGACGTGGAAGTCCGGCGCAAGCTCGGCGAGTATACGCGATTGGTGCGTGCATTGCGCCGCGTGCCAGCGGTGGATGCGTTCAGGCCCGCCCGAGCTGCCGGTAGATCTCGCGCCGATGGGCAATAGCATATAGGACCACCTCTTCGCGCTCATGATCCGGCCAGAAGAGGAGGCGTTAGTCGCCGATCCGGTACTTGTGCAGCCCTCTCAGGCTCTTGGGCACATGCTTGAGGGGATGGCGCATTCGTTCCGGGCTGTCCGCAAGCGCCTCGATCCGCTCGTCCACGCGCGAGGCCGCGTCAGCGGGCAGCTTCCGGTAGTCGCTCTCGAATTCCGGCGTTGCGAGAACCGTGTGCGCCATCACTCGGCGCCGCTGATCTCAGCAAACGGCCGCAGAACACCCCCTCGGTGCTGTTGGCGAGCCCGTTCGAGCCGCGACAGCAGTCCGGTGTCCTGCGAAATCAGGTAGTCCTCCAACTCCTCCTCGAACTCACGCATCGCCTCGCTTGCCTCGGCCATTCTGCTCAACAGCGCGACAGGAATTTCAACGGTCTCTTCCATCAGGACATACCTCCACGACACCCTCGATATCCTAAGGCGAGCAGGGCGAGAAGCCAAAGGCGACGGCCTGCCCGCGGCTGCCCGGCCTTTCTCAGGGCTTTCGCGCCACGGCGAAGACCGAGAGGCCACAGGGCAGCGGCGTGGCGCGCACGAGGCCGCGTTCGAGGCGCAGGATGGCCGCGAACACGCGGTTGGACGCTCCTTCCCAGTCCGTATCGAGGTCGGACCCCTTGGGGGGGAAGATCCTGCGCCACAGGCGCGTCGCCACAACGGGCGGGAAGAGCAGCGTGTTCCAATAGGTGGCGTGGAGCGGCTCGAAATCGGACTCGCGCAGGAGCCGCAGCACCTGGCCCTTCGTGAACCGGCGGTCCGTGTGGACCGCGACGTCGTGAGACGAATGCAGCCACTGATAGGCCGGCAGGTTCAACAGGAACAGGCCGCCTGGTTTGAGCGCTCGATAGACCTCGCGGAACGGGACGCGCTTGTCCGAAATCGAGCGGTGGCAGAACACGTCGAACGACACCGCCACGTCGAAGGTGGCCAGTTGGAACGGCAGCGCGGTCACTGAGGCGGCGGCGGTCCGTTCAACGCCGCGTTGGCGGCAGAATTGCACGGCGACGGGGGAGAGGTCCACGCCGCACGCCTCGGCCCGCGCGCCCAGCCGCTCGAGCAGCGCGCCCGTGCCGCAGCCGGCGTCGAGCACACGCGGCCGCTCGGCCGTGACGCAGCGTCGCCAGAACAGGTCGATCATGCCGCGTAGGCCCAGGTACCACCAGTGGCCGTCCTCGACCGAGAACATCGTGGCGTATTCTTCCACGTTCATGACGGCTCACCCGTAGAACTGCGCAATGGCGTCGGCCACGCGTTCGAGCGCGTCGAAGGGCAACTCGGCATACATCGGCAGGGAGAGGACCTCGTCGCAGGCCTTTTCGGCCTCGGGGAAATCGCCTCGGGCGTAGCCGAGGTGCGCGCAAGCCTGCTGCAAGTGGACAGGTACCGGGTAGTGGAGCAAGGTTCCGATGCCGCGTTCCGAGAGGTGGGCCTGGAGCCCGTCGCGTTGCGCCGCGCGGATGACGTAGAGGTGGTAGATGTGGTGGGCCCACGGCGCCTCGTGCGGCAGGCGCACGGGCAGCGGCTTCAGCAGTTGGGCATAGCGCGCGGCGCGCTCGCGACGCGCCTCGTTCCACGCGTCCAGATGCCGAAGCTTGACGCGCAACACCGCCGCCTGGATCTCGTCGAGCCGGCTGTTGATCCCCTGGACTGAATGATAGTAACGGCGTTCTTCGCCGTAGTTGCGCAGCTTGCGCAACTCGGCGTCGAGCGCCGCGTCGTTGGTGGCGACCGCCCCGCCGTCGCCGTAGGCCCCGAGGTTCTTGCTCGGGTAGAAACTGAAAGCTGCGGCCGCGCCGAAGGTCCCGCAGCGCCGGTCCTTGTACGCCGTCCCATGCGCCTGTGCGCAGTCCTCGATGACCGCCAGCCCGCGGGCGGACGCCGTCTCGAGGATCGGATCCATGTCGCACGGGTGGCCGTAGAGGTGCACCGGCACAATGGCCTTGGTGCGTTTGGTAATGGCCGCGTCCAGCTTTCTCGCGTCCATCGTGCACGTCGCGGCGTCCATATCCACCAGGACCGGCCGTGCCCCACTCGCCGCGATTCCGGCCACTGTGGGCACGCACGTGTTGGCCGCGGTGATCACCTCGTCGCCGGGGCCGATGCCGGCGGCACGCAGGGCCAGGTGGATCGCGTCGGTGCCCGAGCCCACCCCCACGGCGCGCGCCGCGCCGATATAGGCGGCGAACTCCTCCTCGAAGGCGCTGCCGTGTTTGCCGAAGATGTAACGTCCCGTCTCCAGCACGTCATCGATGGCCGCCCGGATCTCGCGCTCGATGCTGTGGAACTGGCTGTCCAGCTCGACAATGGGGATACTGGTCATCGATCTCCTTTCGGCCACGTTTCCTACACTTCCTTGCGCAGAAGCACCAGGCGGACCCAGAGCGACGTGAGGTTCCTGGCTACACGGAAGATGCGCGGGAAGTTGAAGAACTGCGACTTGCCGTGCGCGCGCTGGTAATGGTGGACGGGCACCTCGAGCACGCGGAAACCGGCCCGCTGGATCTTCGTCATCATCTCGGCGCAGATGACGCCGCTGTCGCTCACCAGCGTGATCCGGTCGAACACCGTGCGCCGCATCAGGCGAAAGTCGCAGTCCACATCACTGAGCTTCAGCCCGAAGGCCGTCCTCACGATCCAATGGTAGATGCGCCCGACGATGATGCGGTGCAACGGGTCGCGGCGTTCGATCTTCACCCCTTGCACCACGTCCACGTCCGGCCCCGCATGTTCGAGTAGCCGCTCCATTTCGCGCACGTCATACTGCGCGTCACCGTCGGTGTAGAAGATCCACTCCCTGGAGGCCGCGGTAAATCCTGTGCGCAACGCCGCGCCGTAGCCGCCGTTCTGCTCGCGGTGGATAATCCGCACCACCGGGAACTGGCGCTCGATCTCCGCCAGGACGTCCTGCGTGTGCTCGCCGCTGCCGTCGTCCACGACGGTCACGTCGTAGTCCAGCCCCAGTCGCTCGGCCGTGTGCACGGTGAGCAGCACCATGCTGCCGATCGTGCCCCAGTCGTTGTAGCACGGATAGAAAATCGAGATCGACCGTTCCGACATAGTGGCTTTCTACTCTCCCGCCGCGACGATCGCATAGTGGCCAATGCGTTCTATCACGTCCTCGTCACGCAAGAGGGCCTCCTGCGTCCGCGCGTCCACAACCACCACCGTGCTTGTCCCCACGCCCGCCTCGAGCGCCGCCAGAACCGGCACGTTCCGGCCCGTGAGGAAGTCCAGCGTCCCGGCAACGGGCCAGTACGTGGTGGCCACCTTCGTCTCCCTCGGCAGCGCGTCTACGCAACGCGCCAGCGCCGCGTCGTCCGCCATGTCGTCCAATGCATGAACGCGGCCAAACTCGCTCGATGTGCGCGCCACGGCCGGAACGGCCACGCACAGCGCTACGGCCAGACACAAACCGCGCGCAAACAAGTCCCGTCGTCCGTCCACGGCGTCATGCAGCGCGCGCCACGCCATTATACCTGCGAAGAGGCCGCCGACCGCATAGCTGTACCACAGGTAGCGCGGGATCCGCCCTGGCGTGAAGAAGACCCACCAGAATGCGTACAGGATGGCCATCAGAAACAAGACCACCAGCGCGGGGTCATAGCGCCGATAGAAGACTGTGGGAACCGCCAGCGCCATGGCCGCCGCCAGCCAGAGCGCCGTCACCGGCTCCTGCGCGATCCACGCGAGCCCGTGCGCCGCCGAACGTGCTCCGAATAGCAAGTTGTGTTGATATTGCGCCAGGGTGGTCCCGGCGGCGTCGGCCACGTCGTGCGCCGCCACCGACTGAACGGCCCACCAGGTGCCGACCGCCAGCACCAGGCCGCAGGCCGGCGCGAGCACGTGGCGCCAGGCGATGCGCCGAAAGCTGATGAGGTCGAAGGCCAGTGCCCCTGCGAACGCGAATGCGGAAAGGACCATAATGCTCTTGGACAGTATGGCGAGCCCGAAGGCGATACCGGCCGCCAGGCCCCAACGCACGGCGCCTCCGGCCCCGAGTCCCTTGCGCCACGCCAACAGCCCCAGCGCCGTGAGCGCCATGGCCGGCGCCTCGCCGTACAAGGTCCTTCCCAGGTAGACCGAACCGAAACCCATGGTCATCACCACCAGGCCGGCCGCGGATGCGGCCGATCCCCAAACCGGCTTCACCAGAGCGTACACGGCCAGGCACAGGATGACGTAATAGGCCGCCATGACCAGCCGTGCCGGCCTCAGGCCCACGCCAAGCAGCCGGAACGCGCCCGCAACCGGCACGATGACGGGCGCGCCCACCGAGTCGTAGGTGTCGAAGGTCCGGAAGCCCTTGTCCGGATTGCCCGAGGCGTACAGGCCGTGGACGGCCAGGTTGCGCGCAACCTGCAAATGGTGCATCTCGTCCGGAGCGGCCCAGGGATACGTGTCCAGATGCGGCAGAATCAGGGCGGCCGCAAAGGCCAGCGCCGCGGCAAGGCCGGCCCTGTCGAGACGCCCCGCGCCGAGTCGTTGGGCCGCTTCGGGAACCGAGTGGGGGAGATGCTGCCGGAATCGCCACAGCCCCCAACCGCTCGGCAGCGTCACGGCGGTGAACACGGCGCCTTTGAGGAGCAGTCGAACCGTGAAGGCCCCGCTCTCGCCCAGGCCCTTCAGAAGGTGGAGCACGACCAGAATCCAGGAGGCCGCCGCCGTGAAGGCCGCGCACATCACAACCGCCACCAGCAAGGCCGCGGCCAACAGCCGCGTCCGATCACGCCCCGCCGCTTTCCAGTCTCGAAGGAGATGGTCCTCGAAGGAATGGTCTTGCATGCTGGTCCGTCCGCGGGTGGTGAAGGCGAAGGTTGCCGTTGCGCTTCGAGGCCCGAGTATAGCAGTGCGCCGGGATCTCGACAAGTGGTATTCGCCTGGGCGCTGCGATATCCTTTGCGCGGCGCCATAGCGGAGAGGCACAATGCACGAGAAGGGGCTGTTCCTGCAAAACGTCATCGCGGTCATCTGGGATTTCGACAAGACCCTGTCGCCCCACTACATGCAGAAGCCCCTGTTCGACGAATACGGAATCGACGAGGAGGCCTTCTGGGCCGAGGTCCACGCGCTGCCCGCCTACTACGCCCGGGCCGGCATCCACGTGCCCCGAGACACCTGCTACCTTGGACACCTGCTGGCCTACGTGCGTAGCGGCCGGTGCGCCGGCCTCACCAACGCCAAGCTGAGGGAACTCGGCGCCGGCATCGAGTTCTTCCCCGGCATACCCGATCTGTTCGAGCGCCTGGCCGGGCTGCTTCGTTCCGGCCCCTTCGAGGAGGCCGACCTGCGCCTCGAACACTACGTCGTCAGCACCGGCCTCGCCGAGATGATCCGCGGCTCCCGGATCGCCGGACACCTCGCCGGCATCTACGCCTCCGAGTTCATCGAGACGCCCGCCCAGCCTGGCGCCGACCTTTCGGGCACACCCGAATCGGGACCCATCAGTCAGATCGCTGGTTTTCTCGACCATACCACCAAGACCCGCGCCTTGTTTGAGATCAACAAGGGCGTCAACAAGCATCCCGCCATCACCGTCAACGACGCCGTCCCCGAAGACGAACGGCGCGTCCCATTCAAGAACATGATCTACGTGGCCGACGGCCCGAGCGATATCCCCTCGTTCTCCGTCGTGCACAGCACCGGCGGCCTGGCCTACGCCGTTTACGACGCCCAGTCGCAAGACCACTTCAGGCAGGCCGTCGCCTTGCTCGAGAACGGGCGCGTACACGCATACGGCCCGGCCGACTACCGTCCCGGCACGGCCACCGACATGTGGCTCGAGTTGCAGGTCCGCAAGATCGCCCAGCGCATCCTCGCCGAGCGCAAAGACACCTTCGCGAGCCGCGTTGCCCCGAGCCCCCAGCACCTCAAAGACGCCGAGCCCAACGAGTAGCCGCCGCCCTCAGTCGCTGTTGCAGATGACCAGCGCCCCGATCACCCCGGGCACCCAGCCGCACACCGTGAGCAAGGTCACGATGAGAAGCGCCCCGCATCCTTTGTCCAGCACCGCCAAGGGCGGAAAAACGATACACAACACGACGCGAAGACAACCCATGGCCAGACCTTATTGCTAACGCCGCCCCGTTTCAAACCAGCGTTCCGCGCCCGGCATGATCTCTGTGTACATCACGCCCTACGCCTCGCCCGCTTCCCGCTGCTATACTGCCCGTCGCCATGAAGTCCCCGCTCGTATATGTCCTTGTCATCAACTGGAACGGCCTCGAGCACTTGCGTGAGTGCTTCGACACGCTGCTCGCGAGCACCTACCCCCGCGCCCGCTTCATGCTCATCGACAACGCAAGCACTGACGGCTCCGTCGAGTTCGTCCGCGACACCTACGGCGGGGATTCTCGCATCGAGGTCCTCGAATGCGCGACCAATCGGGGCTGGGCCGGGGGCAACAACGCAGGCATGGAGAAGGCCATCGCGGCCGGGGCCGACTTCGTGTTCCTGCTCAACAACGACACGGCCACGGCGCCCGATGCCATCGAGAAGCTCGTCGAGGCGGCGGCACGTTGCCCGAACGCCGGCGCCCTGGCCCCGAAAATGCTGCTTTACGACCACCCCGACCTGCTCAACTCGGTGGGTCTCGAGTGCTCGAGCGTCGGATCGTCGTGGGACCTGGGCATCGGGCGACTGGACGCGCCGCGCTGGAACGAGGAGCGCCAGGTCATCGGCGTGTGTGGCGGGGCGGCCTTCTTCCGTGTCGAGGCGCTGCGCAAGACGGGGCTGCTGCCGACGGATTTCACGATCTATCTCGACGACCTCGACCTGTGTCTGCGCATCTGGAACGCGGGCTACGAGGTCTGGAGTTGCCCCGCGGCCACGGTTCGGCACAAGTACAGCGCGACCATGGGCCAGGGCAAGCAGTTGCGGCGCAAGTACTACCTGAACACCCGCAATCGCCTGCGCGTGATCCTACGCAACTTCCCCGCGGCCAAGCTGCCGTGGATCCTGACCCTCTACAAGCTCGGCGAGCTGCGCGCCATCGGGCGCGCCCTGCTCGACCGGGCGCCGTGGCGGGCGGGCGCCCATATTCGGGCCGCCTGCGCGGGATTGGCCTATCTGCCGGCCGCGCTTCGTGAACGCCGCCGCCAGGGGCGCGGCCCGTGCCGCTTCTGGCCGCTGATTCGCACCGACCGCATGTTTTTTCAGGGCGTGGAATTCCCCACCGACGGCTGGTACGCCGAGCGCGTCGTCGCGGGGCGGCGCGTGCGGCCCATGTCCGCAAGCGCCCGGCGCCCGGTCGAGGCCGGCCGGTTGCGGGTGGTTCTCGTGGCCTGCTATCCTCACTTGAGTTCGGCGTCCGTCAAGCTCCGGCAGAACGGCGTCATCATGGCCTCACTCGAGACGTCCGGCGCCGACGAGGCCGTTATCGAGGTCGCCTCAGGCACACTCGAGTTCGTGGCCGGGCGTATCTTCGAGGCGGAAGACACCGGCGAGAGCTTCGATGCCGGCGGTTGGCTCGCCCTTGAGCGCGCCTGATCCAGGAAGACCAAATTCGGAACGTAAGCATTCAACCAAGGATGAAGGATGAGATCGGGAGACATTCGATGCCGAATGCTTAACGAGCCGCCTCTGGATTTCCTTGGACATTGAACATTAGGCATTCGATATTGGGTGTTTCCGTACACCTTCATCCTTCGATTGGCCGCTTATTCCGGAACCATGAGAACGATCCATGACGGACACTGACTTGGCCCGCTACCTGGCCGAACGCAAGACCCTCGTCGACGCCGCCCTTGACGCCCGATTGCCGAGCGCACAGGAGCCCCCCCGGCAGGTTCACGAGGCCATGCGGTACGCCGTCCTCGGCGGCGGCAAGCGCCTGCGCCCTATCCTGGCCATCGCCGTCTGCGACGTCGCCGGTTCCCCGGCCGAAGCGGTGTTGGACGCCGCGTGTGCCATCGAGCTGGTCCATGCCGCCTCGCTCATCCTCGACGACTTGCCTGCGATGGACGACGCGCACACCCGCCGCGGCCGGCCCGCCACGCATGTCCGTTTCGGCGAAGCCACGGCCCTGCTCGCCGTGATGGGCCTGGTGGCGGACGCCTTCGACCTGGTGGCGCGCCAGGGCGCGTGCGGCGCCGTGGGCCTCCTCGCGCACGCCATCGGGACCGCCGGCCTCACCGGCGGCCAGCACGACGACCTCCGGTTCAGCAACCAACCGGCCGGCCTCGACCAGGTCGAGCGCGCCCATCACCGTAAGGCCGGCGCCCTGTTCGTGGCCTCGGTGCGCATCCCGGCCGAGGTGCTCGGGCTGGATGCGCCGCACGCGGCCGCGCTCGAGAGCTACGCCCGCGACGTGGGCCTGGCCTTTCAGATCGCCGACGACCTCCGGGACGCGCCCGGGGGGGCCGAAGACGCCGGCAAGAACACCTTCGTCAGCCAACTCGGAGAGGACGGCGCGAGGCAGCGGCTCAGGCGGCTCGTGGCCGAGGCCCAGGAGGAGATCGCGGGACTCGGCGAGCGCGCCGACCCGTTGCGGAGGCTCGCGGACTATGTCGCAGCAAGGGGAGATTAGCGCGCACAGCATCCGCCTGCGCGTCTTCGCCGTGGTTGTGGTGGCGCTGCTGGCCGCCGTGGCCGGCTTCTGGCTCGGCAGCCAGTCCGTTCGCCTGCACGAGGAAGCCCCGCCCAGACCCGAAGTCGTCGTCACGCCAACCGCGGACGCCATAGCGGAAGAAGAGCCTCAGCCGCCGCCGCTATTCCTTTTCACTAGTGCGCCGGAAGATACCGGCGGCGCGGTGGCCGAGCAGGTCGCCATGGCGGCCGACGCCGGAATCCATCAGTACGTGTTGCCCGTGGCGCTTCCCTGGAACGCGGCGGAGGAGGATATCCTGGCGTCCCTCGATGTGCTTGTCAGTATTGATCCGGCCGCCAAGGTGTTCCTCTACGTCACGCTCGATCCCCCGCCGGCATGGCTCGACACGCATCCCGACCAAGCCGTCCAGGTCGGCGGCAAGCCAAACGGCCAGGTCTGCATCGCTTCGCCGTTGTGGCTGCGCGAGGTCCAGGCCGCCCTCGGCGTCCTGCTCGAAGCGGCGCAAGCGGCCCACGGAGAGCGCGTGCTCGGCTACGTGGTGGCATGCCTGCACCACGGCCGTTGGCATCGCCGCGGCCCACCCGATGCCTCGCCCGCCAACACCGCTGCGTTCCGAAGCTGGCTGCGGGGGCGATATCGCGACGCGGACGCGCTTCAGAAGGCCTGGAACGACACCGACCAGGCGTTCGACCACGCGGCCGTCCCCCCGGCGCCAGAAGGGCAGGCCGTCTTTCTCGAGTTGCCACAGATGCAGCCTCACCTGGACTATCGGGAGTTCGCCTCGGACAGCACGGCCGAGGCCCTCATGGCCGTCATCGACCATATCAAGCGGCTGGCCGGGCCAGAGATCCAAGTCATTGTTCCGTATGGCGATACCTTCGAAATCCCGAGGTCCGGCTCTGGCCATCTCGCCCTGGCGCGCTTGCTCGATAGCGATCTCGACGGCGTCGCCGGCCTGGTGTCGGCCTTCGAACGCGGCCTGGGCGGCGCCGGCGGCCTGAGCGGTCCGGTCGACAGTGCCGCGTTGCACGGCAAGCAATGGTACGTGATCGATGACACCCGCACCGGCATTGCCCTGGACACCGCCACCGGCCGTGTCGCGCGGCCCAAGAACATTCGGTCCGAAGACATCTACAGCGTGCAGCAACGCAACTTCGCGGCGGCCGTCACGCACGGCTTGGGCCTGGTCTGGGCCGACCCCGAAGGGACCGCGAGGCTGCACGACCCGGACATGTGGCAGCGCTTCGGGGCCATGCACGACATCTACACCATGGTCAACACGTGGAAACTGGCGCAGGTCGAGTGCCTCCGGCCCTATCCGAGCATCCCTGTGCTCAACGTCGTGGTCGACGAGGCGAGCCGGCTCGTGGTGCAAGGCGACGGCACGTTGGACCAAGTGCTTCTGAGGCAGGTGCGTGACTGCGCCCTGCGCGTAGGCGTGCCCACCCGCTTCTATCTGCTCCGCGATGTCCTCGAACTCGAGGCCCCGCCGGCTCCCGCCTACCTCTTCCTGAACGCCTTCCGGCTGACCGCGGCCCAGCGCACGCGTCTCCACGTCATCCTCCAGCACAATCAGGCCGCGGCAATCTGGATGTACGCCCCGGGCTACATCGACCGCCTGCCGGCCGTGGCCAACATCGCCGCCACCACCCGCATGAAGGTCAAGGCTTTCGACGGAATCGCCGAAACCGGCTCTGTGTGTCTCTTGCCCGGCAAATGGGCCGATGAAGCGGAAGCCTTCGGCGCGAAGATCCAGCTCGAGCCGCTGTTCTACATTGACGATTCCGAGGCCGACGTCATCGCCAAGTACGTCGCCTCGGACAAGCCGAGCGTCGCCGTGCACTTCTTCGAGACCGGCTGGGCGTCGATCTACTGCGCCGAGCCATCGCTCACCCCGGCCCTCCTGCGCGAGTTGCTTGGCATCCTCGAGATCCCCAACTTCTACCAGCCGACCCCCACACCTTTCTACGATACACTCCATTTCGGTCCGAACCTGATGGCCATACACGCCAAGAACGCCGGCGAGCGGGCCATCAGCCTGGGCCAGCCGTGCGACGTGCAAGACCTGCTTGCCCCCGAGGTCGGCTGGCCCCAGAAACGCACCTTCAACCTGCCACTGAAGACGGGCGCCACGCGGCTGCTGCAGCTCGTCCCGCTCGAAACCGAACCGATTGAGCATTCCGAGGAATCGGGCCTCGAGACCATTGACAGCAACACGGCCCCGGCGTATAATGCGAATGAACAGGCAGAGGACCTCGAGAAAGGAGGTGAGACAACAGAGGAATCGAAAACGGGCTAAGGGAAGTACGGTGAGAATCCGTCGCAGACCCGCTGCTGTGACCGGCTACGAAAGCTGCAGACGTGCTCTTCCGAGCACGCGTTCGTCAGAACGCACCGCCACTGTCCCATCGGGACGGGAAGGCGCAGTGAGTAGGCGCGGCCCGAAGGCCGCAGGCCGGAAGCCAGAAGACCTGCCCAAACATCCAATTTTGCTGTAGCAACTTCGCGGAAAGAGTTGCGGCAGGAGCCACTTCATTTCAAATGCATTCCTGCCTTCTTTTTCCCCTGATGTCGTCAGAACCAAACGGACCGGCCAAGGCGTGCAATTGCCGGGCCAGGACAAGAAGGGGACTGTAGTAATGACAAGGACTCGACGATTCGTAGTGATTTCGTGTGCGGTTGTGGTTGTAGTTTCGGGCTTGGCTCAGGCCGATTTTCAGCGGGTGCAAGCCTTCCCCGGGGCCGACCCCGCCGCCTATGGCATTGCCGTGCAGGCGTTGCCTTGCGGGCTCTTCCTGGTATGGGACGGCAACAACATCCATTGCCAGACACTGGTCGGCGGTGAGGACTTCGGCGCGATCGCTTCCGGCTACGAAGGCGATCCTGCATTCATGGCGCTGTCGCCGGATGGGCACACCGTTCTGCTCGGCGGCGGCTACATGCGGCCCTTGATGCTCTTCGACGTCAACAATTCCGCGGACTACAGCCCCGACGCCATCCTCAGCAATTCCATCTCACACTACTGGGGCGTCTTCCTCACCGAAGACCTCGTCCTCATCGACAAGGGAACGGACGACTACACCACCGACGAACTGGTGATTGTGGACATCACCGAGGAGCCCCCCGTGGCGCAGACGGTGATGTACAAGCCGGCCGCGGGCGACCTGGCCGCAGGTGAGTACGCCGCCAGTTGCGCGCTGGCCGTGGACCCCGCCCGCACCACGGTGTATTGCATGAGCAGCATCTACGTGCTCGATCCGTACTTCCAGATCGTGAGCAACCAAATGAAAAGCATCTCGGTAGGCGCCCTAATCGCCGCCTACGAAAGCAAGGCCGTCCTCGACTGGAACACGGCCCCGACTTCCATCGGCGCGGATGGCCAGTACTTCACCCTCGGCCCGCTCGCTGTGACCAGCAACGGGGACATCCTGTGCAGTGGAACCGGCGGCGTCAACCGCATCGACCCCGCCAGTGGCGTGATCCTCGACACCTACAACCCCACCGGCGGCGCGTGGGACTACTACTCCGCCGCCTACAATCCTGTAACCGACATGGTGCTGGCCATCGCATCCGATCCCGGCGATTACCAGACGGACAACGTATACGCCGAGCAAGGGGCATTCGCGGCCCTGCCGGCGCTGGGTTGGGGTGGCCTCGCCGTGTTGATCGGTCTTTGTGTGGCTGTCGGACTGCGCCGAACGGCGCATGGGTGGAACGACTCATGAAAACGGTGCGCCTCTTCATCGCTGGAATCGCCGCTGTCGCCTTCGGGGCCGCGGGTGCCGAGGACCCCTGGGCCGACGACGTGGTTGACTACAGTCCCGGCCCTGGCGCCCTGTTGACTAATCCCGGCCTCACCGTCGGGAGCCCCGTGGGCGGTGGCCCATCCCGGCCCGACAACAGTTCGGTCGTCAGCCTCGGCGGCCAGGGAGGATCGATCACGCTCAAGTTCAGCACACCAGTGACCGACGACCCGGGCAACGCCTTTGGCCTGGACTGCATCGTGTACTCGAACGCCTTCTGGACCGCGGGGAATCCGCAGGTGACGTTCCAGGAACCGGCCATCATCGAGATCAGCGAAGACGTGAACGGCAACGGCGTGCCAGACGATTCGTGGTATCTTATCCCAGGCAGCCGCGACTATCCGTACGTGCCCTTCCCGCAGGTGGACGAGCCCGTCGGCCAAAGCAACAGCCCCGAAGAGCCCGACCTCCTGGCCGGCAACATCCGAAATCCCAACACCTACGACGCGGATCCCGCCAACGACCAAGAGGAATACAACTGGGCCTACGCCGAGATGACGCCCACCATGAAACCCTACCTCGACAACTACGTGCGGCCCGATGACCCGCTGGCCGTCGGGCTGACGCCTCGGAGTGGGGGAGGGGACGCCTTTGACATCGCGTGGGCCGTGGACGAGGCCGGCGACCCGGCGCCGATCACGCAGTTCCACTTCATTCGCGTCACGGCCTTTATCGACCGCGTCTTCGGCGCGTTGGGCGCCGCATCCCCGGAGGTCGACGCCGTGGCGGACGTGGCCCCCGACGTCGACGCGGACGGCGACGAGATTCTCGATGAGTACGAGATCCGCGTGGCCGGCACCGACCCCGCGCGGCGCGAGAGCACCGTGCTTCCCCTCGAGATCCCGACCATCGAGGGCGGCAGCCCGCCGGGGACCTTGCTCGGGACCGCGCAAGACGACCGCGGCGTGAAGCTGCGCCTCTACGCCGACCAACAACGCACCGCCCCGGACCGCGACTACAACGTCAACGTGGACATCCTGGCCCCGGCCGAGCCGGGCAGCCCGCTGCCCGACCCCGGCCTTCTCAAGAGCGGCACGGTGTGCGAGATCGTGTCGGCCCAATCCGATTTCGTCGCGGCCGGCATCCAGCCGGCCGAGGTGACGATGCCATACACGTCCGCCGAGATCGCCGGGCTGGACGAGCCGGGCCTCGAACCGTATCTCCACGCCGGCCAGGTCTACACCCAGGCGGGCATCACGGACGTCGAAGTCAACGAGGCCGCGAACCGGGTCACGTTCCGCACGCAGTACGCGGGGCTGTTTCTGCTGGCCTCCATGCCCGGCGCGGGGGACACCGGTAGTCCGGAAGGCCCGCAAGGCGACATTGCGCTCGTGGCCGGCCCCGCGGCAGGGGTCGTGGCCGACCCCGCCAATGCCGTGACGGTCACCAGCGGTGTCATCCGCGACCACGAGGACGCCGTCGTCGAGGACGGCACGCTCATCACCGTGGCCGCGACCCGCGGGGACGTCGCGACGCCCGACGTCGGCGCCCAGCCGGGCGTGCAGGTGGCCACGACCGCCGGGACCATCGCGTTCGAGGTCCAGGCATCCCCGGAAGCGGGGTCGCTTTTCATCACGGCCACGTCCGTCGAGGGGGGCGCGTACGGCGAGGCACCGTATGTGTTCTTTGCCGGCGATCCAGTGCCGTCGGTGTATTGGACCCTCGGCGAGCCGGAGCACGCCGGTGCCGTAACCGTCGCCATGACCTCGATCGTGGTTCGCGACCAGTTTGGCAATGTCGTGGCCGACGGCACGCTGCTCACCGTCGAGGTGGTAGACGGCGCGGTCGCGTCGGGCGACGCCGACCTCGGGCTGCCCGGCTATCAGGTGATGCTGGCCAACGGACGTGCGACGCTCACCGTCGAGGTGCCCACCGACGAGTCGGTGTTCACACTGCGCACCTACGCCGACCCGGGGCAGACGGCCCTGTTGGGCGCGGGCGCCTATTCGCCGGCCGACTACGTGCCCATGCCGCTGCGCCATGTGGCGATCCTGTTGGCCCTCATGTTGCTGGCTTTGGCGCGCGGCGTGGCCAGGGCCCTTGCGGACGGATGACATGGCGATGCGCGCTTACGGCGGATTCAGCCTGGTCGAGCTCCTTGTGGTGATCGCCATCATCTCGATCCTGGCCGCGCTCCTGCTGCCCGCCTTGTCGCGCGCGCGCCAGAAGGCGCGCTCGATGCAATGCGTCAGCAACCTCCGCCAGCTCTTCCTGGCCAACACCATGTACGCATCCGAGAACGACGGCTTCTACTGTCCCGCCGCCCCGGACATCAACGTCGGCTTCGGCGGCCGCATGCGCTGGCACGGCGAGCGCGAGACCGCCGACGGCGATACGCCCTTCGACCCGAAGAAGGGCTTCCTGGCCGAGTACCTGCCCGATGCGCGCGTCAAGGAGTGCCCCGTATTCACCGAGTTCAAGACGAAGCACGAACTCGACGCTGCGTTCGAGAGCGGCACCGGCGGCTACGGTTACAACATGGCCTACATCGGGGGCAGCGCCTACCGCAACACCATTCCGGACTGCTACACCGCGACCACCCTCGACACCCGTATCGTCAATCCCGCCGAAGTCATCATGTTCGCCGACGCCGCCATACCTCTGCCGGGCGGGCTGGCCGAATACGGCTTCATCGAGCCGCCCCACTTTGCTACCCCCGAATGCCCCCACGGCAATACCGACTGGGGCTTTGCCTCCCCGAGCATCCATTTCCGCCACAACGGCCGCGCCAACGTGATCTGGTGCGACGGCCACGTCACCAGCGAGAAGTGGGGCTGGGCGCCCGAGACCAACATCTTCGAAGGCAGTAACTACCGCTGGGCGGTCGGCTGGTTCGGCCCGAAAGACAACCGATACTTCGACCCACTGTGGGATTCGGCAAGTCTTCACGAGTAGCACGGTTGGCTTCGGCCGGGCGTTCAGTTATACTCCGTTCCGTAAGGGCGTGCATACGCGGCCGCGGTGCGCGCCCGCGATGCCCCCCCGGAGAGGAACCCTCGAGATGGAGCGGGCCGTTGCCCTACTCGTATTTGCCGGGGCCTACGCCCTGTTCGTGCTGCTGCCTAATCGGCGCAGCATCAGCGCCATGGCTGCGGGACTCGTTCTCGTGGTTACCGGCACGCTCACCTTCCGCGAAGCCGTCTACGCCGTCAACTGGAACGTCATCGGTATCTTCGTGGGCATGCTGTTGGCCGCCGACTCGTTCATCGAGAGCCGCTTTCCCGCCTACTTCGCCGAGGTCATCATCAACCGGGCCAAGAACGCAGCTTGGGCCATCCTGTTCATCTGCGCCTTGACAAGCGCCATCTCCGCCTTTGTCGAGAACGTTGCCACCTTGCTCATCGTCGCACCGATTGCCCTGTCGCTGGCGAAGAAGCTCGACATCAGCCCGCTCAAGATGATCATCGCCATCGCCATCAGCAGCAACCTACAGGGCGCCGCCACCCTCATCGGCGACCCGCCCAGCATGCTGCTCGGCGGCTACAGCAAGATGCACTTCCTCGATTTCTTCTTCTATCACGGCAAGCCCAGCATCTTCTTCGCCACCCAACTCGGGGCCGTCGCGTCCTTCGTCGTGCTCTTTCTCGTCTTCCGCCGTCAGACCGAAGCCACACTGCCCACGAACCAGGAGCGCGTCAAGTCGTGGATCCCCGCCATCCTGCTCGGACTTCTCGTCGTCGTGCTGGCCGGCACGTCTTTCTTCGACAAGGACTTCTCGTGGCTGGCCGGGACCGTGTGCATGGGCTTCGGCGTCGCCATGTTTGCCTTCGAGACCCGCTTCAACCGCGGCCGCGTTGTTTCGAGCCTGCGGCAGCTCGACTGGGACACCACCTTCTTTCTCATGGGCATCTTCATCATCGTCGAAAGCCTCTTGCTCACCGGCTGGGTCGACTCGATGGCCGCGTTCGTGTCGACCCTGGTGCACGGGAACGTCCTGCTCGCCTATGGCGCCATCG
>Ga0272442_10004571_pt1 | contig 18854 bp, 16 predicted proteins | sample SSMForm2O_FD_200262 | JGI IMG/M metagenome (GOLD analysis project Ga0272442, IMG submission 200262) | Marine sediment archaeal communities from Little Sippewissett salt marsh, Falmouth, MA, United States - SSM-Form-2O | ecosystem: Environmental > Aquatic > Marine > Wetlands > Sediment ... | reverse complement strand
TCTTTGGTGCTTTCTTCACTGTTTTTTTTTTCTTTACTGTTTTATTTTTAGCTACTTTTTTCTTTGTTGTTTTTTTCTTGGATTTCTTTTTTGGCGCCATTGAAAATCCACCTCTTTAATTGTCTATAAATTTATTAACATCAACCTTGTCTCTTTTGCTTTGATGTTTTTCTAGGAAAACCTTTAACTTATCAATCAAAATTTTCTTTAATTCACCTGATAATAGCTTTCCTGATTTATAATCATCATAAATATTTTGTAGTTCATGATCATCTTGTTCAAAATAATATTTTAAGTATTGGAATGAAATATCAATATCCGGATTACCGCCTTTTTTACGGTGTTCTTCAAGTGTTGCTTTACCGCCTGAAAATGCATACTTACTTATTTTTCGTGCAGCTTCTTTGGGTGTATCAGTTAATGCAATATAAGAATTAGAATCAGATGAACTCATCTTTCCACCACCAAGTCCAGGCATCAGCTTATGATATGTCGAAGCTAATGTGTCAAACTTGTATTCTTTTATTCTCTTACTCATATCTCTTGCAAGTCTAAGATGAGGATCTTGATCAATACCAACTGGTACAATTACAGGACATTTATCTTCAAACTCAGGTAATTGTGGATGCAACATGTCTGCTGCTTGTAATAGACTTGCTATCATCTTTCCAGGACTTATTGAACCATAAACTGCTTTAAATTCATTAAATGTTGCATGTCTTGCCAATAAATTTTGGAGTCTATAATAAGCGTTTGCCTGTTCTACATTTTTTGATCTATTACTTTGAAAATAAATATGACAATTTTTTGGTTTTAATCCAAGTGCAGCATAATTCTTAATATATTCTTCAATTGCTGTTTCACGCGCTTCTTTTAACGACATATTTCGCGCATTATAACTTTCAACATCTGCAACAGCAATATAAATTTTAGCTCCCAGATTTTGCCAGAAAATCATCTGTTGAGCTACCATCATATGTCCAATGTGAAATTTACCTGATGGCATCAATCCAGTCATCATTGCAAAATTTTTCTTTTCTTTGATTGCTGTAAGAACTCTAGGTAAATCTCTATGAGCATATATTGTTTTTCTTCTAAAAAGAACATTCTCATTAAATTCATCAGGAAGCTTTTCAATCTTTTTCAAGCCAAATTGTTTAACAAGCTTATCAAAATTAATATTACCTTTGACTTCCCACGGATTAAATACAGCCTCTTTTTTTTCTACCATATTATATAAAGAAAGATAATTAAGTTTATATAGTTTTTTATTATAAAATATACATATGACCTATTTATGTGTGTGTTTAAAGGATTATCCTGATATTGCAATTGCTGAGCTCAAAGCTTTATTTAATGATTTAAAGCAAACTGGCAGAGGCTTTGCCTTAATTGAGAAAACCATTGATCTAGACATAGCAAATAGACTTAGCTTCACTAAAAAGATAGGCAAAATTATTCTAACTGCAGATAATGAAAATGAATTAATTGAAAATATCAATCAAAATAATGAAATTCCTAAACTATACAATAAAAATTTTGCATTTAGAAAACATATTGATAATAAAATTCTTAAACACACTGAAGTTGAACTAGCTGAAATAATTGGTCTAAGAATAAATGCAATAACAAAATCAAAAGTTGATGTTGATCTTAATAATCCAAACACATTATTTGATCTTTATCATTTTGAAAATAAATTTTATCTAACACTAAATAAATGGATTAACTCTGAAGAGTATACTGAACGTTATCCTCATAAGAGAAAAGTATTTTTTCCAATATCCTTAAAACCTAAATTAGCAAGAGCCTTGGTTAATATAGGTTCGACAAATAAAAAGCTAACAACAATTGATCCGTTTTGCGGAACAGGCGGCATTTTGGTTGAAGCTTGTCTTATGGATATAAAAACAAAAGGCAATGATATTGATGAGCGTATGATTAGTGCATCAGAACAAAATATAACAGAGTTATGTAAAAAAGATGTTGAATTAAAAGAAGGCGATGCACTTGAATATATTAAAAAAATCAAACTCAAAAATTATTGTATTGTTACAGATCCACCTTATTCAAAGAATACAAAAAAAGTAACTGACGCAAAACAATTTTATATTAATTTACTACATGCTCTAGATAATTGTAATGCAAAAAGGATTGTTATTATGTTGCCTGAATTCTCGGATAAAAGAATTGATTGTTCTAAAATAATAAGTAAGATTAACAACTATAAAGTTTCTTTAATAACTAGAATGTATGTGCATAAAAGCTTGAATAGATTAATCTATTTACTTACGCAAAACCAGTAACACTAGATATAATTCCTGCAGCAAGCACATTAAACAATATCACAACAATTAAGGAAATAATAGCATATAAAATCAAACTTTTAATCAGACTATTACCTATAGTATTCTGTTCTATTATCGGATCATTACCATCTCTTACATTTGTTAGCAAATAAGCAAGAATATAGATTATCTGCGTCACATAAAGGCCAATAATTATCTGGAAATGATATGACGGAATTCCTGAACCTTGTATTACTCCAGCAAGATTACCAATTGCAGTTTGTTGTGCTTGTGAAGCAACACCAGTACCAATTTCTCCAAATAATTTATTTATTGTTCCTATAATAAAAGTCATCATGCTAGTAATACCTACAACAATACCTGCTATTGCCGGCGTAAGAAATTTTATCTGGGATTCCATTGAAGAAACAACATCAGACAATAAATCTTTTAGTCTTTCATTTACCCTATGTATTTCTTTGACATATCTTGCTATGCTTGCAAGAGCATTTGCAGCAATTCTCGGGCCTTTAACAACAGACTCAACTAATACTTGCATTGATGATGATACTAAAGGCGACGGAAATTCTACAATTGCACCAACTTTTTTATCAAACAATGCTTGCTTTACATTCATACCAAGATTATTAATATTTTCACTTACTTTTTTAAAGAATTTTCCTGATCTTGATTCTGTTATTACTGATGAAACTTTACCAAAGGCAACCTCAGCAGGAATACCATCACCTAGTCTATTACCTAACTGGAATAATGCTGTTGAAAACTCATTATCCATTTTTGAGAGTTCATTACGTATTGTTATTAATCTTCGTGTTTTGTACCAATAATAATAACCTATACTTAATGCAAAAGCTAAAGTGACAAAAACACTCATCACAACAGCACCTAGTCCAAAAGGACCTATCATTTGATCAACAGGACAATTTATACTATTATCAACACACCTATAATCTAATAGATCAATATCGCCAATTGTTATTGATGCTGTTGGATTAATTGCATGAATCAATAACGGAGAGATACCTAATAAAAATAAACAAACAAAAATCAATATACTTACTAATAAAGGATTTATCTTTAGTTTTGTTAATCCAATATTTAGTTCTAGAGTTTGGTATTTTTTGAGATTAGGATTAACCTCAGTAATATCAACACTACCATAACCTGTCGGTCTATTTGATAAAATATTCTTACCAAAGAAGAATACAACTACAGGCAATAAAACATTATATATTGCTGCAATATGATACCATTTTACTTCAGGTAAAAAACTAACAACCAATGGCAATATAACTAATCCTAAGATGGGCATGATAATACCAAGCATATGCAAGATTGTAATAGGCGATTTCAATCCATTTGCAAAATGCAACATATTATCAAATGTACCTTCTAAAACAACATCTAATGCTTTATCCAATAATGTTATTCTTCGATCATCAGTTGGTTCATATAATGATGACTCGATCAAATGAAAAGCATCAACAAACTCAGAATTAAACTTTTGCCATGTTCTTAAATAAGAATCAACAGATTCTTTTACTGTAGAATAACGTCCTGTTTCAACATCCCACAAAACTTTTTTCAGATCCAATGATAAAGGTGCAGTAATATAACGTGATGCAAAATATATTGCTCGTTCTAGATTAGAGGTATGTCTCATATAGGTAACAAGATAGAAAATTGCCAAGATCATCTGATTAGTTGTCTTCATTCTCCATGTATTTGCAAAATAATTAGGCAATACATAGAGGAAATACATAGTTAATAATGAAAATATAATCACAAAAGATATTATGAACAAACTAATGCCTGTTCCGGAGATAACTGAATAAATCAATGATAAGAATATTAATCCCATCATCAATATTAGTGGAAAATTAATTGCAAAGCTAAATGCTTGATTTGGCGTTATATCCAAATGAGAAATATCAATTGATTCTTGTAATTTTGTTCGTGTCTTTTCATCGGGTTTGATTTCAACAAGTGCAAACATCTTGCACAGACGTTCATATATGCTCACAGGTCTAGGCATCAACTCTTTTTTAAATGCTTGATAATCAGTTGAGTCTTCAAAAAAATCCTTATTTTCAAAACGTTTTTTATCTAATTCTTTGATATTCTTTTTTACTTTTTGAGAATATTCTTTTTTCAGTTCTTCTATATATTTTTCTTTTAAGGATTCTATGTTTTGTTCCTCTTTTTTGTCTTCAGCCATATTTAATCAGTTCATTATTTAACCATTCATACCAATGTTCTTTTACTTTTTCATAAACTTCAAGTATATCCATATTCTGGTATTTATTTTTTAGTTCTGATAGTAATAGATGCATCTTTTCATTTGCTCTAAGTACAAAATCAGCTTCAAGTATTTCGGTTTTGTTTGTTTCATTTACAATATCAATTAATTTTTGTTTTAATTCAGCCCTAAGTAAAATATTATACCATATTGCATCCCAATTACCTGCATATTCTTTTACATTACTACCTATTAACTTAAGAATATCTGAATCTCCATCCAACAATGCGTCAGTTGGCTTTAGTTCATCACTTTCAACATCATAAACCATAAGATCAACAAAAGCCCGTTCAAGCAATGGATCATCACTCCAATCTTTTCTTACTTCAGTTATCCTTACAATTCTTCTATAACTCTTAAGACCATCTGCAGATTTCACAGGAGCAGCAATAACAACAATATCTGTTGCCTTGAAACTAGTTTTAGGAACACCAATATCATTAACAACCCTATCAAAAACACCATAAGGTGAATCAGCATGTATTGTACCTGCAACTACATTTGCAGCTGCACCTACACGCATAGCTTCATAGATGGATATTGCTTCCTCGCTTCGCACTTCACCAATAATTAATGCACTATCACCCATTCTCAAAGTCGCCCTTATACCCTCGGTTGCAGGCATCTCTGTTGATCCTTTTGTTAATGCAGAAGCAACTTTCATCTGTTGCAAATTATAACCTAACTTTATTAATTGAGGAACAGGCAATTCTAATGTATCTTCGATTGTAATTATTCTATATTTACGCATAATCTCAACAATCATAGACCCAAGCAAAGAAGTTTTACCTGAGGATCTTGTTCCTGCTATCATAAAAGCTCTTGAACCATCAATCAAAAAGGATAATAAACCAGCAGCCAAAGGATTTAATGTTTTATTATACGCAAATAATGCTAAAGTCCAAGGTTTTGCTCTATGTCTTCTAAAAGAATATGCAACACCAGTTGGATCTAGAGGTGATGTAATTACTGAAACTCTTGCTGTTGCAACAGGCAATACTAATTCAGTATCTAATATCTGGTTAGATTCATCTAAAGGCCTTCCAGATATTATTCTCAGTTTTGATGCAAAGGATTGAGCGTCAGTCATTGTCAGATAAATATTTGTTTCACAATATCCAAAATCTTGATGAACAATAAAAACAGGCGTTATGCCATAAGGACTATTAATATTAATATCTTGTACTTTTTCATCCTCTAATAGTAGTTCAATCATACCAAAACCAATTGTGTAACGTATTAATATTTTAGATAAAAGTTCTACTTTTTCATCGCTCAAGGATATGTTCTTGTAATTTGCAAGATCAGAAATAAGATCTTTTCCAATATTATTGAATATCTCTCTTAATCTTAATGGATCAGTAAACTCTTCTTGCGATGGTTTGTGTTCTGCAAGGATTGATCTCGCACTATCTAATATATCATATTCATCTTCAGATAATTTGGATTCTGGCGGCATAATATGATATAGTCTTTTTACATTATCATTAAATTCAAAAACAGTAATTTCAGAAACACCAATATTATAAGAATCTGCAGCAATACCATCTTCAGGATAATATGACATTAATTTTGTATACATAAAGTCAGGTTTGATTAAAGGTTTAAACAATTCCGAATAATATGACCTATCACCGATTTGCATTCCTGCAATTTTATCTTTAACATGCTGTATTATCGTTAATTTATCAAGCTTATTGATTATTCGCTTAAGAATATGCACAAAAGCCTGTCTTGTATTAATATCATCACTATTTTCAGAAATATCTATCTTTACTTGTTCTTGCCTTAACAATCGTTTTAGTTTGACATAATAAGATATTGGGTCTGATTTAAGATAAGTTTTTGTTGTGGTTTGCAATTCAGAAAAGAATCTATCTACATGTGACTTAACATTTGCTAGATTAACATTATTATGCTGTAGAAATGCAATAAGATTAGAATAATTAAGCATAGATTCTTCAGAAAATAAATCCATATAAAATTCCCTTAGCTCATGTAAGATCTTTGCACTTGACTCATCATACTCAAAATCACGCTTTTGAGCATAGACAATCTTATTGACAAAGCCTGTTTTAATCAAGATATTAAGAGTTTGCTCCATACAAAAAGAACTATCTTCTAAACTAGGTGCTTCTGGCACGTTTTCATAGTTGATTTTCAATACTTTGAAAGGGCCTTCTCTAACTACATCATAATTTAAATCCACCATCTTATTCCCCGGGTTATATAAATATAATAAATTTTATATATTGTAATGAGTTCTTTATTTAAAAAATTATTTAAAATAGAGCATATTTTAAGATATAAAAAGAGGATAGTATAGTATGGCAGACAAATTACTAGAAATAAAAAAAGAGAAAAAAGAGCAACCCGAACAAGTAATTCAAACAAATAACCAATTAGTTACAATAAGCAGAAGATTACAATTACTTGAAACAAAACAAGATAATCTTAGAAGTAAATTTCTAATTATGGAGAATAACTTTATTGATAAATCTAAATCAACATCTTCAGACATTAATACTCTACATCAAGAGATAACTCAGATAAGAAAAGATATAACTAGCATAAAAAACACACTAAATCTTGCGATTGAAGAGCTTAAACTAAGAGCAAAAGAATCGGATCTTAAAGTTCTTGAAAAATATGTAGAGTATTTTAATCCTATTAAGTATGTTACTGAAAAGGAAGTACGAACAATTATTGACGAAACATTAAATAATCAAAATATAAAAGGTGGTCATAATGAATGATGATATTCCAATAAACAGAGTTAATGAATTAAGACAGCAAAAGATGATGGATAATCAGATTGTTCAAGTATTAGAACAAGAAGGTTATATGCCTACTCAAATCATAGAGGCAATAAATCAAGCAAACCTACAACAAAGTAGACCAGGAAAAGCTGTAGAAGGCATTGTACCTGAAACACCAATGGAACAAGCACAATTTCAACAAGAGTATGTACCTGAAGAAAAATCAATGTCATATACTATGCCTAATGTTGGTGAGTTTAATATGCCTCCAGGTACTGTAGAATTAATGCAAGAAATTGCTGAAAAAATTATTGAAGAAAAATGGCATGCTCTATACAATGAAGTAATGCAGATATTCAACTGGAAAACAAAAGTAGAATCTCAAATTTCTGAATTAAGTACAAAAATAGAAGTACTTAACCAAAATATAACAACATTACAAGAAGGTATTTTAGGCAAGATAAAAGAATATGACAACAATATACAGGAATTTGGCAGTGAAATAAGAGCAATGGATAAGGTTTTTAAGAACTTTGTGCCTGATATGAAAGAAACAATTACTGAACTAAAGAATGTTTCTAAAAAGTTTAAATAAATAAATTTTTTTTCTTTAAATTATTTTGCAGGAACAAAATTCTCATAAGCTAATAGTTTTACAGTCATTCCTGCAATAATAAAGAATAATATTATGCCTAAGATGTATTTATTGCTCCATACTGCTGCATCCAGAATATTTGGACCAAATTGTTTTACTAGAACAATAATAAAAATAAATGCAACAACACCTATAATAGTTCTAGCATTGCTTTCATCCTTCATAACACCAGCAATATCATCATCACTTACTCCAAAAAATAAGAAAAATAATATCAATACAAAAACAAATAATAATAGTATTACTACAAAAGGAATTAATTCACCTATGATTGAGATAAAAGGACTATAAAATGATGCAAAAATACCTAGAATTGCTGCTACAATTGCAGTAATGCTTTTCTCTTCGAATAAATCTACTTTTACTAAAACACCATAACTTATTGCAAATACAATAACAAAGGCAAATATTGCAGTAAATTGAGATAGTGCTGGTAACATTATGAATTTCGTCCTCCACGATTTTGATTATTATTGTTATTTTGAGTTGTTGTATCACTTGCACCAGTTACAAATTTAACAATAAGTACGAATATAATAAGAGCAATAACTGCAGATATTGTATCTTTTGAAATATTTGAAATTGCAGGAATTATCTCTAAATAACTCAAAAACAAATATATTACAAAGATAATAATACCTACCATGAAATAACTACCATATTCTCTATGAACATTTTTACCTGCTAAACCCATCAACAATAATACTGATAAAACACCAATTGCTAATAATGCTATATCTGCTAAAAAGTATACTATTATTGGAATAATATCATACCTTGAACCAGGCATGGTGATATGCGGTGTGAGCATCATAATAGCAAAAGCTATAGCAATAATTGTTCTAAGATTATTAGGTAATTGAATTTTACCATCTCCACCAGGTTTTTTGTATTCAATCAAACTTATTCCTAAATACATCAAAGAAAATAATAACAAGAAAGGTAATACATACTCAACAAAACCTGTTGATTGCAAATAATTCAATAAACTATAAAGATCCATTTTTGTTATCAAGGCCTCTCAACGAGTCTATATTTTCTCCACCATACTTTATTTTCATCGCCACCACTACCACCAGTGATATAAGCAACAACTAGGAAAAATATAACTAATGCAATTATTGCAGATATAATATCATTGCTTAAGAATGATATTGGGTCTAATATATCTGCAGATATTAAAAATAAGTAAATAATAAATATTACAGCACCTACAGTAAACCAACTTGCAAGATCTTCGCCTGCTTTAAAGCCAGTCATACCAATTAACATAAGGATTGCAATTACTGCAACAAATAACAAACCTACACTAGGTAAAACCTCTAGCATAACAGCAACAATATCATATCTTGAACCTGGTGCAATAAAATGAGGACTAATTGCTAAAAATGAAATTGCGACAGATATTATAACTTGAAGATTTTTTGCAACTTTATCTTTGAAAATACCACTCATTAGAAAAGCAGCATAAACTAATGAAAATATTAGTATGAAAGGAACAAATAGTTCTATAACACCTGTATTAACCAGGTAGTTGACAAATGTATAAATATCAGCCATTTTTCATTTACCTCTTATGATTCATCTTCGTCTTTATTCTTTCCTGATTTTTCTTCAGGTTGAGTAATCCACAATATTACAAGTGCAATAACTCCAAATAAAATTATTACACCAATTAAGTTTGATATGTTAGTATTGGATTCAAAATAATCAATTATCTCGTCTAGCCAATCAATTGCATTAAGGAATATCAATAATAATGCAATAATCATAGCACCAGAATAATATTTTACGGCTTTATTTTTCTTCCAATCAGATTCTTGACCAAAAATACCTAAAAATACCATTGAAAATACTGCGACAAATATTAGTATAACAATATGTGGCAATGCTATAGTAATTATACTTGTGGCTTGAGAACTTGCAACAGCCAATAGTGCAACAGAAAATGCAACAATAAGATTTACATTTCGTTTAGGTAACTCTTCTTTTCCAACTTTTTCTGTACCTAAAATCTTTGTTTTCTCTAGTATTGCATAAACTATACTAAAGATTAAGATAAAAGGAAGCATAATACTAAAAAAACCTATTTTATCTAGGTACACAATAATGTCTTCAAGATAAGCCAATACTTACACCTCTTTTCTTTTTTATAAAAATAGTAGTATTGCATTATTTATAAACTTAACTATTTTTCTGAAAAGAGATATGAGTCAATCACTACTTTGAAAATGTTAGAAACATTTATAAATTAAATATACATAATTTCGAATGTGAAAAAAAGAGAAAAAAATAAAAAAAAGAGAACTAAAGAGATTAAAAAATCAGATTCTACAAATCAAAAGATTGTTAAATCTAAAAATATAATAGAAATAAAAAATTTGTATAAATCATTTGGAAAAAATAATGTTCTCAACAATATTTCATTAAATATTCCTTCAAATAAGATATCAGGCATTATTGGTATGTCTGGAGGAGGAAAAACAACTCTATTAAATTTGTTAATAGGCTTTATGGATATTGATGACGGCAAGATTATGGTCAATAGTGATGCTCTGAAAGATTCAGATTTAACCAATAGATTTGTTGATCTAACAAGGGTTTCAAAACAAGTAAAAGCAAATTTTGGTTTTGCTAGTCAAACACCTTCTGTTTATCCTGAACTTAGTGTTGAAGAAAATCTAAAATATTTTGGTAAATTACAAAAATTAAAAAAGAATCAAATTAAAGAAAATATTGATATTTTACTTAAATTCACTAAATTAGACGACCATAGAAGATTATTAGCAAAAGAATTATCAGGCGGCATGCTAAAAAGACTTGATATTGCATGCTCAATAATTCACAAACCTAAAATTCTTATTTTGGACGAGCCTACATCTAATTTAGATCCAATTTCTAGAATGCATGTCTGGGAATTAATCAAAAAGATTAATGCACAAGGTACAACCATAATCATTTCATCACATTTTATTGAAGAACTAGAATTACTATGCGATAATGTTGCAGTAATTCACAAAGGTAAAATTGTAAGTCAAGGCAATCCAATACATCTAAAAGAAAACTATGCAAAAGCTGATGTGATTAGCTTTGATACAATATCTGGCGATTATAAAAAAATACTAGCTAAGCTTAAAAGAGCAGATAAAAATATTACATACAAAATTGAATTAGGAAAAGTTTATGTATATTCAAAAAAATCAGCAAGATTATTAAAACAATTAGTCAAAATACTATCAAGTGGAAAAGAACACTTGCTTAGTCTGGAACTGAACAAACCTTCACTTAAAGAAGTGTTTGAAAGCTTAGAAGAGAATTAAATATTTCAAAACAAAAAAAAGATAGGTGATAGAATTTGGTGTTATTTACACTAATTGGAAAGAACTTAAAGCAATTGATTAGATCAAAGACATCTTCATTGATTATATTATTAGGTCCTTTACTAATAATTACTTTACTCGGCTTTGCATTTAATAATTCTGATCAGTATGCATTAAACATAGGTGTTTTTTCGGAACAGTATAGTGAAACAAGTAATGGTTTTATTCAATCACTAGAAGCAGAAAATTACGTAATAACTAAATTAAATAGTGAAGTTGATTGTATTAGTGCTGTTAAAGACACTAGTTTACACGCATGTATTATCTTTCCGCCTAATCTTAAGATAGATCCTAATAACAAACCAGAAATACAATTTTATCTTGATTCATCAAACGAAAATCTTGCATTTAATATAATCAATACAATCACACATAGATTAGGTGAAGAAAATAAAGAAATAAGTAAACAACTTATTGACAACATGGTAACAACCATAAATAATGTAGATTCTTCAGTTAACAATATAAAAACACAACTACAAGATGTTAATGCTAATCTTGATAAAATTGATGAGAGTAGTGAAACAATAAGTGATTCTCTAGACAGTATGAGCTTAGATTATACACCTACAGACACATCAAACATTACAGACATTATTGATTGGTTTGAAGATCTTGAATCTTCAACTGAAACAACAATCGAAAATATAGAAGATGCAATGGATGACTTAGAAGATTTAACACCAGAGATAAGTAATTCTTCATTAAGATCCGAAATAAATGATATTATTGATGATGTATTAGATGATTTGAATGAAACACAAGCTGTTCTTGATGATAATAGCTCATCAAGTGATGTAACAGGCGCAATATCACAAATCGTAAATGATGTTGATAATCTTAATACAAAACTTAATCAAGCTAATGTAGCAAGCCAAACAATAAGCACAGAAATTTCAAGCATACAAACAAGTTTAACTAGTTCTACACAAACACTAGATAATGTTTTAATTGAATTAGGAGATATTGAAACAAGCATAGATTCATTAAAAGTAAAGAATCCTGAACTCTTATCTACACCATTTGATATTAAGATTAATTATGAACAACCTAATCACTTTTCAAGTATGTTTGCAGGTATGATAATTATTGTAATCATGTTCATAAGTTTATTATTATCAACTCAATTAATCATTAGTGATAGGAATTCACCTGCATATTTTAGAAATATGATCAGTCCACTTAATTCGTTTGTATATATTTGTGCAATGTACATAACAAATTTATTAATAACAACATTACAAGTTGCAATCATGCTAGGTGTTGCTATAGGTTATTTCAAACTTTCATTTGAATTACCTTATATCATTCTCGTATTATTCATTGCGACAACAATATTTAGTTTCTTAGGTATGATCATCGGTTACTTCTTTAATTCAGAAGAAACTGCAACAATTGCAGCTATATCAACTAGTGCAGTACTTATGTTCTTATCTGATCTAATAATACCAATTGAATCTATTCCTAGATTCTTATTAGAGTATATTAAATACAACCCTGTTTATAGATTCAAAACAATCATAAATATGTTTAATAACAATAATCCATTAATTGTTTTACAAAGCTTACAATATGAGTTTTATACTTATCTAGGAGTTGTTATTGGACTATTCATAATAACTATGATATTCGCATATATTTCAAAAAAGAACATATTCAAATTTTTACATAAAAAGCATCACAAAAAAGATAAAAAGCTTATATCTAATCAGAAGTCTAAAGAACCTATAAAAGAAGAACCCAAATCTGAGAAGAAAACTACAAAAAAGAAAAATAAAAAGAAGAAGAAAAAAACTAAACAAAAAAAGAAATGAAAATAATACAGATAACAGGAACTCCAGGCACAGGCAAAACTGAAATTTCTAAACAACTAAAATCTCAATTGAAAAATTTTAAAGTAAGATATATTAATATCAAATCATTTGCAAAAAAGCATGAATTATACGATAAATATGATAAAAAAAAGGATTGTTATGTTATCAAAGAAACAAAACTAAGAAAATACTTTTTAGATTATATCCAGAAATTGGATTATGATTATATTATTATTGATTCTCACATATTATTCTTGACAAAGAGCAAGTTAGATTTAGTCATAGTGCTTACTTCAGATCTTAAAATACTAGAAAAAAGACTCAAGAACCGAAAATACAAGAAAAATAAGATTAAAGAAAACATTGAGTGCGAAATATTTGATTATTGTTTTAATGAATGTTTTGATAAAAACTATAAAAAAGTGCTTAAATTAAGAAACAACACAAAAAAACAACAAAAAGAGAATATTTCTATAATAAGAAAAGAGATATTGAAACTATAGTTTTTGACTGGATATATTTAACTAAACAAATTAATTTAAAAGAAATTCTATTTTTATTATGATAATGAAAGGGGAAAAAGAGACTAAAAGAGGACATAGATTCTCAAATCAGAAGTTTATTATTGGCATAAGTCTGATTGTTATAGTTGTAGTATTGAGTTTATTCATTCTAAAACAAAAGAATACTTTACATTGGGATGAATCCGCCTATATTGCGAAATCAATGAATTTAATAGATTCTGATAAAGGATTTTACGATAGCCTAAAACCCATTGGATTACCTTATGCAATAAGCTCATTAACAAAAGCATTTAAAAAACCTATAAGTAATCACACTATGATTGGCATTGCAAAAACATTTATGATACTATCATGCATTTGTTTTTTGTTTTTGTTTGCTAGTATTAGTAACTTATTCTCTAAAGTTGCACTAAATTCGAAAAAGTTATCGCAGAACTCAACAGTAGTTTCTCTTATGATATTAGTATTATGCTCGTGTTTTTTCAAAAATGCACTACAGATATTACCAATAATTCCGGGCTTTTGTATGATATTCATAGCAATATTATTGCTTTATAATGAAAGATATTTTTTATCAGGTATTTTTGTCATGCTTGCAATTGCATTTGATTATGATTTTATAATATACCTTATTACAATTAATTTAAGCATCTTATTGAAAATAATAACTATAATGACAAAAAAATACTCGATTAATGACACAATCCATAAGTTCAAAAAAAAACTTATTTTTCAGTCATTCAGAAACATTTTTTACCTTAATACTGCACTTGTAGTCACACTAATTTTTCTGAGGATAAAAAATATTAGTTTGAACTTTTTATTTTTACCAATACAACAAAACAAAACAATACCATTATTCGCGTCGATAATAAAAGATGTGCCAGTAGCATTGCTATTTTTAGTAGGTATCATATTTGTATTTGATACAACAATAAGAATCTTGAAGTTGATCAAAGAAAAACAATTTGACTTTTGCTCTTATGAACTGAACATAGCGTCGATAAATTACAGATATACTGATATTGGGATGAATTATCTCATATTATCAACATTAATAATCTCAACAATATATTTTGCATTCTACAAAAACATAGACGCATTACATTTTACAATCATTATTGCAATTCTTTCCGCAATCTCACTGATTAAAATAATAAATTTTATCAGGAATAATATTACTAAAAACAATACCAGTTTTGAATACGTAATCGCAAGATACAATAGTTGGAATTTAACAAGACCAAAAAAAACAAAGACCGCTACATTTATTTTATTTTTACTTATTTTACTAGGGGCAAGCACAATATATTCTGTTAGCGACAATACTATTGGTCTTTTGCAAAAAAATAGCTCAGTTCAATATACAATAGATATTGATGATAGTAATTTTCTTACTAAAACTTTGGATGACAATATGATCGTACTATCGATGACGCCAACAATCATTGAACTAACAGACGCAAAAATAATTCCTGACTATAATGATATTGAAGACATAATTGTTCATTTTGAAAATAGTGATGTTGATGCTCTTTTGATCAACATAGCTCTGACTGACAATTTATCAGATTTTAAAAAACAGATAATAGGTCAAACAATAAGCAAACACAAGATTGTCTTTGCAAAAATTATTCATGATGAAGAATGGATATTAATCACAAAAAACAAAATCAATATTGATCATAATCTAAGCTATAATCCGATTGATCCTCTGATTACTAATGAATATATGACGAGTAATATTAGAATTGCCTTAACACCCTTTAACCAAGACATTGTTGTATTCAGACTAGATGCCATAGGTGACATAAGCACAAATCAAAGCATGCAGAATAAACAAGCCATATTAGACATCATAGAAATAGCAGATAATAATGAAATCAATTTTACAATTGCAGTAATCCCAAATAAGTTCAAACAAATAAAAGAAAAAGATAAGCAAGATTTAGTCTATGCATTAAACAACACAGATATCACTATAGAAATTGCACAAAATAGTATTGATTTTGAAAATAAGGGCTTTAGTGAACAAACTGATCTAGTAAATGATTTAAAAAACCAGACTATAGAGATTAATAAAAGTAAAGAAATCCTCCAGAATTATTTCGGTGAGATAAAAACGTTTATTCCTGCATATAATAATGGCAATAAAAACACAATAAAAGCATTGCAAAATCTTAATTTCGCGACATATTCTTCAATAGAAAGTGATGAATTAGAAGGCATTTATTATGGCGACATTATAAGAACAGATATTGATACATTTATGATTGATGACTGGGTGTATAGAAGGTATAAAACTCAACAAAATCTAAGTTCAGAAATAAAAAGTTTTGTTGAACTCAAAGGTTTTGCAGTTGTAGAAATGTATATTTTAAATGAAAAACAAAAACAAAGTATTGATTTATTTAATAAGATTACAGAAGAACTAAAACAGGATTATTCATTCTATACACTAGATCAACTATCTCAATGGAAGAGATGTTATAATAATCTTATTATGGAAGAGAGAAATGACACATATATAATTAGCCTAAAAAACAACAACATAACTGATAATTGCTCTGGAATCACATTAATAACAAACCAAGACATTAATATTAAAACTATTAACATCACAGAATTATACATAGAAAACATTAATCAACACAACTCTGTAAAGGTTTGCAATAAGCATTGTACTTACATCAGACCAGGTAAAAAAGAGAAATATTAATAAACAAAATATATTTCTAAGTAAATATGGCACAGATTATAGCTTATAAAAATTTAGTCATCATAGGAACATCTCATATTTCAAAATATAGTGTTAATAATGTGAAAGAGGTCATTTCTCAATTAAGACCTGAAATTGTAGCTATTGAACTTGATATGTCAAGGTTTAATAGCTTAACAACAAAAAAAAGATCATCATTCATAGAAATTGCAAAAAATGCAGGATTCTTTAATGCTGCATTTATTGTTTTAGGAGGATTATTACAATCATATTTAGGAAAAGTTGTAGGTGTTGAGCCAGGCAGTGAAATGCTTACCTCAATAAGGGAAGCAAAAAAAATCAATGCTAAATTAGCTCTGATTGATCAACCTATTGAGATTACGCTAAAAAGACTTGATTTAAGATTTAAAGACATTATGTTCATAATATATGATTCTGTTGTTTCTAGCTTAAAGAGGCTATTGGTTAAGATGAAAATCATCAAAAGACCTGAACACGATGTTTTTTCTTTTGATCTTTCAAAAGTGCCTGAAGATGAAGCAATAAATTATATGCTAAAGTATTTAAAAGATAAGATGCCTAAATTCTATAGTGCACTAATCGCAGATAGAAACAAAGTAATGACAATCAATCTAATAAAATTGATAAAAAACAATCCTGACAAGAATATTGTTGCTGTGATGGGCGCAGGTCATAAAGACGCTGTAATTCGAGGTGTAAAAGATTATTTTGAGAAAACAATTTAGGAATTTTGTACATGGACAAAAAAAATATTTTAGATTTAGTTTAAGAGAATTTCTAGAGATCTTTTTATTGAGTTTTGTTGCATCAGCAATATTCACTATTATGACTCCTGACTTGCCTGAATTTATTGCATTCTCATTATTATTCCTTGTTTTAATCATGATCAAAGTAAGTTTTCAAAAGATGATTGCTATTGTTTATGGTTATAGAGCAGATTTTTATATGAATACTAAATGGGGTATTGTTCCTACACTACTATTCATAATATTTCCTTATCCTTTCAAATTATTTTATACAGGTACGATTAAAATCTTTCCAGTATCTAAATTGAGAATTGGTTATAAAACTAAAAGCATAAGATTGAAATCTAAAGGCCTAGTTAGTGTTGCAGGTGTTTTTCCAATCATATTATTACTTGTAATATTCAAAGCTCTAAATATAACATTCGGAGCATATCAAGACATTAATGTGATATTATATATGTTTGTTTTCTTCTCATTATTACCTGTATTTCATTACGATGGTTTTAATTTAGTATATGCATCTAGAACAACATATCTGTTTTTGATTGTTTTAATCGGACTATTTTTAATATTGATTAATCTAATTTCAAGCATATTTTGGGCTTTTGTTGTAGCCTTTTTATTTACTTCAGTATCTACAATAATGTACTATTTACAGAAAGAAATCACCTTGAGAGAGTAAACTTTATAAAAAAATATATTGTTCTTATTGATTATCCGGGGGTGTCGTATAACCTGGCTATTATGGCCGGCTCCAGTTTGATGGAGCAATGAGTCCTTTAGGGATGATGATTGCAAAAGAAGATACCGGTTGATTAGGGTTCAAATCCCTACATCCCCACTTTTTCTAATGATTAATCAGGTAAAAAGCTATATAATAAGCATTATCACTTTGCAGTTAAGATAAATATTTATAAATCTATTTATAATAATTATTGTAGTAATGAGTATAGAAAAAAAATACACAAAGCTTAGAAAAAGTGCTCAAAAAAGATTAGTGGTCCCTAAACCACCTAAAAATATGAATAATATCATTTCTAAAGAAATAGCTAAAAAGAAAAAAGCTATATCTAAATCATTAAAATCACGAAAAAAGAAACCTAAGCAGAAAGCAATTAAGAAAAAAATTATCCAAAAGCCAACTATCATTAAAACAAAAACACAAGCAGTTCAGAATAAACAAAAATCCTGGATTTCTAAATTACTGGAAAAACCTACGGTAAACGTAAAACCAGTTAAAATACAAAGAACAACAAGATATGCTTCTAATGATAAGCTTCTAAGAGAACTTGAAAAATTAAAAATGTTAAAACTAAGACAAAAAGATGTTGAAAGAAATGAAACTAGACTATTAAAAGAGATCGAGAAATTAGATTATCTTAAAGCAAAAGAAAAAAGGTTGAAACAACTAGAGAAAACTCTTAGTTCAAAAGATTTAAGTATATTTAATAAAGAAAATAAACTTCAAGAAAAATTTGATAAACTCAAAAATGATATTAAGATCCTTCAGGGCAAGAGACAAGAGAATCAATCAAAAGTAAATAAGCTTACTATAGATATAAGAACTCTTGAAAAGCATGAAAAACAATTATTCAAAGATATGAAGAAGAAAAAAGCAGATACTAACA
>Ga0272442_10004570_pt1 | contig 18856 bp, 13 predicted proteins | sample SSMForm2O_FD_200262 | JGI IMG/M metagenome (GOLD analysis project Ga0272442, IMG submission 200262) | Marine sediment archaeal communities from Little Sippewissett salt marsh, Falmouth, MA, United States - SSM-Form-2O | ecosystem: Environmental > Aquatic > Marine > Wetlands > Sediment ... | reverse complement strand
CAGCATGCCGTGTGGTATAATGATGAGTTTGTCAATGGTGGGTCCCAATAGAGAACGATCAGGAAGAAGCGTATGTGCCTGGCGAGAGCTCAATTCGAGATAAGAAGGCGCATCGATTTTTTTTATAGACTGAATCGTGCGGTTCAGCTCATATTGAAATGTTGAGTCTGCAGTCAATGGAATAAAACGGACATTTTCATGGTCAATCAGGAATAAACAGGCCGTTTTATCTCCGATATAATACTCCAACAGGGCACTGCCTGGATCAAGAAATTGCTGGATTCCTTTCAAAGTAACTATTCTGTTTTGATACTTTAACCGGTGATATTGGGGATATTCAAATTCATATAATTTTATTAACTCGCGATATTGTGTTGCATATGAAAAATATCGATTCTGATGCATGCGTAATTTTGCACTGTCAGCCTCGCTCTTTTTCGCCAGTTCCTTCTGGATCTCTGTATTGTGGTATGACATCTCTATTCTCAAAGATTTCTCAAATCTCAGCAGGCTGTCCGGGATTCCTGCATATTGTTTAATTTTGGTCTCATGCAGTATGGATGTCAGAACGGCAAATTTTGACTTCTCAATGAGTTCATATATATTTTCACAATCCTTGACATTATTGGTTTGTCGATATATTTCCATAGCAGCCTGAATTGCATTTTCATAAAACGAATGCGTACGATCGCTCAGCAAAAGTCTGGATTCTTCCATGGGATATTCTATTCGTATTTTTTCAATCCAGGCAATAGTCACCTGACAGGTTTCATACACCAACTGCAGCGATTCGAATGAATTTGATTTCGTTTTTGATAGGGCCGTACATATGTTGATTTTCAGCTCCAGGGTATTCAGAAGCTCCCGATTGGAAAGGCTCCCTGTCACCTGCGGATTGCCGGTTCCTCTTTTTTCCTTAAAAGCAGGCACCAGGGATCCCAATGATTTCTGGATCCATGTCAGGGCGGAATCGAGTCGGCCCGCCTGATAATGCACATTCGCAAAATTCCGGTAAAGCATACCCGTTCTCACATGATGGTCGCCCCAATGCGCCTGATAGATCGGAAGAGTCAGATTAAAATAATCCAGCGCATTTGAGAATTCACCTTTCCCCAGATAGGATTCCCCTATATTGTTATAACAGTCTGCAATCCCCCAATAATCATTGCCAAAAACCTGTCTGAATACTGCTTCGGATTTTTTGAAATAATCGATGGCCCTGTCGTATTCCTTTTTATAAAAATACATCACGCCATAATTGAGATAGATATCTGTTAAATACTTGGATTCATTAAGATCTAAATACACTTTCTCGGCTTTATTCAGATATCCCAGTGCAGATTCATACTGATACAGATATATATAACGAAGCGCAAGTCCGTTATACGTATTCCCTAAGGAAACTCTTGTCAGATCTTCTGTATTGAGTAAGATATTCAATGCTTCCTGCTCATAGTGTAATGACTCCATTTGATCACCCACTTCGCTGTACACAACACTGAGATTGTGATATGTAGAAGCCACTTCAGGATGATTTTCACCGAATAAACGTTTTTTAACATTAACCGTCTTAATGAAATATTCAATCGCCCGCTCAAAATCGCTTTTATAATAATAAACCGAGGCAATACCATCATAGGTGTACGCGATTTTGATATGCTCCTGGCCAAATTCGGGAATTGCCAGCAGAAGAAAACGGTTGTAATATTTCAGGGCTTCATCATAATATCCCATGTCCTTGTACACATGCCCCAGACAGATATTATTGGTATTTACGAGCATGCTGCTTTCACCCAGTGAAGGAATGCCCAGGTCCAGTGCTTTCTGAAAATTACGGATCGCCTCTTTGTATTGCTGGGTTCGATAGTAAATGAATCCGATATTATAATAATTACTGATGATCTCAGGATGATCAAGAACCAGATGCTTCTGTCCGGCTTTACGGGCTTTTTCAAGGTATTTAAGCCCTTTATCATATTGGCTTATTCTGCGACAATTATATCCCATTTCATTCAGGCAATGAAGATAATTTCCCCAATAGTTTTGAAAGGTTTCAGATTTCAGCAGCATTTCATAGATTTGAGCAGCCTTCTCAAAATGAACTGTTGAACTGTCGAACTTGAATTCATTTCTAAGTTGTTCAGCTCTGTTTATCAAATGATCGGCGAATGCTGTATCCGGTAATTGTTCCGCAATCTTCAATTTTTCAGTACTATACAATTGATAACCATGAAAAATGAAAATTACAATTGCAAGTACATTGTAAATCCGCATCACTGATCCTGACAGAATTGTATATTGAGTATTTTTATAATACGAATTATTTTTATATGTTTAGTGATAAATCCTACAGATTGGATTGCAGAGTGGTATTTTATCACTGATTGTTTTATTCGTGAAGATTCTGAAATTTAACCAAATCACATCTGTATTCAACATAATTGTATAAATTTACACAAATTCACTGCGCTGCTGAAATGTCAGAAAGATTTTACTGGCAGTTTCATATTGTTCAAAAAGATGATCCGGGTTTATTCGTTTTCCGGACCAGTACACGATCAGGACCTTGCCCGTGCTTTCAGCACACACCCGTTTATCCTGCTGGAAACAGCCGATGACATCCTGAGTAAACAGTTTTTCAATCGCGGCTTCATCTTTTCCGCGAAGAATAAACTTTTTTGAAAATTCAGGGAACTGTTCGAAATCAATGTCCTGATAACCGAACATCTGGCCGATTTTATGAAACAGGTGTTCTGGGCGGACTGCGAACGCCGGCAAACGGAGCCGTTCTGAATGAAATAAATAGACCGTTTGCCGATGCACGGACCGGTTTTTTCCGCTTCCTGTGGTGTAAATATAATCAAATATAGCTTCTTTACTGTCAATCCCGTCTTTCTGCATCAGATTACGAACCCGTTTGGAATGTCCGCGGGAAAAGAGATGAAATTCATCTATTGAAGGGATGATTTCCAGACCGGCCTTTTTCTGAAAATCAAACCCACGCATGCCTGCCTTTTGCTTCAGTGCTTGTGTCCTTTTTTTATCCAGGCGCACACTGATGATAAAAATGGATACAATCAATATTAAAACGGCAAAAAATATCAATACGGGTTCCATTTCTGTTCCCTGTTAAATAATGGACATCATGGATTGATTTGATTAATCAGTGTCTCCAAGGTCTGCCATCCAACAGCATCTGTAATATCTTCGATTATATCAGTATGTTCTTCTCTCCCGCTGAGCAGTGCTCCTTTAATCATGAATACTTTATAGTCACGTTCAACTGCACCATAATAAGTCGCCAGCACACATGCAGTGGCACTGAGACCGCAGAGAAACACGCTATTGCATCCCCTGTCGCTTAAAAGCCGTTCCAGACCTGTATTTTGAAATCCGCTCATATGATGTTTAATAATTTGCGGGTCATCATCTTGAACCTGCAGCGATTTATGAAACATAAATCCTTCCGAATCCACTGGCGGTCCCCATTCAGGATCCGTATGATAAATACGGATCACCGGGAACGCATTCTTTCGGAATAATTGTATGGCCCCATTGATCATCTGCATTGCCAATTCCTGATTCTTATCCTCCACATATGGCAGATACTGATTTTGCATGTCGATGATCAGTAAAGCCGGTCTCATACGCGCATTTTCATTCTCTCCACCCTGGATTCCAAAAGGTAATACAATCATGAGAATGAGCAAACAAAAAGACAGTTTTTTCAAAAAGCCTCCCCTTTTATTTGACTGGACGATTTAGGCTCAATCCCATCATGAATCGGCGAAAATTCACCATGGGCACGATTATTCCCGGTGCTGTATAACGAATCGGACGCTTATGAAGACATTTCAGAATATGACTGGTTGCCTTTTTTACAGATATCATGAAGGGTTTGATCTCTCCCTTGGCCATTTTGGTATCGACAAACCCAAAACGAATATTCGTAACATAAACACCTTTTTGCTTTAATGCAAGTCCTAAACCTTCCAGATAATTTGAAAATCCTGCTTTGGATGCGTGATAACTTGGTGCTTCAGAAGACAACAATACATCCGCAACACTGGACAGTCCGATGAAATGTCCCTTCCCCCTTTTTACCATGGCCGGAATCACATGAGTCACAGTCCGGACCAAGCCCATTAGATTGATCTGAATAATATCGATCTCTTTTTTCATATTCTCCAAATCCAGCGGTTCACCGATACCGGCGCAATATATGCACAAATAAGGACAATGATCATTGAGGATCATTTGCAGAGTATTCTGAAATGAAGATTGAGTTACATCTTTGATATAATGCTTGTAATCCTTACTTTTTAACTGGCATGGACTCTTTGAAATACCCGCAATTGTCCAGCCTCGTTCCAAGAGAGCTTCTGTAATTCCCAATCCGATGCCGTCTGAATTGCCAATAATCAGAGCGGTTTGGTTCATCATTTCTCCTTTCATGTATAATGTCAAATAGGTTATATGATATATTTGTCGATGACATCATTAAAAAATTCAATCGATGATAAAGTTTCATTGAATCTGTTCAGATGAGATGAATCTATTGGATGAGAAAAAAATAAACGAGCTAAATTAATTTTGTAATGCAAGCAATGCAACATAAATTATCAAAAAGATTGCATTTCTTATCCATAGTCCGTATCAATGAATCATTTATGTACGTGAATTCAGCTAATTCAGTGATATCTCGATAAATTAAGGCCGAAAAGATCGCATATTATAATCCAAGTCGCTTTTTCAGAGGTTTGCCAAGTTTGTTCTTCTGTTTATTTAATTGCGATTTTGTATAATCACGAACTTTCCCTGCTGCCTGATCAACACCCTTTCTTTTGATTTCAGCCAGTGCCTGGTTGCTGAGCTTTGAAATCACCTGTGTGGCGATCTGTGCGGGAGTGCCCCTGAGATTTCTCATTTCAATGGACCGCATTTTCAAATCATAGGTTTTATTCAAAGGGATAATTTCAACATAAAGCCTTGCTTTTTCAAAAAGAATTCTTCGGATAAAAAGCTGAGATTCTCCTTCTGCTTTTTCAGTTTTTCCTGATGATGATTGTTTCTGACCTCCAGTGGGCAGATTCTTCATAAGTTCTTTGAGATTGTTTTTATTATCCTGATTCACCTCCATAAAAATTTCCGGTGCGCGAATCACAATTTCATCGATTCTGATTGTCTCACTTTTTAAGGAATGCAGATCGATGTCTACGCCGATTTCGCCTAACGAAAATGCATGCTTTGCCTTAAAACCTGCCGGGTTGGCCACTGTCAAACCCTCAATGCTTGCGGCACCCTCCTTCAAACTGATTTGAACACCCTTGACCCGCACTGCTGTCTGTGTTGCTTGAGATCCGTATTTTTCAATGGCGTATTTGACCAGGAAATTCAAATTGGTCAGTAGATAGGCAAGCCCACCGCAAATGATAACCAGAATAATGATCAATGGGATTATAATCACTTTTCCCTTGCTTCTCTTTTTCGCAGATTTCTCGATACTGCTTTTTTTTCCTGATTTTTGAACTGACAATTTCCCGGACACTTTCAGCGGTTTTTTCGATGTAGTTTTCTTTCTTGAACGCTTCTTTTGCTTTGCACCTGAACTCATGGACGTTTTTTTTGAAATGTTTTTTGTACGGCTTTTTGGTGTTTTTTTCTTTTTTTGCATGATACGCCTCTTAATAAGTAACCAAATCAATTCCTAAAATCTATACCACCTCCATGGTCGAAGGGGGTTTTTTCGCTATATGGTACGTCACACTGACCACGCCGGGCACTTGGTCGACAATAGTCGAACCCAGCTTTTCAAGAACATCAAATTCTATTCGTGTGGGTTTGGCTTTCCGTGCATCCACACTGTCCCAACACCGCACTTCGATCTGCAAGCCGAAATCCCGGTTGCCCTCATGGATACCGGTCACCCTATCTTTGTGTAAAATGGCCATATACTGAAAAGCGCCTGTATCTTTAAGCAACTCCTCCACAATGGCCGTTGCCTTGCGCACAATCTCAACACGTTCCGGTGTCACTTCTCCGATGATTCGTGCTGCTAAAGCCGGTCCCGGAAAAGGAATACGCTTAAACACAGATTCAGGAAGCCCCAGGGCTTTTCCGATAAGCCGTACACCATCTTTTCTCAGTTGAATAAGAGGCTCGATTATGCGGTATCCAAATGCCTGCTCAGGATCGATACCCAATTGTTCAAAAACATTATGCTGTCGCTTAATCCCTGCAACAGTTTCGTCTACATCTGTCAGGATGGTTCCCTGCATTAAATATTTTGCACCACTTTCACGTACGAGCTTTCCAAATACCTTTTTATAAAACGTCTGTGTGACTGCTTCGCGTTTTTCTTCAGGATCATCGATACCACGTAATGCCTTAAAAAAATCCTTCCTGGCATCGATAATTTCAACAGAGATACCGATATCCTCAAACATGGATCGAACCTGTTCCGGTTCATGTTCCCGCATCAGACCGTTTTCGATAAAAAAGGTTTTCAGACGGTTTCCTATAGCCCTGTGCCCCAAAGCAGTCACTACTGAAGAATCGACGCCGCCTGACAGGGCATTAATAGCCACACCATCACCCACAGTATTACTAATTTCCCGGATCTGATTTTCTATAAACTCATCAGGATTCAGGATCCGGCTGGTAATTTCTTTTATCATCATTCCCTCCTGAATATTTATCAAACAGGGGTGTTCATTTTTAATAAATGAAATTCTGTATTCTATGCATGATCAATTTTAAAGAACAATTCTAAGTTGCGTATGATATGCATATGATTCAATAATCGGATCCCAAGCATAAGCCCCGTCAAGAATCACAGCTTTATATATCTCTATCCCCAAACCTCCACAGACATGTTCATCCCCAAATCCAAGACGTCCGGTTACAGTTAGTTTATCAGACCATACGGGTTGTTCGTATTGTCCTCCAAAACGCAAACGCCCCCCTGTGCTTTGATAACGCGACTCATTCTCAAATATATCCTGCCAGTCCATCCCTAAAGATAAATGACGGTTGAAATCATGGTAGATTCCAAGATTGGCGCAAAACGGCAATTTCAATTCAAATGGCAATATCAACTCCACAGGACGTTTATATCGTACGATTGTGGTATCTCCGTTGTCGATATCATACCCTGTCGAGTGGTGAATGAAATCCATACTGATTTCATCATTCAATGTTTGCAGAGGAAGTATATTCATCAGACAGAGACCAATATTGGTTCCAAATGGAAGTCGGGTCTGCATTCCCAAATCGAGGGTAATTCCAGTCACACTTTGAGAAAGATCCGAAAAGGCATTGTCAATGATTTCATCATAATCAACAACAGGGATTCTGTTAATAGAAAAACGGCGGTTAATCACTTTCAGAGCTGCCCCTGCATTTAACTCTTTCCATATATTTTTTCCATATCCCACAGTGCCAATAACATCGATATAGGATAAATAAAAGGCCACAGGTAAAATTTCCTGCGAAAAAGACTGGTTGTCTTCAATAATACCTGAACCAAGAATACTCATAATTTGCAGGATGGATTTTGTGGCACTTAAGGGATTATCCAGATCTTCGGGAATATCAATATCCACAAGTGCATCCAAAGTCGAACTTTGCCGAACGATAAAATTGGCTTGTCCATATCCATACAGAGACACACCCAGATTACCAAATTGAGCACCAAAACGCGGCAGTATGGAAAATCCGTGCCTCTGAGGGGCTTCAGGGGGCCCGGTCACTTCATTCATTAAATTGACAACAAAAGCCAGTCCGTCCTGAATCTGGTGCAATGCATCCCATCGTTCCTGCAGAGTGATGCCTTTCTCGAAAAAGGCGTCCACACCGTCATAAATTTGATTTAATGAAACGGCTTCAGTAAATTCATCCATATGATCTTCAAGAAACCAAGCCGCTTCCCATGTCGATGGCGGAAAGGCAGCCTGAATGCTGAATACGTCTATCCGGTTTTCTTTTTGTGCCAGAAAAGCCGGATTGCTGCGCATGCCGACTCCCTGCATGCGCATGGCTGTTTGCACTTTTCCCATCCCGATATGACAGACATCAGACACATCCGATGAATAATGGAGCATCACAGACGGAGACGGGATACTTTTAGCAGGTAATGTTTCATTCTTAAATTTATAGTCACTTTGTCCGGCAAGTGTTACTGAAAAAATAAGCAAGTAAATGAAAACAATACGGCTGTTCATAGTCTCCCTCCTGATTATATTTAATGGGATGATCTTAAGTTCAATCTTATCATTATGGAACGATATATAAAAATGAATAAAACCTGGTTTCTTTCAGAATGCATTGTATTTCAGTCAGTTGGTTTCTGAATGATGTATCGTTGCTTCAAACAAATCCGGATCATATCCCTGTTTTACCAATATGCGATTAATCTTTGTTCGTGTTTCCTGAGGAAGCTTTGGTGTCCTGGAAAGTATCCAGCCGTAATTCCGAGCGGGAGATCCCACAATGGCCCACTGATAATTTTTATCCAGTCCAATGATCCAATAATCCCCCCAGAACGGACGAATTCCCAGCAGGCTGACAAAACTGACCTTGAGTTTGGCACAGGACATCGTATCAGCGATATTAGCGATACCTTTGGCTGTGATAATTTCTCCATTCTCTCGCTTGCAACGATTTACTACATCAATTCTGCCGTCTTCTCTGAGAATATATTCAGCCGTTGTATTGCTGGTGCACTTTTTCTGAAATCGGTTGGGAATTTTGGCTATCTCAAACCAGCGCCCTTTGTATCGTTCCAGATTGACAGACTTAACCACTTCCGGCTTTGTCAGTCGGGATGTTTGTGCAAAAACAAGCATTGAAAAGCACATTCCGATCAGTAGAATCATTTTCATGAGAGACATTTCCAAAATTTATTACTTTTATATATTTACAATGTTAATTTATCGCCGGTTTCTTTTCATTGACGCTTGAATCAAGCTCCCGGTCTGGACAGCCCATTGTTCAATCGAATTCCAGTCACGAAAATCACCCTGTGGCAGATTCATGAATCGAATCAGCCACCTCATAATTATTGAAAAATTACGGACATTGATCATACCACCAAATAATCCAACAGAGATAGGATCTATAAGAGGCGCCTTTTGCTTTAATGTCTGAATAAATTTTGATGCCAAGCATCGATTTTCCTTCGTATTTTCATGCATAGTCAAACAAACAACAAAATAAGCAACCGGTATTTGGCTTAGTTTTTTCTCATATCTTCTGATGAATCGAATCAGTTTCGGATGAAAACATCCGCCTCGAATACCTCCACCAATGATCATTGCATCATATATTAACGGATCCGTATTGCTTTGGATATCCATACAATCTGCCGAATATTGATGCTGCCGCAGGAGATCGGCAATACGCTTTGATACTTCACCTGACGAACCCTTCCAGGAAGCATAAAGTACTAAAATTTTTTGAGACGATTTATTACTCATGCTCATTAATATATCATATATCCCTATGGATGTCAATCATAGAATGGGAACCAATCAAAAATTATTGCGTTAGAGGTTAAACATGCAACGCAGAAAAGGAGGTTCATTTATGAAAACAAATATATGGCTATCCATCCTTGCCCTGTTTTTCCTCTTGACAAACGGATGGGCACAGAATAATCCGTGGTTTGAAGATTTCCAGGCAGCAAAAGCCCAGGCAGGAAAAACAGGAAAATACATCCTGCTGAATTTCAGCGGATCTGACTGGTGCATCTGGTGTAAACGCTTATCCAATGAAGTATTTGTCAAGGATGATTTTTTTCAGTATGCGAATGATAATTTAATACTCGCTGTCGCGGATTTTCCGAGGCAAAACAATCAATCCGCAGAAATAAAAGCGCAAAACGAAGCCTTATTAAAAAAATACAACATTCGGGGATTTCCAACAGTGCTTATTCTGGATCCTGAAGGAAACCTGGTTTTTCAGACAGGATATCGCCAAGGGGGGGCCGATGCATATGTGTCTCATGTCAAAGCAATCATTGAACAGCACCTCGCACAAAATGATTAGTGCCAATCCCCCGAGCAATGGCCATAATTTCCATATTAAAGGATATTAAACAAAGATCACAATAATACAAAACAAACAAAACCGATTGAAAAGAATAAAAAACCCGCTTTTAAAGCGGGTTTTTTAATGAGATTCAATATCAACTTTTTTATTTCGCGTGCTTTGTTTTTCTTTTTTGCAGGTACCGTTCAAAAACCGCATAAACCACCGGCACCACGATTAATGTGAGGATTGTTCCTATAAGCAGACCACCGATCACCGACCGTGCCATAGGCGCCCAGCTTTCGCCTCCTTCACCCAGACCCATCGCCAACGGAAGCATGGCAAGAATCGTTGTTAATGCAGTCATCATCACAGGCCGCATTCTGGCTTCCCCTGCCAGATGAATCGCCTCGTATAGTGTATGACCGCGTTCGCGCAGTTGATTGATATAATCCACCAGAACGATCCCGTTATTCACAATAATACCCACCAGCATGATAATGCCTATCAGCGCCATAACGCTGAGTGTCGTTCCGGTAATGGTCAGACCCAGCGATACGCCAATGATAGAAAGTGGAACAGTAAACAGAATAATAAAGGGATCCAAAAAGGATTCAAATTGTGATGCCATGACCATATAGGTTAATATCATGGCAACGAGAAATGCCAATCCCAGATACATGAATGATTTCTGCATTTCTTCGGCAGAACCTCCAATTTCAATTCGGAAATCATTCGGTATACTTATTTCCTTCAATACTTTTTGCACATCACGCAAGGGGCCACGCAAATCATTCCCTGCAACATCCACATTAATTGTGACTTTTCGATCCTGATCTTCTCGCTCAATGGCAGTCGGTGCCTGACCATAAGTAATCGTTGCAACGGATCGGAGGGGAACCTGTCTGCCGGTCGGTGTCATTAATAGAATATTTTCCACGTCATTTTTACTCGTTCGCGACTCTTTCTTCAATTGAACCCGGATATCATACTCATCGCCTTTTTCGCGAAAACGCGTCGCAACACTTCCCAGAATACTTGAACTAATCACCTGACCCACTTGTGTGGTACTCAATCCAAAATCTGCAATTCGATCGCGGTCAAACTGTATTTTCAATTCAGGAGCCGACTCTTTCAGGCTGAGTTCCGTACTGACAATACTTTCAATGGTATTGACTTTCTCAATAATTTCATTGGCCAATGCTTCCGCCAATTCCAGATCATGACCGAATATTTCAATCGCAATATCACCACCGGCGCCCATAAATGCTTCTGCGCCGCGGTCCTCAAATCGTACTTTTAAATCAGGAATTTTGTCCGCATGTTTACGAACCACATTTTCTATTTGTTCCAGATTTCGTTTTCTCTCGGAACGTGGGGTCAGTCTCAGCATCATTTCTCCCTGATTGGAAGCGCTTGCAGAAAAAGCTGCGAATACTCCTTCTCCCTGCCCGAAATTGGTATAGATCATTTCTGTTTCAGGCACTTCTTCCTGGACAATCTCGTGCAACTGATTCACACTTTTCTCCATCGCATCCAGACTGACCCCCGCAGAACGATCCAGTGCCATCTGCACAAAACCCATATCACTTTCCGGGATAAACTCTCCACCGCGGGTAAACAGCAAACCGATAGAAATCACAAGTAAAATAAACGTAAAAATAAGCACCCGCCAGCGATGATGAATGGACCAATCCAATACCTTAAGATAATTGCTCTGTAATGAATGAATAAAACCACCAATTTTATCGGATAACCGATGCACCCATAATCTGAAGGCATATCTCCATCGCTTTATCGCATTTACTCCCGAAACATCCACAGGTTTAATTTCAGGTTTATCGATTTTTAAAAATCTTGAGGTAAGCAAAGGAACAAGTGTCAATGCAACCACCAGAGAAACTGCCAGCGAAAAACAGATTGTGACCACCATGTCATTAAACATTTCTCCTGCAATTCCTGGGACAAAAAGGACAGGTAAAAAAACAGAAATTGTGGTTAATGTGGAGGCTGTAATGGCCATGGCCACTTCACTGGTTCCAACATCCGAGGACTTTCTGGCATCTTCTCCCTGCTCACGATGCCTGAATACGCTTTCCAGCACGACAATGGAATTGTCCACCAAAAGACCGACTGCCAGCGCCAGCCCGGCCATCGAAATCATATTCAGGGTCAATCCCGCCTGATCCATGACTGCGAATGTTACAATCATGGAAATCGGGATAGAAAGCGCCACAATGACGGCACTTCGAAAATTGCGCAAAAAGAAAAAAAGCACAACAAATGCCAAAAGAATAGCCTGAATAGCTGTTCCTCCAAGATTGGACATCGAACGGCTGATAAATTCAGCCTGTTCGTAGATGACCTCAAGTTCCACCCCTTTGGGTATTTCCGACAATATTTTTGGAAATCGCCGGTGCATTTCTCGCGATACATTCAATGTGTTCGCATCAGACTGTTTCTGTACAATTAATATAACGGCCGGATTTCCATTGGTAAAAACCCGTTGACGCTGCTCAACAAATCCATCCACCACATCAGCAATATCTTTAATCCGGATGACCGCGTCTCCGACCATGGAAACGCCCGTTCGTTCGATATCTTCAATGTCTTGATACTCTCCCTGCGTCTGAATGGTATATTCACGATAGGGATCCTCGATCCATCCGGAAGGAAGCTGCAGATTATTCATTTGCAATGCGGCTTCGACCTGCTGAATGGAAACATGATGCGCCTTCATTCTGACCGGATCGACAAGGACCTGGATTTCACGCTGCAATCCTCCGGAAGTGGATGCAGAGGCCACACCGGGGATACGCTCGATTCTCGGCTCCAGATCCAGTTCCGAAATTCTGCGTAATTCGGCCAAACCGTGAACTTCGGATCCGACAGCCAAAAATGCAATGGGCTGCATTGAGGGATCGAATGCGAAAACCAGCGGATCCGTCACATCTTCAGGCAAATAATCTTCCACCCATTCCAATGAATTCCGCACATCGATTTCCGCCTGATCCATGTCCGTTCCCCATTCAAATTCCAGCATAATGAGAGACAGGCCCTGTCTTGTTGTGGAATGCACGGTTTTTACATTCTGAACCGATGCAACGGTTTCTTCAATCGGACGGGTGACAGCCGTTTCGATATCGAACGGTCCCACACCCGTATATTGACTGATCACTGCGATTACGGGAAAATCGAGTTTCGGCCACAGATCGATACGAAGACGGCCCAGTGAAAAGAGACCAAATCCGACGGCCACAATATAAATCATCATAAATGTCACACCGCGTTTGATTGCGGCTTTTGTAATAATCATATCTATTCCTCCTCTTCCACAATCAGAACAGGCAGACCGTCGCGAAGGTTGTTTTGGCCATTCACCACCATTTGCTCACCTTCTTCAATGCCGCTTTGAACAGCGACATATCGATGATTAACATAAGAAACACCCAGTGCTCTCTGTTCGGCAAGTGAATCATTGACCACATAGATAAAATAATTGCGGATCACTTTATCCATACCATCAAGCTTTTTCAAAGAGGTGCTTTCAAGTACGGCATGCCTGGGGACGATTAAAACATCCTGAATGGTTCCCACTGTGATGCTGATGTTTGCATACATCCCCGGCTTGAGTAAATGCTCAGGATTATCCACCTGAATTTCCACAGTGGCCATTCGGGTCATTGGATCTAAAACCGGACTGATTTTATTCACCTTTCCATGGAAAATTTGTTCTGTAAAGCTAACCACTTGAATATCCGCATCCTGTCCTTCAGCAAGCAGTCCCAGTTCTTTTTCAGGCACTTCAATGGTAATTTTCACCTGGTTCATCTGAACAATGGAAACCACCGGCTGCGCCGGATTGGCCATATCACCTGGGTCATAATAGCGCTTGCCGATAATACCGCTAATCGGAGCCAGAACATGCGCATCGTCCAATTGACTTTTTGCAGATTTATATGCGGCCCGGGCCTGCGTCACCTGTGTTTCTATTAAATCAAATTGCTGCTGGCTCATGGCATTTTCTGTATAGAGTCGTTTTGCACGGGAATATTCCGCTTCCAGATTGTTTTTTTGAGCTTCTGCCTGCAAAACTGCCTGCTCAATCGTCGTGGCTACGATTTCTGCGATCAAATCTCCCTTTTTAACATTATCACCTTCATCCGCATAAAACATTTCAATGCGATCCGGTATCTTTGAAAAGACTTTAACTTCCTGCTCGGCGTGAATATCACCATTAAATTCAAGGGTTCGCTCAACATTACCCCTTTCTATTGTTTGAACACTGACCGGAACTTTTGTCTTGGTCTCTTCATCTCCGGATTGTTCACATCCGATCAAGATAAAGAGTATGGTGAATACTGCCAGTAAAATCAATTGACGTTTCATTTTTTTCTCCATTCTGAAATTACAATATATCACTTAACAGGCCGGTCACTTTTCGGATCTGATACCGTGCCATTTGATACTCGTACAGAGCCGATGCATGATTCAGCCTGGCCCGCGTTAAAGCCAGCTGAGAATTCAATACATCCAGTTGCGTACTGGCCCCTTCTTCATAAGTCAAGTTTGCCAGCCGCATGGCCTCTTCAGCCAGATCAATAGACTCACTGGCCGCCTGATACTTTTCTTTGGCTTCCTGAAACTTATTATAAGCAATCTCAACCTCCGCCTTGATTCCGTCCATAAGCTGCTTTTCAAGATCATTGGAGATCTTATAATCCAGACGTGCTTTCTGATACTGCTTGCAATTTCTAAAGCCCTGAAAAAGCGGTATTTGCAAACTTAATGCAGATGTAAATCCCTTACTAAAGTCATCTTGAACAAAATCAAAATCATTTCTCATGGCCAAAAATGAATAATCGGTTGAAAAATACAGTTTTGGCATAAACTGACTGCGTGCCAGGGTCACACCGCTGGCGGCTATTTTTTTCTGAGAAAAGAGAACGCTTACTTCGGGACGATTTTGAATGGCTTGATTCTGAAGTTCGCTCAATTCCAAAGTCCCGCAATCATCATACACAAATTGCATGCTGCCCTCTGTCCGGATCGGTGCATTTTTTTCAATGCCAAGCAGCATCCGAATATTGGTTAATGAGGCCTGACAATTATTTTTTGCAGTGATCAGTTCCGGCTTCAGGTTGGCCACTTCCACTTCTGCGCGCATCTTGTCAAATCCCGATGCACTTCCGACATCATATCGTTTTTTCACCATGTCCAGATTGGTCATCGCCTGTTTCATTGCTTCTTCCTGCACTTGTACCACTTCTTTCGCCAGCAATGTCTGATAAAATGCATCTGAAACCCGGTAAATCAGATTCTGCTTTGCGGATTCATAATTTTTTCTGGCCACCTGTTCTGTTGAATACGCCATTTTAATTCCGGCAATACCTGCACCTCCAAGGAACAGCGGCTGATTCAGTGTGGCGCCATACATCAATGTGTTTTCCAATCCAAATGACAATGAGACAAATTCAGGCATTGCTTCAGAGTAAGAAGTAAAAATTTCCTCAATATCGGGTGGCAAAATACCCGGTTCAGGTTTCAGCATTACTTTTAAAAAATTAGGAATCGTATTGGTCTGAATGTCCCATGATTTCTGCAAACTTGCATGCGCATCCAGAGAAGGCAAAACCGTGGAATAGGCTTCCCAGATACCGGCTTTCGTTTTTTCCCATTCTTTCTCTGCAATATTCAGATCGGGGTTGTTCTTCAGAGCAATGTCCACACATTGTTCCAGTGTTAAAATCCGATCTGAATCAGACGCGGCATATAGACTGCTGATGAACAGAATAGCCAGCAGCAGTAACCGTTTTTTCTTATGCTTCATGTAAAACCTCCGTCACCTCTTCTTTTTTTGCACCATTTAAAAACAAATTAATGATCAATGCTGTCTCTTCAGCCGAAGCGTTTTTTGAAGAGACAAAAATCCGGTAATATATAAAATTATTTAAAATACCGCCCAGCATCTTCACCATTGAAAAAATATCAACAGAGCGCAGATAATTTTCATCAACGCCCTTTTGAATCAATTCTGTAAGAATATTGTTAAATTGATGGAAGATTTTATTTGCATAATCGTGCATTTGATAATGGGCTCCCATACTGGCTCTCGTCTTTTCGCAATGCATCAGCTTGAAATATGCTTTATTCGTTTGAAAGTAATTTAAGAATGTCAGCACAAAATCATACAGACTGGTCGCAAACGAAGTATTGGATTGAATCGTATCTTTCAGGGAATGTATCAATGATTGAGTACGTTCAATCAGAATTGAAAAAAATAATTTTTCCTTGGTTTCGAAATAGAGATAGAGAGTCCCTTTCGAAAGTCCGACCTTTTCCGCAATTTCATCCATGGTCACGCCATGAAAATCCTTTTGAGCAAACAATTCAGCAGAGATTTCAAGAATGTCTTTTTTTCTTGCTTCTATTTCCTGTTCTTTTCTCGAAGATGTCAATGCTATGATGCCTCGCTTTTTATTCTGAACGACGTATTGGTCAAAAAATGACTGATCAGTCATATTAAAAGATCATACGATCTTAAACTGAAAAAAGTTTCACTATTATTTTAAAAAAAATATGGAAGTCATTTGGTATGAAAATATATCGAAGCTCATCGCATTAAAATCATCTTTTTAGACATATATTTGATATCATTTTTCATAGGGATATGCTTGTCTGATTCTCCGAGACGCACGAAATAAACACCGGAAGGAAGCGCTTGAAAGTTTTCATCCCTTCCATCCCATTGTATCTTTATGATTTTTTCCCTGGATTCAGGCAATGTATAATATCGAATTAATTGTCCACGTATATTTAATATTTCTAAATATTTAAAATTCGAATGAACCCTTGTTGAATTTGGATAAACGGTGATCATGGTGCATCCATTAAACGGATTGGGAAAATTTGAGATCAAATATGGATGATCCGGTAACGCGGTTTCCTTTTCTTTTTCAACATGGCTGATTCCCATGGCAGCAGGTGCATCTATTTTTCCGTATCCCCATTCATTGTTCCAGATCTCGTCACCGGTAAATGCATCTTTTTTCGTATTGAGCAGCCTCCCCTTTACAGCGTTTGCGGTTAACATCGGATTTTCTTCAAAAATACATGCGATTAAACCGGTGACATGCGGTGTTGCAAAGCTGGTTCCCGACCAGGCCCTGTGAACACCGTCAGAAGCCATTTCGTAATCATCCGGCCAGTATTCAGAAAAATTTGATTGTGCTGAAACCACATGTTCACCGGGCGCCGTAATATCCGGTTTATGTTGCGTATGATTATAGAGTGAATTGATTCGAGATGGGCCCGGACTCGATGTTGAGGACAAGGCGCCCAATGTCAATCCCTCCGGTTTCCAGGAGGAACCAGTCATATTTGGCCACTGAATTCGGCTGATATAGGATCCGACCGCCACTACCAAAGGAGCATGCGCAGGTTCGTTAAGAAGTGTTGTTTCATCGATTGAACTGATAATTTCTGCAGAAAGCGAATGACTCACCAGCCAAAGATCCAGCCGGTCACTTCCGTTATAAAAATGAAACGTCCATTTTCCCTCGAATAGTTCATTGTACTGAGCGCCGTCCGTGATGTTAATGCATATCTGTTTATCACCATTATATTCATTTCTTCCGCTTGAGCCGTTGTCCACAATAATTTGCGCTGTTTCGTTTTCCTGCGAACGATAAAATTCACCAGCCGTGACCGGGCCGTATTTATTTCCTGTTGGATCGACTACTGTGATACCAACATCCGCAAGATAATGAATCCAGCCCTCTAAACTGATTTGATCCACCTGTGAGGGATCATTGTCATTAACCTGCAATTCCACCTTTAATGTGTCTTCGATAAATGGATTAAAATCATGCTGCACATGAATGTGCTTCCCACCATCGTTGCCCGCAGATACTACAATCGCACGTCCCGGCATATTAAACAGATAATTATTCACATCCAGCTCAAACAGAGAACGGCCGTCATGCGAGCCGCTGCGGCGCCCCATACTCAGATTAACGACACACGGCAGACCCTCTTCATCAGATTTTTCAAAAATAAAATCCAGGCCATCCACAATCCAGGTATCATTCATGAATAAATCATCAGATACTTTCACAATAATCAGGCTGGCATCAGGCGCTCCGCCGACATAGGTACAGGCTGGCAGACCGTTCCCGGTCGCCCTTCCGTTGCCTGCAGCAATCCCGGCAACATGAGTGCCATGACCATACATATCTTTTCCTCCGACAGATGAATAATCTTTCTGGTCGATTGCCTGCTGGATTTGTGATTGAGAATATATATGACGTGTGCCTCCATACTCATCGAGGGTTTTATCCCAGATATACAAAATTCGCGTCTTTCCATTATCGTCAATAAAATCTTCATGTGTCCAGTCGATTCCTGTATCAATAATACCAATAATAACACCTGTACCTGTATATCCGGTTCCGGAGGCCATGGAACGGACATAATTCATGCCGATTTCAGGCATGCTTTGATCCAACTGAAGCTGACATTGTGAAGTCTCTCTCATTGATTTGACACAAGATAACCGAGCCAGTTTATCAATTCTGGACAGAGGAACATCAGCCGTGGCGAAAGAACCGTGATAAGAACGGATATGAAATCCAGCGTTTATCAAATTTGCTGGATTCTCCGCCTGGATCCAGATGTCCAGAATGGGATCCGTTGTTTTATAAAGTCCCCCATTTTGCTTTTCCTGCAATTCCAGGAGACGGTATTTCAAACATGAACCCAATTTGGTAAAAATGTCTCTGGAAAAAAGTATTCCGGTGAAAATCAACAGCCAAAGACAAATTCTTAT
>Ga0272442_10004569_pt1 | contig 18861 bp, 26 predicted proteins | sample SSMForm2O_FD_200262 | JGI IMG/M metagenome (GOLD analysis project Ga0272442, IMG submission 200262) | Marine sediment archaeal communities from Little Sippewissett salt marsh, Falmouth, MA, United States - SSM-Form-2O | ecosystem: Environmental > Aquatic > Marine > Wetlands > Sediment ... | reverse complement strand
TTTTCATTTTCCATTTTATTTTACAGCTCCACTTAATACTAATGATTCAAAACTTGTCCTCGCTGTTCTAGGATTTCTTAGGTTAACCTCTGAAAGATCTTCTTCTCTATTGCTAAATACCTTTCCTGTTCCTGGTTTGATTTCTTTTGTAGAAATAGCATAAGACTCTCTTGGATATTCTCCTTTTGGATCAATAACTACTGCTCTTTCCCTGCCATTGGTTTCATTTCTGTATATCAAGACTTCCATTTTACCATATCAATCCTAGTTCTTCTGCCTCCTCTGTATATCCTTTTCTATCATAGTCAAAATTGAAGAACTGTAAGAACTCTCTGAGTACTTGCTTGTCCACATCTAACTTCTTTAGTTGATTAAGAACATGCTCTGTAAAGCAATAAGGGCACACTGAGGCCTGTTTTTTATTACATGCAATACATCTTGTTGCAAGATGATCTATTTCATTATGCGCTTCTTGTATGAACTTCTTTAGTATAGGCATTATCTTCTTGCTAAGATCAGGATAGTTTGTCAACCATACTTTTATTTGCCCTGCTAAGCATGTTGGACAGAGAGGGTTATATATAGCTTCCTTGCATACCAAACACTCATAAAATCGAGTTCCATAGACCTTAGAAAAATATTGAGTAACCATTTTTTGAAAAAATTCTGCAATCCGAAAGAATTAATTGCGGATTAACAGCCTGGTTTAATAGCCAGTTTAGTAGTATAAGCTCCACTAAAGACGCCTCTAAAAGAGTTCCATGTATGCATCTCGTTTATACTTATACTCATATTATACATAAAAAGACATTATAGTTTAAATACTTTTCTAAAAAATTGTTGTTATTGACGAGAAATGATTTTTATTCTAAGAATTCTATTCCTAATTCCTCTGTCATCTCATCTCTTCTTTTTTCTTCTACAGTCTCACCTGAACCCATTATTTGAGGGCTCTGCACACCTGTGACTATTAACATAACCCTTACTGATTTTTCTAAATCTTCTGATATTTGAGCACCCCAAATCATCTTAGCTTCATCTCCTAATTTTTCTCCTATTGTGCTTATTATCACTTTAGCTTCATCTAAGCTTAGATCAGGACCTCCTATAATATTGACTAATGCACCTGAAGCATTACTTATATCTACGTCGAGAAGAGGATTGTTTATAGCTTTTTCAACAGCATCTAATGCTCTTTGCTGGCTATCAGCTTCTCCCATCCCTATTAAAGAAACTCCTCCATTTAACATTACTGCCTTTATATCTGCAAAATCTAAATTTACCAGTCCTGACTTTGTGACAAGTTCTGTTGTTCCCTTCACAGCATTTGTTAATATTTCATCTGCTACCTTGAATGCTGTATGTAAGGGAAGTTCGGGAGCTAGTTCTAAAAGTTTATCATTCGGTATAACGATTAGAGTGTCTACACAGCTTTCAAGTCTCTCTAATCCATACATTGCATTCTCTATTCTTTTTTTTCCTTCTATTGTAAATGGAAGTGTAACAATTCCTACTACTAATGCTGATTGTTTTTTTGCTAATTCTGCTATGATTGGAGCTGCACCTGTACCTGTACCTCCTCCTAAACCACATGTAACAAACACCATATCACATCCAGCTATCAGTTTTTTAATTTCTTGTTCACTCTCCCTGGCAGCTTCTTCCCCAACTCTTGGATTGCTTCCTGCACCTAAACCTTGTGTTAATTCCTTTCCAACTAATACTTTCTTATCTGCATTACTATAAAGAAGGTCTTGAGCATCTGTATTAACAGCTATCATCTCTCCACCTTTTATGCCTATCTCCCTCATTCTTGATATTGTATTACCTCCACCACCTCCTACTCCAAAAACTTTTACTTTTGCTGATTGTTGTTTTAAGATTTCCTCTAATTCTTTGTCAATATCAGATACAGATGGTTGAGGGGGAGAATAAGTTGGTTTTGGTTCTGGTGGAGAGGGTTGAGGAGAATAAGATTGCTGAGGGAGTTCTGAAGAAGGTTGTGGAGTTGGCTCTACAGGCGAATAATCCTGCTGCTGATCACTAGGTTGACCTTCTTTTTTATAGTCTTCAAAATCCATGTGTTAAAAAGACAGATTTAGTTTATAAGCATTATTGGGGTAGAAAATAGCTTTTTGAGAAATTATTGTTTAGCTTCTGATTTTTGTTCTTTTCCAGCAAGAATCTCTACATCATACCCTATTGTATTCTTGAAATTCTCTCTAAACATCTGTAGAATTGGAGTTAGATTAATATCCTTGAAGGTAATCATCTTCTTCTCCTTATTAATATCATATTCAAATCTCTGTCTAAAGAAAAAATCTTGCAATGCATTTATTTTTTCTTTTAAGTCTTCTATTTTCTTCTTAATAGTATATTCAAACTCTAGATCTTTGCCTGCAAGAGGATTATTAAAATCGACCATGATTCTTCCTCCTGATACACTGACTATCTTGGCTATATTATTGTCTAAAGCTACAGTCATTCCCTGAACAGGATTCATGTTTTGTTCTGTAAATATTTTTTTTGGAATTAATTTTATTAACTCGGGTCTTCTAGATCCATATGCCAGATCAAAAGGGATCTCTACTTTGTATTTCTTACCTAGTTCCTTGCCTACAAGATCCTTATCTAGACCTTTTATCACCATGTCCTGGCCTATGCATACTATTAGGGGTTTTGCTTCTGCTTTTGGATTTATCTTTTTAAGTTCTTCAGGAATATTTGTATCAAATATCTCATTTTCTGTTTTTCCAATGAATTCTATTTCAATAAAATCTCCTTTCTTTGTTACCATAATTTATCTTAAAGAAAGAGCTTTAAAAATATTAGTATAATTAGGAAAATAGATTTTCAAGCCAGTTTAGGAATTTTCTCCATAAACCAACAGATACACATTCATTATCTATACATAAATTAGAAGAGCATTCATAATTGTTGTTACAATATCCTGTTGATATTTGGTCTTGCCATTGGGAATTTATGTTACAGAATTTTCTTGTATTATTTATTTCTGCCCTTGTTCCTTGTATTACACAAGTATTATCCAATCTGCAACCCATTGCACAACCTTGTTCAGCTAGTACTTCTTTTGCCTCACATGCAATATATTCATCTGTACATTCACAACCAATAGGACATTCTTTTGTTGTATAATTTATAGGTTCTTCAAAATCAGGATCTATTAGTCTGCATGTTATAGTCTCTCCTTCGCATACACAACCTGCTGGACAAAAAGTTGCGTTTTCGTTACATGTATATGTTATACAACCATCTTCATCATAAGTTTCTATGATTATTCCTTTACAATAATCTATAGTAGGAGGTATTGGACAATCTTTTGTTGAGCAAGCATATATAGGGCAGTTATTCTCATCATATTCTCCTGTTGGGTAAGCATATCCTTCATCACATATAACCCTATCACATGCTTGAACAGCACAAATATATATAGGACAACCATTTTCATCATACCTACCTGTAAAACTCATCTCTCCTTCACAAAAAGGAATATAACAAGTCTGAATTTCAGATAATATTCTTAGTTCAACTGAATTTGAATCTATTGTTACTATTTCTAAAGAAATTTTTTCATCAAATTTAACAATCTGACCTTCTTCAATAAATATTTCTCTTACATAGTCTGCGCAATTATTTGAGCAAGCATTAGGATCTTCTAATAAAGTCTGTTTACACTGAGCATATACATTTAATTCTACATATGGGATAACATTTGGACAAACATCATCAAAACATTCTCCTGACTCAATTGAAGTAACTCTAGCATATTCACAATCTGTATCAAAACCCTTATCATAGGTTATTGTTATTATATCTCCATAACCATAACTCTTTCCATCTTGATATATTAAAACTTCTTTTGGAGGTTCTTCATCTGAACAATCCTCGTATACTAATAGCCCTCCATCATCATAATACCATCCTTCTCCAAATGTTCCTGCAAATTTGCATGTAGGAGTTCCTTTAGAAGGGTCATAACATAATAACCCTCTACCAACAAGGCCTGGTTTTGTATCATATCCCTCTAAACCTTCACAGCAACTGTATTGATATTCAGGAGAAACAGGGCCAGAAGAGTAACTTCCTTCTAAAGCACATGTAACAATTGTTGCATTATCTTCACTTGTGTTTAATTCTATAGAAATTGTTGAATCATTATCCTCTGTTCCCACACCAGGAGGAGTTAATGCTAAACCTATGCTTGTCATTAATAATAATCCTAGTATTATACTTCCAATCATTAAAATTTGTTTTTTCATGTTACATACTAGAAACTATAGTTTATAAACTCTTTTTTAGGTTCAAAATTGATTGAAGTCTTATGCAAAAAACTTTATAAACACTATTTTTCTCAACTTGTTATGGCTTTTAAGTTAATTAATGCAAACGAGGCAAAACCTGGAACAACAATATTGATAGATGGTCAAGCTTGTAGTGTTAAGGTCAATGATATTAGTAAAACTGGAAAGCATGGACATGCTAAATGTAGAATAGAGGCTATAGGGTATGTGGATGGTAAGAAAAAAGTTCTTACTGTGCCTGGACATGAAAGATTAGAAGTTCCTATGATTGAAAAGAAGAAGGCGCAGGTATTATCAATACATGAGAGTAATGCTAATGTTATGGATCTAGAGAGTTTTGAAACATTTGATGTTCCAATAGCTATAGAATTACAAGGACAGATAAATCCAGAAGATCAGGTAGAGTATTCTATAATAGATGAGAAGGATAAGATAATTAAAAGGAAATTATAATAGAAAATGGCTAAGTTACCCGCAGCACAAGCTAGGATTTTTAAGAATATATATGTTTGTAAGAATTGTAAAGCTAAGATTAGAACAGAACCTCTGAAAGTTATAAACCAAAAAGTTAAGTGTAGGAAATGCGGTAGTAAAGCTTTTAGACCTATAAGGAAAAAATAAAGATGGGCTTTTTGAATAGTATTATGTTTTGGGATTTATTATTTCTGTTGGTATTTACACTAAGTGTTATTTTATTCCTATATAAAAGAAGAAAGAGGGTTGTCAGAGAGGGAATAATGTATCTGTATAAGACCCAAATAGGTATAAAGATTATAGATAAACTCGCAAAGAAAAATCCTAAGTTCTGGAAGACCATGGGTTATCTTGTTATAGCTATTGGTTATATTCTTATGATTGCTATGGTGGCTTTGCTTGCTCAATTTATTTATATCTTTATGCAACCAGATCTAGTTAAGATAATCAAGATACCTCCTCTTACTCCTTTAATTCCTTATCTTCCAAGTTTATTTAAAATAAATTGGTTACCTCCTTTTTATTTTACATATTGGATATTAGCAATAGCTATTATTGCTATTGTTCATGAAGGTTTTCATGGCATATATGCTAGACTTCATAATATAAAAATTAAATCAACTGGATTTGGATTTCTTGGGCCTTTCTTAGCTTTTTTTGTAGAGCAAGATGATAAAGATATGACTAAAAGACCTATATCTCAACAACTAAGTGTATTAGGGGCAGGAGTCTTTGCTAATATTCTTGTTGGAATTGTTTTTTATATTATAATGGCTTTGTTTTTCTTTTCATTTTTTGTTCCATCTGGTGCATTATTTAATGCGTATGCTATCTCTTCAGGACCTTCTGTTGCATTACAAGATGCAGATATCGGAGAGGATGTTATTAACATACAGAATATAAATTTCACTCAAGTCCAAGTGATGAATAAATCTTATTTTGTTTATCAAGAATTCTTAGAACCTGATTATAATTTCACAAATCAAGAAATAATCTATTATTATCAAGATCAGCCTGCTATTCGAAATAAGTTTTTAGGAGAGAGCGTTGTAACACAAGCAGCTGTAACACATATAGATAATATGCCTGTAATTGGACATGATGCATTAAGATCAAAACTTGGTGATTATAACCCTGGAGATAATATATCAATAAGGATTAGAATTAATGGAGAAGACAAAGATTATAATATTACATTAGGAGAAAATTATGATAATCCAGGAAAGCCAATGTTGGGAATCGGATATGGGGGGGAGAGAAACTGGAAAAGAGCATTATATGATTTGGTAGAAATGAATTATTTTAAAGAACCTAGTACTTATTATGGGCCTAAGGATGATTCCAAATGGGTCAAATTTGTATTTGATCTTTTGTGGTGGTTGGTACTTATTAACTTGTCTGTTGCATTAGTAAATATGTTGCCTGTTGCTATATTTGATGGTGGAAGATTTTTCTATCTAACTATTTTAGGAATAACAAAAAAAGAAAAAATAGCTAATATGGCTTTTAAAGGAATAACAATATTGATATTACTCATTATAGTCTGGCTGATGGTGTTATGGGGTTTTGGCATAAGGTAGGATGTTATCTAAGAAGAACAAAGAACTTTTGAAAAAACAACATTATTCTATTGCTGGTAAGCACTCTGCTGTTCAGATATGCAGATGGACAAAAAAATCATTAGTTGATGAAGGATTTTGTTATAAGCAGAAGTTCTATGGTATTAAAAGCCATAGATGTGCTGAAATATCTCCAAGTGCTGTCTGGTGCCAGAATAAATGCCTACATTGCTGGAGATCTATTGAGAATACTCAGGGAGATGAAATTCCGAAAAATGTTGATACTCCTGATAAAATAATCAAAGAATGTGTAATGGGCAGGAATAAACTTTTATCAGGGTTTGGGGGTAATGAAAAACTTAATAAAAAAAAGTTTAAAGAGGCCCAGGATCCAGACCAGTTTGCAATAAGTCTTATTGGAGAGCCTACTCTTTATCCTTATCTTTGTGAGATGATCAATATGCTAAGGAAAGAAAAAAAGACTAGTTTTGTTGTTACTAATGGTTTAAATCCCCATGTCTTATCAAAAATGCAGAAGAATAAATGTCTTCCTACCCAGTTATACATAAGCCTGAATACTCCTAATAAAAAACTTTATGATAAATGGCATAGATCCTCGAAAAAAGATGCCTGGAAAGTTTTTAATGAGAGTTTAGATCTTATGAGAAAATTAAAAACTAGGACAGTAATAAGAATGACTCTTGTTAAAGATTTGAATATGAATGAAGATATGGTTGAGGATTATGCTTCTTTGATTAAAAAGGCAGATCCTATGTTTGTTGAAGTTAAGGGATATATGTCAGTAGGATATGCAAGAAAAAGGCTTGGATATGAAAAGATGCCAAATTGGAATGAAGTGCAAAGGTATGCAAAACTTATTGCAAAAGCAATAGGATATAAGATATTAGATGGACATGAACATTCTAGAGTTGTTCTTCTTGGAAAGAATAAGAAAGATATGAAGATAAAAAAGGTATGATCCATAATCAAAATGTTTATAAACACATATGAACATTAGTTCATATGAAAGAGCCCTTTTCAAAAAAGCCCTCGGATAAAACCAAGACCTTAACAAGAAGCACTTACCATATATTTTTTAGCAATCTGGCTAATGAACTAAGAATAAATATTATTTCATTATTAAAAAAAGGAGATATGAATGTTTCTGAATTAGGAAATCGACTTAAGGTAGAGCAGAGCAAGTTAAGTCATGCTTTAAAAAACTTAAGAGATTGTAATATTGTCAATGTAAAAATCAAAGGTAAAGAGAGAATATATAGTTTGAATAAAAAAACTATTCTTCCTATATTAAAACTAATTGATAAACATGCTAAAATAAATTGTAATGGAAAATGTAAGTCTTGTAAGTTCAAATGAAAAAGATAAAGAGCATAGCTATATGTGGAAGCATGATGTTTGCAAAAGAGATGCTGGAAATAAAAAGGGAGCTCGAAGCCATGGATATCAAAGTAAATATTCAAGAAGATATAGAAGACTTTACAGAAGGTAAAAGGACTAATGAAAATAAATGGAGAAAAATAAAATTAGACCCTCTTAAAACTTATTTTGAAGTTATCAAGAATTCAGATGCCATACTTGTCGTTAATATGGATAAGAACAGGATTAAGGGATATGTAGGAGGGAATACCCTAATAGAGATGGCATTTGCTTATGTTCTTAATAAAAAAATATTTCTCTTGAAAAAAATACCTAAGATGGCCTATACAGATGAGATTGTTATAATGAAGCCTGTTGTTCTTAATTCTCAATTAAATAAAATTAAGAAGGCTAGATGAGAAAGATATATCTTGATAATGCAAACTTTCTTATCAAGACAAGTTTGAACAAAGAACTAAGCTTTTTAGAAAAAAGCTTGATCAAAAATAAATTATCAAGATACAATAGACAATGAAAAAAATATATCTTGATAATGCAGCTACGACAAAAGCTGATGATAATGTTGTAGAAGAGATGAAAGAATACCTTACAAATAAGTATGGAAATGCTAGTTCTACCCATATTATTGGGCAAGAAGCAAAAAGAGCCTTGGAAGAAAGTAGACATGTTATTGCAAAAAGTATAAATGCCAAAGACGATGAAATATATTTTACAGCAGGAGGAACAGAAGCTAATAACTGGACATTAAAAGGATTATTTTTTCAGAATCCAGATAAAAAACACATTATAACTACTAAGATAGAACATGATTGTGTTTTGAATGCATCTAGGTGGTTAGAAAAACAAGGATGTAGAGTTACTTATCTGGATGTTGATGATAAAGGTAAGATAAATCCAAAAGATGTTGAGGATGCAATTACAGAGGATACATTAGTAGTTAGTATGATACATGGAAATAATGAGATAGGGACTATACAGGATATTAAGACAATAGGAAGGATCTGTAAGAATAAAGGAGTCTATTTCCATACAGATGCTTGTCAAAGCCATACAAAAGTGGATATTAATGTCAAGAAATTAGATATGGATTTTATAACAATGAATGCGCACAAGATCCATGGTCCAAAAGGAGTAGGGGCTCTATATATAAGGAAAGGGATTAAAATAAATCCATTGCTTCATGGAGGGGGGCATGAGAGAGGACTTAGAAGTGGAACAGAGAATATTCCAGGAATTGTTGGATTTGCTAGGGCAGTTAAGAATGCAAAGTCAAAGAATGTAAAAAATATGATAAAGTTGAGAGATTATCTTATAAAAAAAATTTTAGAGATTCCTAATACACAACTTAATGGGGCTAGAGGAAAAGAAAGATTATGTAATAATATTAATGTTTGTTTTAATAATATAGAGGGTGAAGCAATCGGAAGTTATCTGGAGGCGTATGGCATATGTACAAGTACAGGAAGTGCTTGCAGCAGTCATAGTTTAGAAGTAAGTCATGTCTTGAAAGCAATAGGACTTACAAATATACAAGCAAACTCGAGTATAAGAATCAGTATAAGCAAATATACAACAAAAGAGGAAGCAGATTATTTTTTAGATATTTTGAAAAAAGTAGTAGATAAATTAAGGAGGATAAGTCCTATAAAATGACTGATAAATATGAAGAATTAGGAGGAGAATTTTTGAATGAAGCAGATTTAGAAGAGCAAGCAGATGAAGAAAGAGAAGATTTAAATGATATGGAAATGGAACATTATGAAGAAGAAGAATGAAAAAAGAAATTAAAAAATCAATGACCTTCAAAGAAATATTAAAAAAATATCCAGATGCAGACAAATTACTTATGGGTAAGGGGATGCACTGCATTGGCTGTCCTATGGCTCAGCAGGAAACACTAGAACAAGGAGCAATAATGCATGGGCTGGATCCGGACAAGCTTATTAAAGAGATGAATACAAAATTAAAAAACAAAGAATGAACTCTGAATACTCAAAAAAAGTTATGAAACATTTTTTTCATCCTAAAAATATGGGGGAGATAAAAAATCCAGAAGCTGTGGGGGATATAAGAAATCCTATTTGTAATGATACTATGAAAGTCTTTTTGAGAATTAAAGATAATAGAATCAAAGATATCAAATTTAAGACCATGGGCTGTGCTGCTGCTATTGCTAGTTCAGATATTACATGCGAGCTTGCTAAGGGGAAGACATTAGAAAAGGCTAAAGAAATATCTAAAAAGGATATTCTGAAAAAACTTGGGGGACTTCCAAGACTTAAGGAGCATTGCAGTCTGCTTGGAGAGGGTGCATTAAAACAAGCTATAGAGAATTATGAAAAATCTAAATAGGAAGTTTTAATATATTAATAATAGGAAGAGTTGTGTAATATCCTATTACTGTTGATATTATTCCTAATACTGCTCCTTTGATTATATCAATCTTGTCTTTCTTTAAATAGAAAGCAGAGAATATCATTATTATAAAAGCAAGTATAACAAAGACAGTAAATCTAAAGGAGTCGGGATTATCACTATAAAATAATATTGTAAAAAAAGAAAGAATAATTGCTCTTGCGATATGGCCTTGATAGTTTTTTATTATTAATCCAAGCAATACTAAGATTATCAAGGATAAAATCATCTGATATGTGAAGGTCAGATATAGACCCAATGAAGACCGGGCTACCATTAAAATAACAAAAGCCCATCCTCCTAATGCTAAAAAATCCCTAGCTGCTTCTTTTTTCCAATCACTCTTTTTTTTCATATTGATAAAATAGTGAAAGAGTTTAAATATATAACTGATTCTATAATGTTATGAAAAAGGGGCTTATGAAGTTAGGTGTATCTAATGTTATTCTATTAGGCCTAATCAGTTTGTTGAATGATTTTTCAAGTGAGATGATCATGCCTATTCTTCCTATGTTTCTTGCTTCTCTAGGAGGAACTGGTTTAATAATAGGGTTTGTAGGAGGGGTAAGGGATATGCTATCTAATATTTTAAAAGCTTTTTCAGGAATATGGAGTGATAATATAAGGAAAAGAAAACCATTTATTTTTACTGGATATTTTACTTCTAGTTTTTTTAAATTATTACTTGGATTAAGTAAGACGTGGCCTTTTGTTCTTATATTCTCTAGTTTAGAAAGAGTAGGAAAAGGAATAAGAGATGCTCCCAGAGACGCCCTTATTTCCGAATCTATGCCAAAACAAAAAGGTAAGGCTTTTGGGATACAAAGAGCATTTGATACTACTGGAGCGATATTTGGGAGCATTGTTGTATTATTATTATATTGGTTTTTGGATATAAGCTTCAAGAGAATAATAATTATAGCAGCCATACTTGGCTTTATTGCCATCATCCCCCTATACCTTGTAAAGGATATAGAATCTAAAAAAAGAAAATCAAAAAGCTTAGTTTCTTGTTGCAAGGGTCTCTCCAAGCAATTTAGAATTTTTTTGATTATTTCAGGTATTTTTGCTCTGGCTAATTTTAGTTACATGTTTTTTATTCTCAAGGCAGGAGAATTATTTGCAGATTCGAGATTAGCAATAGCTATTCCTATTCTTCTATATATCTTTTTTAATATATTTTATGCTAGTTTTGCTATTCCTTTTGGAAATCTTTCAGATAAAATAGGCAGAAAAAAAGTTCTTATTCTTGGATATCTCTTATTTGCATTGGTATGCCTTGGATTTGTATTCCTGTCCTCGATAGTTATGTATTTCCTATTATTTATTATTTACGGGCTAGTATATGCTATGGTTATTGGTAATCAAAGGGCATTTATAGCTGATTTAAGCAATGAAGAAGCAAAGGCCACTTCTTTGGGGATATTTCAGACAACAATAGGCTTGTTAGCACTTCCTGCAAGCATAATTGCAGGATTGTTATGGCAAATAAATACTAACCTTACTTTTATGTACGGAGCATTGGCAAGCATTATAGCAGTTATTCTATTTTTGATTTTTGGAGGTTATTTTAAAAAATAGAAAAAGATATAAACCTAAGAAGATAAGCTATAATATAATGAAAAATGAGGATAAAGAGATTTTAAAACATCTTGTTAAGAAAGAACTTAAATGTTTGAAAGAAGATGAAGAAAAAATAAAGTTTCCTAGTATAAAGTTATTAACTTCTATGGAAGTTTATGAGGATAAGCTAAAAAAACTTCTTAAAACACTATCATAATGACAAGAATAGATCTTAAAGGAATTGAAGAACTAAAAAAAGAAGAAAGATATCAACTAAATAAGATAGTTAACCATTATTATGATAAGATTAAACGAATGTTAGGGGATGGAGAGGAAGTAGGATTAATTATTAAATTAAAAGCCTATCAAAAATCAGGTAAGGGAAAAATAGAAGAAGATAAGAAAAAAGCTAAGAAATATAGTGTTCAGATAAGTGTTAAAAATTCTATTAAGAATCTAGAAGCAAGTGCTAGTGATTGGGATCTGAATAGGACAATGCATGCTGCACTAAAAAAAGTTTTAGAAGAAATAGAGCATAGGTTCCATGCAAGTAATCAAAAAGAATAATTAAATCATCACTATTCCTTGTTTTGTTAATGCTGTGAATCTAACTCCGACTGGAAGACTAAGAAGAGCAGAAATAAGTGCCATGTGCTCTCTTCCATCTCCTGATGCTATGGACAATGCTACTTCTGTTCCCTTAATTTTTCCTTTAAATTTTTTTTCTAATTCTTCTTTTAAATCTACAAGCCTATGGCTCTTATATTCGATAAAATCGTGATCTTTAGCTGTTGAGAATTTTTTTGAGAATTCATTACCGACGAGAATTACTCTATCCCAGTCACCATGATTTAATAGGCCTGCTACCTGGCTCCATGTTCCTTTTCCTGTTGATAATAATGCTACTAGCTCCATTATCTTAAGACAACCTAACGGTTTTCTTGAGATGACATCTTTCCCTAAAGATAGAAATCATTTCAAGATGATTTAATTGTTTCATTATTAAAAAAATATTAATTTCTTTATAAGGATTTATGTAACAGGAAATATAATAAAGTTTAAAAAGACCCTTATCCATATACAACTAGAAAAAAGAAGGTAAGATGGAAAAAAAGAACTTATATATATTAATAGGATTGTTAATTTTAGTTTTTGCTTTGGGATTATTAATTAATAATATCAATGATACCTATACAGGGCAAGCTGTTTTTACAAATACAGATTGTGATGATATTTATTTAGAATCAGGTTATGGTATGATTGCTTATTGGACATTAGATGATGCTGATGTAGATGGAAGCAGTGTATTAGATGTTTATGGTGATAATGATGGTACTAATTATGGAGCTCAGACAGGTTATGGATCTATTGTTGAAGAAGGTCTTGAGTTTGATGGGTCTAGTCGGGATTATAATTATGTGGAGGTTGCTGATTCAGATGCATTAGACATTATTAATGGTAGCATGACTTTAGCTACATGGATATATCCTTATGAATGTGGGGCTGGACAAGGAGGAGAAAGCACCTTAATCTCAAAAACATCAGCTTATTATTTTAATTTAGAAAGTGATTGCAAGCTCTCTTTTAGAAAATATGGATTAAATAATCCAGGGCCTTATTATTCATCAAATACTATACCCTCGGGTACTGGATGGATACATGTTGCAGTTGTGTATAATCCTGATCACGAACATAATCCAGGTTCAGGAAGTATTGACTTCTATATAAATGGGGTATTAGATGCCTCACATGGAAGTGTTGGTGGAGCAGGAGATCAAAGTTCTTATGCAGTAACTTTTGGAAGTTATACTACTACTACTGGAGGTCTCCAAGGAGTAATGGATGAAGTAGCTATATTCAACAGAAACCTAACATCTCAGGAGATATTTAAGATGTATTGGGAAGGTCTTGCTGATACTCATTATTGTCAGGTAGGAGATATTGGAACAGGAACAGAAGGAGATCCATATGAGGTAACTAACTGTATGCAGTTACAAGCAATGGAGAATGACTTAGATGCTTATTATGAACTAGTAAATAATATAGATTGTTCAGATACTGTTAATTGGAACTGGGATGGAGGTAAATATAATGGTTTTGATCCTATTGGAAGTGATTCAGCAAGATTTTCAGGAGGTTTGGATGGAAATAATTATGTTATTAGTAATTTACATATTAATAGGAACACTAATAACTATATTGGATTATTTGGATTTACAGAGGGATCAACTATTTCTAATGTTGGTTTAGAGGATGTAGATATAACAGGAAATTATTATGTTGGTTCTTTAATTGGATTGGCATTACGGACAACTATTGATAATTGTTATGCTACAGGAGATGTTACTGCAAGGAGTGATAATGTTGGTGGTTTAGTTGGAAGGTTGACTACTTCCTGGGAAACCTTAAAGAATTCTTATGCAGAAGTAGATGTTAATGGAAGAGATTATGTTGGAGGATTGGTGGGATACTCTGATCAGGATACTATTAGTAATTGTTATGCTACAGGAGATGTTACTGGAAGAACTTTTGTTGGAGGATTGGTAGGATACTCTTGGTATGACGAGATACATAATTCATATGCTACAGGAGATGCTACAGGAAATGTAAATTATGTTGGAGGATTGGTAGGTTATAATTATCGTTCAATAATAAATACTACTTATGCAACAGGAACAGCTACTGGTGGACTAGAGGGTATAGGGGGATTAGTAGGATATGATTATAATGGTGTTATAAATGATAGTTATGCAACAGGTAATGCAAGTTATGGAATGAGATCAGGAGGATTAATTGGTTATGCATTAAATTCATTTATAGATAGATGTTATGCTACAGGAGATGCTACTGGAACAGAAAGAGTTGGAGGATTAATAGGAGAGGTGTATTATTCAGATATAGATTCTTCATTTGCAACAGGAGGAGTTGGAGGTGGAAGTAACTGGGGTGTTGGAGATCATATAGGAAAATTAATAGGGATTTATTATTATAATGAAGTATATGATGGTCATTATTTTACGAATACAGGTTATGGATTAAATGTTGATTGTATAGGAACAGATGATGGAGGAGAAAATCCTGATTGTACAGGCCATGCAGAAGAGAGTTATTTTTATGATATAGGAAATAGGCCTATGGGTATTACTGCTGGATATGGGGTTGATCCTATATGGGATTTTACAAATGTATGGGATGACATATATGATGATGAAGGTTATCCTGTTTTGAGAATGCAAGGATTAACAGAAGAAACACCTGCAGGAGGAGATACAGGAGGAACAAGTGGAGGAGGAGCAGATGAAGAAGCAGAAGAAGAGATTATAGTGCTTACTTTAGATGAGTTTGAAGAAGGAGAATATTCAGACTTAGAAGAAGGAGATGAGATTGAATTTACTGTAACTAACCCAGATACAGGTAGTACAGAGACACATAGATTAAGGATTTTGAAGATAGATTTAGATAAAAAAGAGGTAACAATCCTGATATCTTCTGATCCTATAACAGCTACCTTGAAACTTGGAGAGAGTAAAAGAGTAGATGTTAATAATGATGGAAAAGCAGATGTATTAGTTATATTTGTTAGTTTGATAAATGGCAAAGCAAGGATATTTACACAGGATATAGTTCAGAAGGAAGTAGTTGAAGAGTCTACTCCTGTTCCAATTAGTGAGCCAGAAAAACCTGCTCCTGTGATTAAAGAGAAAAAGTCTATTGCATGGGTTGTATATTTGTTTGTAACGATAATAATAATAGCAGGAGTTGCTATATTAATTGCTTGGAAACCAATACAAGAAGAGAGAAGAGTAAGAGAATTTAGAAGAAAAGCTCTTGGAAAAAGATAAATAAAAGATACATTTAAAAACCTTTTTTTCTATTGAATTTCATCATATAACTACATCGCTGAAGCCTATTGTTCTGGGTTCAGGCGCATTATGTAGGAGATAATAAATTTTCAGAAAGAAACAAAGATACAATGGTAACTAAAGATAATGTATTAAAGGCTTTGCAAGAGATAAGAAAGCAAGCAGAGGATAAGAAAAGGAACTTTGATCAGACAGTAGACTTAATTATAAATCTAAAGGATTTTGATTTAAAAAGAAATCCATTAAGTCTGATTATAACCCTTAATCATAAGATTAAAGATAAAAAAATAGCTGGATTTTTAGAAAAAAAATCCCCTGTCATAGATACTATAACAAAAGAGGATTTTAATAGTTATAAGGATAAGAAAAAACTTAAGAGATTGATTAAGGAATATGATTTTTTTATTGCAAATGCTAAGCTTATGCCATCTGTAGCTACAACATTTGGGAGAGTATTAGGGCCTGCTGGAAAGATGCCTAATCCTCAGATGGGCGTTACAATAGATGAGAGTGATGAGACTATTAATAAACTTATAGAGAAAATAGATTCTGTAGTCAAGATAAGACCAAAAGAGACAAGTATTAAGGTTGCTATTGGAAAGCAAAGTAGCAGTGATGAAGATATAGCAGATAATGCACTTAGAGTCTATAATGAAATATTCAAAAATCTTCCAAGAAAAAAAGAGAATGTCAGGTCTGTTTTAATTAAATTAACAATGGGCAAACCCTCTAAAATAGAATTCTAAGATGGCAGATGCAAAAAAACCAAAAGCTAATGTTTCTAAAAAGAAGATAGAAGATGTTAAGAAATTAGCTGAAGACATGAAAAATGCTAAAACCATAATGATTGTCTCTATTAAGAATCTTCCTTCTCCTCAATATCAAAAAATAAAAAAAGATCTTAGAGGGAAAGCTAATGTGAAGGTTGCAAAGAAAAGTAAGTTGTTAAGGGCTATTGATGAGACCAAGATTCCTGAGATGGCATCATTAAAAGAACACATCAAAGCAGATTGTGCTCTTGCACTATCTGAAGAAGATGCATTTGAATTAGCTGCATGGCTAACAGAGAATAGAAATCCAATTAATGCTAAACAAGGACAAATAGCAGAAGAAGATATAGAAGTAGAGCCAGGTCCTACTGATCTTGTCCCAGGGCCTGATATCTCTGCATTAGGAGCAGTTGGATTAAAAGTAGCTGTAGAGGATGGAAAAATAGCTGTTAAAGAGCCTCATATTATCTTAAAAAAAGGAGAAGAAGTAACAGAAAATATTGCTTCTGTATTGCAAAAATTAAATATTAAACCATTTATGGTCGGTATCTCTCCTAGTGTCATATATGATTCTGTTGATAAGAAGATATATTCAAATATTAAGATTGATAAGGAAGAAGCTAAGCAAGAACTTCTTTCAAGTCATAGCAAGGCAGTAGGATTTGCTCAGAAAATTGTTTATTATTGTAAGGAAGTCATTGGTTATCTTTTAGCTAAAGCAAACTCTGAAGCAGGAGCCCTGGAAAAACTTTCTCCTAAAGAGGAAGAGAAGGTAGAAGAGAAGAAAGAAGAACCAAAGGAAACTGAAGAAAAACCAGTTGAAGAAGATAATAAAGAAAAAGCAGAAAATGAGGATAAACCAGACGATAAAGTAGAAGAAAAGAAAGAAGAAGTTCAACAAAATAATCCAGAGGAGGAGCAAAAATAAGATGGAATATGTATATGCAGCTTTATTGCTACATAAGCTAGGAAAACCAGTAGATGAAGAAGGTATGAAAAAGATTCTTCAAGCAGCTGGAGCAGAAGTAGACGAAGCAAAAGTAAAGACTCTACTTGCTAGCTTAAAAGATGTAGATATAGAGAAAGAACTAGAATCAGCTAGTATTGTTGCTGCTGCACCTGCTGCAAGTGGTGGAGAAGGAGCAGGAGAAGAAAAGGCAGAAGAGAAGAAAGAAGAAGTTAAGACAGAGGCAGCTGCAGAAGGTCTTTCAGCATTATTTGGTTAGGCACTTATTTATTATTTTTAGCCTAGCCAGAAATAAGTAGTAGTAACTACTTTTCTTTTTGCTCAATAACATTCTAAATTCTTGATAGAATAAAGTTTAAAAATATGATCAGACTAAGATAAGTATGCCTCCGTCGCATCTAGAGAATCACAGATTCTCTATCTCTTCAAAACCCATAGAAGATTTTGAAGATAATGGTATTGCACTTAGCAATACCCTCATACAAACATGCCTCCGTCGCATAATGGTATTGCACCGGCCTTGAGAGCCGGGCCCTCCGGGGCCTCCCGGTTCGATTCCGGGCGGAGGCGTTTTTTTAAGTTACCATTGGTTACAAAATATTTAAAAAAAGAATTCTCTTTTTTGCATATTAAAAAAAGAAGGTGAAAAAAATGGATAGACAAGATAAACTAGGAATTTTATTCTTTATTATGTTTATATTAATATTACTTGGAGTGTGTTCTTTACTTAAAAATATGAATACTATGGCTGTAATTGCACTAGATGTTGATGAGGAAGAAAATTATGAGTATTCTATAAAAGAGATATGTCATGATGAAATATGTCTAAAATATAGAGTTAAATGCTTGCATAATGAGATGATATCAATAGAATCCCTTGAGGATAATTTTAATTTTATCAATGAAATAATGCAGGATCCTATGAAAGATAAATTATGCGATTAACTAAAGAATCTTTTTATTTTAGTGAAAAAACTTTCATTTTGTTCGTCTAATTCTACTTTTCTTTTCAATTCATCTGAGTCTATGACTTCTACCCTGGGTTCTTCTATTTTTGGTAGGTTAGTTATTATCTGTTTCTCAGCTAACTCAATAGCATTTTTTACAGAAGTTCTGCTATATCCCTGGCTTAATAAGGAATATTTTAAAGAGTCAAGATCATATCCTTTCTCAAGGTTTCTCTTGATATAATCTGCTAATTCCTGATTTTTTGTTAATGGTTTTTCCATAATATAAAAAGATTCTGGAAATTTAAAAATATTGTTATAGTCTATCGTAATCTTGGTCTTTTAATAACAGAGGCTTTTCTATAGCTATTTCTTATAGAACTGATCTTTTTTGATAATTCTGCATTGGATATATACTTTCCTATTATGGCCAGAGCATACAACATAATCCCTATCCCAGATAAGGCAAAAACCATTGTAAATATCTTACCAGCTATTGTTAAAGGAACAATATCTCCATAACCTATTGTTGTCACAGTTATTATAGTAAAGTATAAGGAGTCTAGCCATGACAGGCTCTCTA
>Ga0272442_10004566_pt1 | contig 18892 bp, 18 predicted proteins | sample SSMForm2O_FD_200262 | JGI IMG/M metagenome (GOLD analysis project Ga0272442, IMG submission 200262) | Marine sediment archaeal communities from Little Sippewissett salt marsh, Falmouth, MA, United States - SSM-Form-2O | ecosystem: Environmental > Aquatic > Marine > Wetlands > Sediment ... | reverse complement strand
TGGCCCTCCTCCACGACCACGGCGTCCAGCTATGCACGGCCGAGCAGTTGCGCGCCAGAATGCTCAGCGCCGGTGAACCACAGTCTGCGATAGCCTCCGAAGCGAACCTCGCCTTGGCAACGGTCAGAACACTCCAAGGCGCGCGCATCATCACCAGTCAGGTAAACGCCGGCCTCTCCCACCTCGCTACGCAATGGCAACAGCAAATCGAGTCGATGTCACTCGACAACCTCGCCGCTCAGGCCCGCCAGGTCCTCGAAGACAGCAAGCCGGCCCGCCTCATCATCTCGGGCTGCTCGATCGTCCTCATCGGCCCGCCCAACACAGGCAAAAGCACGCTCCTCAACGCCCTCGCCGGCCGAGAAAAGGCCATCGTCACCGATATCAAAGGCACCACCCGCGACTGGATCAGCGCCGAGATCCACATCCCACCCCTGGCCGCCACCATAATCGACACTGCCGGCCTCGACCTCACCGCCGTCCACACCGACGTCGCCCAGGCCGCCCAGGCCAGAACCCTCGAAATGCTCCACCGTGCCGACCTCATCCTCCTCGTCCTCGACATCACCGAACCCGCCACCCAACTCACCGACGACCTGCTGGCCAAACTGACCGGCAAAGAAGTCCTCCCCGTCCTCAACAAAACCGACCTCCTCCCGAACCTCGACCCCACCCAATTGCCCGCCCATCTCGGCCGCCCCATCCCCATCAGCGCTACCCAACCCGCCGGCCTCGAAGACCTCATCGGCGCCATCCACCGCCAACTCCACGTCACCAACTTCAACCCCCAAACCCCCATCGCCCTCACCACCCGCCAGCAAGATATCCTCCACAGACTCGCCACCGCCACCTCCCACACGGCCGCCACTCCACTCATCTCAGAGTTGCTTGAAGGCCCGCTTTCGCTATAATATCCCCGATGAGCAGACCCCCGGAAAAACTGACCCCGGCGATGAAGCAGTTTCATCACTTCAAGCAGAAGCACCCGGACTGCATCCTCTTCTTCCGCATGGGCGACTTCTACGAGACCTTCTACGACGACGCCCGGACCTGCTCCAAAGTCCTCGGCCTCACGTTGACCAGCCGCAACAAGGACAGCGCCAACCCCGTCCCGCTCGCTGGCCTCCCGTACCACGCTCTCGACGGATACCTCAAGAAGATGCTCCAGGCCGGCTACCGCGTCGCCGTCTGCGAGCAGGTCGAAGACCCCAAGACCGCCAAAGGCGTCGTCAAGCGCGACGTCGTCCGCATCGTCACCCCCGGCACTCTCACCGACGACATGCTCCTCGAGGACAAGAAGGACAACTTCCTCTGCGCCATCGACCTCGCCGCTCAGGGCCACGCCGTCATCAGTTGGGTCGACATCTCCACGGGCCACTTCTTCGTCCAGCGCATCCCCGAGGCCGACCTGCTCGACGAGCTCCAGCGCCTCGCGCCCGCCGAGTGCCTCCTGGCCGACCGCCGCGGCGAACTCTTCGACGCCGAGACCCGCCGCCTTGCCGCCGACATCGGCCGCCTCACCACCGCCATCGTCACCGAGCGACCCGCCTGGTACTTCGATCCCTACCAGGCCACCCAGCGCCTCCTCAAGCATTTCGGCACCGCCACCCTCGAAGGCTTCGGCATCGCCGACGCCGACCAGGACCTCGTCCCACCGGCCGGCGCCGTCATCGAATACCTCAGCGAAACCCAGAAGACCACCCTGGGCCACATCCAGAGCCTGCACAAAATCAGCCGCACCAACTTCCTCCACATTGACCCGACCTCGCTGCGCAGCCTCGAAGTCCTCCACACCATCCGCACCGAGGCCCGCATCGGATCGCTCCTCACCTGCCTCGACGCCACACAAACCGGAATGGGCGGCCGCATGTTCCGAAACTGGCTATGCATGCCCCTCTGCGACGTCAAGGCCATCGAAACCCGCCAGGACGCCGTCGAGGAACTCCGCTCCAATAGCGCTCTCCTGACGACCCTGCGCGACCGCCTCGCCAACATCGCCGATACCGAACGCATCGCCGCCCGCATCAGCACCTTCCGCGCCGGACCGCGTGACATGCTGGCCCTGGCCGGCACCTTGCAGCAGATCCCCGCCCTCCGCACGCAACTGTCCGAATGCCACGCGCCCTTGCTTCGCCACTTGGCGGATAGCTGCGACAGCATGGACGAGCTGGCCGCACTCCTCGAAGCGGCCATCGAACCCAACTGTCCAACCCACCTCCGCGACGGTGGCTTCATCCGCCCCGGCTTCTCCGCCGAACTCGACCGCCTCCGCTCCATTTCCACCGATGGCCAAACCTGGCTCCGTGACTACCAAAGCCGCGAGTCCAAGCGCACCGGCATCGCCAATCTAAGGGTCGGCTACAACAAAGTCTTCGGCTACTACATCGAAATCTCCCGCGCCGCGGCCGACAAAGCCCCCCCCGAATACGTCCGCAAGCAGACCATTAAGAACGCCGAACGCTACATCACCGAAGAACTCAAGAAATACGAAAACGAAGTCCTCACCGCCCAGGACAAGGCCCTCGACCTGGAGCAGCGCCTCTTCGAAGACGTCCGCCAGCAGGCCGCCGCCCACGTCCTCCGCCTCCAGCAGCTCGCCGACACCGTCGCCCAATGCGACTGCCTCGCCTCCCTCGCCCACGTCGCCGCCCGACGCAACTACATCCGCCCCCGCCTCACCACCGACACCCGCATCGTCATCCGCGAAGGCAAGCACCCCGTCCTCGCCGAGACCCTCGGTGCCGAGTTCGTCCCCAACGACGTCGAGCTGGGCCACGGCAACGGCGACATCGCCGTCATCACCGGCCCCAACATGTCAGGCAAAAGCACCTACATCCGCCAGACCGCACTACTCGCCCTCATGGCCCAGACCGGCTCCTTCATCCCCGCCGCCGAAGCCGAGATCGGCCTCGTCGATCGCATCTTCACCCGCGTCGGCGCCTCCGACGAGCTCGTCCGTGGCCAGTCCACCTTCATGGTCGAAATGACTGAAACCGCCAACATCATCAACAACGCCACCAACAAATCACTCGTCATCCTCGACGAAGTCGGACGCGGCACCAGCACCTACGATGGCCTCTCCCTCGCCTGGGCCATCACCGAACACCTCGCCACCCGCCTCAAATGCCGCACCCTCTTCGCCACCCACTACCACGAGCTCACCGAACTGGCCGAACTCTTCGCCAACGTCCGCAACCTCAACGTCGCCGTCCGCGAATGGATGGACGAAGTCGTCTTCCTCCACCGCATCCTCCCCGGCGGCACCGACAAAAGCTACGGCATCCACGTCGCCAAGCTCGCCGGCATCCCCAAATCCATCCTCAACCGCTCCAACGAAATCCTCGAAGAGCTCGAATCCACCTTCGCCCAGGAAGCCACCGGCGAACGCCTCGCCCGCCACAAGACCAAAGAGCCCGACCGCGACGCACTCTTCGTCCAGAAGCACAAGACCGTCCTCGACAAGCTCGCCACCACCGACGTCAACAACCTCACCCCCATCGAAGCCATCAACCTCCTCTCCCAAATCAAATCCGAAATCGCCGACAAGTGACACCTTGAGTTTGTAGGGTGTGCACCGCACACCATTTCTCCATTCACCGCAGGCGTGTGGCAGCAGAAGTAGGATGGGCTTCAGCCCATGCGGTCCCTTCGTCGCCCCAAGAAATCGCATCTACTTTGTGGTGGGCCAAGACTCACCCTGCGTCACTGAATGCGCCTCGTCAACGGGAAGGGAACGGACGCTTGCGACGAATGGATTGAATCACGTCGTCGAACTGCTGCAAGAAACGCGATCGGTCCCGCTTCTTCAGCGGAGCAGGCCCGCCTGTTATCTCTCCTGCCTCGCGAAGTCCGGACAACAGGTCCCGGGTCGCCACGGCCTGACCGATATTGTCCTCCGTGAACGGCCTTCCGGTCGGTCCCACCACCCGGGCGCCTTCCGCCACGCAGCGACTCGCCAGCGGAATATCGGCGGTCACCACAATGTCGTCGGGTTCCACGTGTGCGACAATCCAATCATCCGCCGCGTCGAGACCTTCCCCGACCACTTCGAGCGTAATCCACACGTCATTCGGGACCCGCATCCAGGAGTTCGTCACCAGGGTGACATCAAGGCGATACCGGCTCGCGACGCGGTACACCTCCTTCTTCACTGGACACGCATCGGCATCTACGAAGATATGCAGCAAACGAATATCCTCACCATCGCCTCAGTTGCCTTTTCGCGGCCTCGTTGATTTTGCTCATGATGTACGCCGTACCCCTCCACGCCCCCAAACACACGCCTTGGCCGCCTCATTTCTGCTCTAGCAGCTTGCCCAGGATGCCCTTCGATACGGATAAGGCCGTGCCGTGCCGCGTCCCCTCAGGAAAGCTCAGCTTCTCCGAGACATCTTCCCACGTCGCGAAATCCTTCGTCCGCATCGCCCCATAAGCGTGCTTTCGATAAGCATCGTAGTACACGATTTGCCATTCGCCCACTTTCAGCACCGTAGGCCCCTCCACCCACAAGCCCTCCGCCGTAAAAGGATCTGACGCCGAACTCCACGGCCCCGTGACCCTCTCACTCCGCGCCACCCGAAGATTCTTCGCCGGCGGAAACCGCGTCTCGTCCTTCAGGATCATTACATACCCATCGCCGTACGCCGTGATCGTCGAATCGATTACATTGAAGCCCGGCTCGTAGAAAACCCGTGTCGCCGTGTACGCATTGAAATCCTTCGTCGTCGTGCAATAGATCCGGTGGTTCCACCCCCGGTCGGCATTCTTCGCCGTCTCCGCAAACTTCTCCGGAATCGTCGTCGCCCAATAGATCACGTACTGCTCCCCATCCGCGTCCCACGTGATCTCCGGCGCCCAGCAGTTCCGCGCCGTCGCCTCCTTCTCCATAACCGGAACGAACGCCTGCTCCGACCACGTGATCAGGTCCGACGAGTGCGCCACCCCGATCCCCCGGTCCGTCCAACTCGTCGTCCACACCATGTGAAACATCCCGTCCGGCCCCTGGATGATGCACGGATCGCGCATCAGCTTGCCCCCAACCTCCGGCGCCAAGAACGGCTTGTCACCCTTCAACGCCGTCCACGCCAGACCATCATCGCTATACGCCAGATGCAGACCATCCTCCCCATTACCCCGAAACGAACTGAACAGATACACACTCCCGCTCCTGTTCGCCTCCGCCGCTTGCACGCCGCTCGCCAGCAGCAGGGCGGTCACCAACAATCCCGTAGTTGCTTTCATGCCGCTCTTCCCTTTCTCCAATAGCCGCCCCAGGCCCCATCCAAAACGCTATTCCGACCGGACCGCAATACACGAAATCTCCACCTTCACATACTTCGGCAAATTCGCCACCTGCACCGCCGCCCGCGCCGGCGGACACTCACCGAAGTACTCGCCATAAACCGCATTGATCTTGGCATAGTCTTCCATATCCGCCATATACACCGTCGTCTTCACAACGTCGCTCAGCGCAAACCCAGCGTCTTCGATAACCGCGCGCAGGTTCTCCAGCACCTGCCGCGTCTCCGCCTCGATTGATTCCCCCACCAACTCGCCCGTCGAAGGATCGATGGCAATCTGCCCCGAGCAATACAGCGTGTTCCCCACCCGAACCGCCTGGCTATAAGGCCCAATCGCCGCCGGCGCCTTCCCACTCTTAACAATCTCTCTCTCCATACCAATCTCCCGATTCACATGACAACCAGCCACAGAAAACACCAAAACAACAACACTCACCAAAATCCTGCGCATCATCGATCCTTCCCGCATTGGGCAGGGGGGCGCTTGCCCCACCGATTCCACTCCCATCTCGTGTCGCGCCCACCGCACCTCATTTCCTCTAAGCCGTTTGCTCCACCACGCCTGTCACCACCTATTGCCATTTCCACCGAAGCCGCCACCCACTCATTGTCATTTCGACCGAAGCGAAGCGCAGTGGAGAAATCTCGCCTCGGACCGCTTGCCCCCGCGTCTGCAAACAAACGTCACACTCCAACCACGCAACGCGCCCACCATACATTGTCCTTACTACGCTGTCTGCTCCACCGCCAGCTTCTCCCGAACCCCCTGCAAAAGCGCCTGCCGTCTCTTGAGCGCCGCCTTGAACTCTCGGTCGTCCGTATGCGAGATCTCCGTGTGCAACTCCGACAGACAAATCTGCACCACATCCCGCAACGTCGTCGCCTCCGCCTCGGTCAACTCGATCGCATCCATGGCCAATCTCCTTATCGCCAAGCCAAGACCGCTGCCAAATCAACCACCCCCCAAAACTACCCCCCGCAATCCACCCTGTCCACCCCCTTTCCTCCCGCCATGCCTCCAGCGCCATCCAATCTCGCAGCAGGCGTCCATCGGCATTCGCAGACCGATAGCAGGATACGATAGACGCAAATGACCGTTGACACCGCGGCTTGGCTCCAGAGCGGCCCGCCTACTTCACACGCAGGACCTTCAGTACAGCCCGTCGAATCGACCGCAACGCCCCAAATCGCTGCATGACAGGTCCCACCTTGGGCATGATATAACCCAGCAGCCGCCCCCGCACGCTCCGCCGGTTGAAGATGAGAATGTTCTTTCGCTCCCGCTGCTGAGGCGTCCAGTACGCCTTGTACGTATCGTCGCCATACAGATGGTCCACCTCCACCACCTGGTCCTCGTCGATCGCGTGCGAAATCATCGCCGCCGTCAGCGTGATGCCCGGACTGACCTTCTTGAACGCCTGGTCGTATGCCTTCTTCTCGCCGTACGCCCGCCTCTCGCAAACGAACCAAAGCTGCCCCGCCACCGGCCGCTCACCCACGAATAGCAACCCCAGCCGAAGGTACCCCTTGTCACGAGCCAGCCGCACCAGCGCACGGTCGAACGTCGGGCGAAACTCCCACTCCTTCCAGCTCTGCTTGTACACCGCGTGAAAGTGCTCCATCCCCCGCTCGATCGTCTCGTCGTCACCGCCGGTGATGATCTCCACCCGCATCCCGCCCCCGTTGCCATACTGCTTCGCGAACCGCCGCATGTTCCGCCGAATATGCTTGGGCCGCGACGCCACATACGCCTCACCCGTGACATCAATGCCGTCAAGATACCACCCGCTGAACCACGCACGCTCCCGGTGCACCAGACCCTCCGCGCTCAGCACCCGTTCCAGAGTCGCGACATCGAAATCCTCCGCAGGAATAAAATTCAGTCGCAGCGTGTCCCATCGCACCGAGCGAGCCAGATACCGAAACAGCGCCGCAAGGATCGCCTCTCGCGCCGACGCGTCCTCATCGCCGAAGATCGGAGTCCGCATCGCCATGCTGATAACACCGAGAAACTCCAGGTGCCGCACCGACCACCCTCGCTGCTTCTCGCGCATAAGGACGAACGGAAAGATCGCCTCCAGCTTCCCCTCGCGCCGAACCAGAAAGATCGACAGCTCCCCCCCCGGATCGCCGTGTTCGAGATACAGGCTGAAGTACTCGTGCTCCAGATAAGGCTTGTGCCGTGTCCCCTCGCCCAGCAGACCGTTCCATTCCTCCTTCAGCCGCGCAAACGCCTCCACCGATCTCACGCGCTCGATGCTATACCCACCCGCGCCCCGACCGCCCACGCCGGACCTTCGAAGCTCAGGATTCGCGACGTTACCAGCCTTCTCTCGCACCACGCACTCCGACATATCCACAGGGTCAAAACCGCCGCTTTCGGCCGACATACCGCGCAGACGCATACGTCCATGCGACATAGGAATATTCGGCAATCCAACGCGTCCCCATCAGTCCCGCAGCATTTTCCCCCACCGAATCACCATCCCCGTCCGATATGACCCGCCCATCACTACTGTCACCCCACAACCCGTGCAAACCCGGCCCCTCTCCACAGTGTGCATTTCCCAAACCGGACGCTGAAGGTACAAAGAGACGCAATTCTCTCGTGGCGACGGGTGGCAGCGCCAAGCGAAGCTTGGCGATGGATCTAAACGCTCTCTGCAGGATGGACTTCAGTCCATGCTGCTCCTAATCCGCAATCGAAGCCCGCCTCAATCCTTCTTCACCCGCCGAAACCCAAACGGCTCCTCAGGTTCCTCCGGCAGCAGGCTCGTTTCCCTTGCCGAAACAAACCGGCCCTGGAAGTCGACCGGGATTACATAAGATGAGTTCTGATCGGTCTCATATCGTCTCAGCGCAGGGGAATAAGTGATCTGCCGGATCAGGCCCCGGTCAACGTCGAATTCCATCAAACGCATCCAGCCATCACCGCCGCCGTGCGGTCTCGGCTCAGAATGCAGACTGTTGCGATACTGGTAATCAATGCAGAACTGATACACCGGGCGACCTGCTTCATTGAGATCAACGCGCAGTGTTTCCCCCGTGTCGGATGCCCAGTCGAAATTGTGGCCGGACAGGACCATGAAGATCTGGTCGTTCTTACAGATGAACTTCTGCCATACCTGTTCCGGCGTGTTGTTCGCAAATGAATAACGATAGTATTCATTCAGGCGACCGTAGCTATAGAGTTCACCCTTGCGCTCAACGAGGTGTTCCGGAAAGCGCGAGGCCATATAGCCGTTCGGGTCCTCCCGGATGAGATCATGATTCCAGCCGGCCATGTAAGCGTGAATGGTGACGATGGTTGGCTTCCCGCGGTGGCGGTCTACGACGGATTGAGCCCAGTCCAGCACCTTGTCATCGGGTTCCATTTCGAGACCGATATGGATGAATTCGTATCCCCCGGCCGTAAACGTAGTGGCCGAATTGCCGATGCGAAAGCCATCGAGATACCACTGCTGGCTCCTGAAGTGGGTAGATTCGGGGCCAAAATAGGTGCCATAGAGCTTCAGACCGTCGATCACCCTGGGCCGCCAGTGCGGCTTGCCCGGGGTCTGATCGAACCCGGGGGCCGTCGTGTTCCTGTCGTAGTCGTGATTGCCCGGAACCGTACTATAGGGCAATACCCCGTGCAGCACGTACATCGCCGTCGAAGCGGCGGGCGCCTGGAAGTTGATCGCTTCATCGCTGCCGTGTGACTGCCAGATATCTCCCAGATGCGTGGCGAAGACGATGTTCTCACGTACCGCTTCGCGGCCCAGCCAACCTGTCTGCGCATAGAAGCAACTCATTCCCGGGCCCACGGCAGAGTAACCCATGTGCTGATTCTTCAGTCGCGTCAGTTCCTGCGTGTCAGGCATGACCGCAATCTTGAACGTCTCCGCGCCCGGAACCACGCCAACCAGAAGCAGGGTGAGCACACAGCAGGACAAAAAGGAACGCCTGATGCAAAGCACGATAGCACCTCTCAGCCGAGATTCCCTACGGCCAACACGCAGCCACATTGCCGGAACCGCCAGCTTCGCAGCCAATCGCAGCCGAAAGCAGTCTTGAAGCCGGCTCTAACATCTCCACAGAAAATCCCATGCCACCAAGCGTAACCCCAGCCGGTCCAGCGTGCAACCGTTGCCCGCCACCCCCCCAGCGACCCTGCCCTCCAACGCGCGAAAGCTGTCGTCCCCGCCCCCTGTCATCCCGAGCGAAGCGCAGCGGAGTCGAACGGATCTCCACCCGAACCAGACGCGCTCCTCGTTACCGGTTGAACATCTCGACCGCGCTCACCTTGTCCTGTCGGCTCGGCAGAGTTCATTGCGCCCAGTTCCTACGTTCGCGATGCTCCCCGATTGTCCCATTGTCACCGTAGCTGTCGGCAGCATTCCCGCACAGGCATCAACCGCCGTCTCTGGGTTCGAGTTCGACCGTGACTTCCACCGGACCGCACGCCGGCCATCCAAACACCTCGACGGATTTCGTTCGGTAACCTTCCTTCTCGATCCGAATATTGGTCACGGTATAACTGTCGCCAATGAAAAAGACCCACACCAAGTCTGTCTTGTGTCCAAGATAGAACCGACCTTCCTCATCTGACAGGGCATTCACCTCAGGGTATTCCGTCGCCGATATGGCCGCACCGCTCACGGGCTCCTTACTGACCTCGTCGATGATGACGCCATCGATATCAGCCGTCACACACGCTGGACAGGGAAAGCACCCTCCAAGCATCCCTGCCAGACCTACCAGTACCGCCGCTATTCGCCTCATGTTCTGCCCCGTGACTAACGTGTCGGGCCCACAGCGCAGCCCCGTTTTCTTCACCTTGCCCCCCGGCTAGCCGACCCATGAGCCCGGTAGGATAACGCGGCTCGTCTCGCGAGTTGTCGGAACCTCACACATCACAGCTTCCCCAAGCACATCAACGTCACCACTCCATCAGATCAGCCCCAGCCTCTTCAATCCCCCACCCGCCGGATACACTCGCCGGTGACGGCATGACGGCGCAATGCCCGAGAGCATTTCTGCCCACCCTCTAAATGTCATTCATCAGCATCTTGAGCTTGGTCGTCAGCGATGTCAGGTCCTGTACTTCAGTATTCGGGCCGGCCTCTAATTCAAATACGTCCTCTGGAAGCGCGGCCGGATCATTGAAGATCGACTTGTCCACATCCACCTCCATCTTCGATCGAACAAGCAACTCGCCGGTCTGAATATTGAAACTCACTGAATTCACATCGACTGGAAACCATGCCCCCCCCGATACCTGCCTGTAACGAACAATCGTTCGTACTTGAAGCTGTGTTGCACTGGCATAATTGTCCATGCGGACCAGCCCATAGCCTTTGTCCGCATCATAGTATGAGATTCCGATTTGTCCGGTCTTGCTGTTATGGAATTCCCGTTTGACTAACCTGTTCCCATCCTCTCCAGTCTCGATTGACAACGAGTCAGTTCCAGGTTCCCTGTTCTTCATATGCGCCTCGTGGACCACTTCGCTGATCAGACCACCACCTTCCCGTTGCCATCCAACGTCTCGCAGGTAGTTTTCGCCTGGGCGATACCGTGGTCTCTTCAGGATCGTCATCTCCGCTCTGCCGGCTGCCGTCGTGGGCAGTTCAGCCACTCTGAACTCCTTCCCATCGTACGTGATGAACCTCGCCCGGTGATCTGAGGATATGTGGCCGTTTGGATCCTGAGTGGTCGAGCATGTCGTGCAGGATATGGCCGTTCTTCGGCCGTCCCACCAAAGCTGATGGTCGCCGACACGCTTGGGTTTGTCGGCCCATGGCCCAAAGCTGATGCTCTCCGAACGCCACACAACAGCGGCGCTGGAGAGCTTGGCAATGTTGCCCTGAACCCCCTGGATTGTGGCATCACGAAGAATGTCATTCGGGTCAGAACTGACATGCGCTGAGCGGGAAAACAGGCCAATGATGGCAGGCACAACGACCAGGCTTATCCCCACAAGCCACCATCGTGACAGTCTGCTATGGTGATCCTTGGGTGTCCCGTGCATCTTCATAAGCCGATACTTCCCGTCGCAGTGGGGGGCAGCAACTATTTTGTTATGAGGCTCCCTCTCCTCTCATCCTCTCAAAGTCTCGTCTTGCCTGCTCTCGCTGTCCAGTCGAATCGGCCCCAAGGTCACCCCCCCCCAGCCATCGCCTCTCCGACCGTGCCAACAGCACCAGCCTATCAAGATACCCCCACTTCCGTCAACCACCCTCCGTCCAATGCGGACACAAACCCTTTTCCCACAGGAATTTACAGTTCGGTAGGATGGGCTTCAGCCCATGCTGTCCCTCAAGAACTGTCGATTTCCCCCTTTTTCCCCGAACAATCCCCTCACTCCAAGCGTCTTATATTAGGCATATAGACAACAAAACATGGAATACAAGTACCAATTACCAAACCCGGAGGAAGCCCCCATGACAAGTCCCGCCCAAATCCAGGCCAACCGTACCAATGCCCAGAAATCCACCGGCCCCCGCACCGCCGAGGGCAAGGCCGCCGTCGCCCAAAACGCCCTCAAGCACGGCCTACGCGCCCGCCACGCCGTCATCGTAGGCGAGGATGTGGGCGAATTCGAAACCTACCGCGACCAAATGCTCACCGAACTGGCCCCCGAAGGCCCCATCGAGTCCACCCTCGCCCACCGCGCCGTAGGACTCGCCTGGCGACTCCAACGCGCCGAACGACTCCAAAACCAAGCCTTCGACGCCCTCCACGCCAAAGACACCACCAGCCCTCTCGCCCGCCTCACCCAATCCCTCCGCCCGAAAGAGCCTGCCCTGAGCGTAGCCGAACGGGACCAGCCCCACCCGGCCCAAGCCGATGCAGACCTCACCCTCGGCCGCATCGTCGTCAAAGACTTCGCCCACACCCGCGTCCTCGACCGACTCCTCATGTACGAGCGCCGCCTCGAACACAGCCTCTACAAAACCATCGCCGAACTCCAAAGACTCCGCCTCCTCCGACAAATCAACCCACCCGAGCAAACCCCCGCGCCACGTGCCGACGCCTCACCACCACCCAACCGCGCCAAACAAACCCAATTCCCGAACACCAATTCCGACCGCAAGCACCTTGCCACCAGTCGTTTACACCCGAACACGCCAATCACCCCCGAAGCAGAACAAACCCAATCCCTCCGCAGTAAAGACCTACAGCGACGCGGCCAATATCCGAAAAACCGTTGCCAAAAAACCACCCGTCGCCTAATAGTTGAGACAAAGACGCCCCCGGCACGAAAGGCCTCGCGGCGCGATGCAAGGACACCTCAAACGAAGGGGAACGTAGCATGAACCCGGCAAGAAAAGCAGCACTTATCCTGTTCGTAGCACTGATTTCTCTGCTGGCCGGCTGTACCGAGGTCGGCATCACCGGACGTCGGCAACTGAACCTCCTGCCGGACTCCTACATCAACTCCATGAGCGTTCAGCAGTACAGCCAGTTCATCTCCGAGAACCCCATCAGCAAGGACGCCGAGAAGACCGCCATGGTCAAACGCGTCGGTGCCCGCATCCAGACCGCGGTCGATGAATACTGCCGGAAGTACTGCGACGAGAACCCCTTCGAAGGCTACGAATGGGAATTCAATCTCGTCGAGGATAGCGCCGTCAACGCCTTCGCCATGCCCGGCGGTAAGGTCGTCGTCTACACCGGCCTGCTCCCCGTCGCTCAGGACGAGGCCGGCTTGGCCGTCGTCATGGGCCACGAAATCGCCCACGTCTTCGCCAAGCACGGCTCAGAACGCATGACGCAGGGCCTCCTCGTCCAGCTCGGTGGCGTCGCCATTTCCACGGCCATGAAGGAAAAACCCGAGCAGACCCGCAACCTCTTCGTCACCTCCTACGGCCTCGGCACGCAGGTCGCCCTGATGTTACCGTTCAGCCGTCTCCACGAAAGCGAGGCCGACCGCCTCGGCCTGATCTTCATGGCCATGGCCGGCTACAATCCCGAAGTCGCTGTCGGTTTCTGGGAACGCATGGCCGCCGCCGGCGGCGGCAACCAGCCCCCGGAGATCCTCAGCACCCACCCGGCCCACGACACCCGCATCGCCGATCTCAAGAGCCTGATCCCCGAGGCCATGCAGTACTACAAGCCGGCCATCTGATCGGCGTGACACGCATCAGCATTAGCCCGCCGGTGACGGCGGATTGACAACTGAATGAGAGGCAGACCTACCGGCAAGCAGCCCGGTGGAAAAGCACATTTGCAGATTGTACCCGCCGCACGGACCGTCGGCGTCGATCAACTCGCCCGCAAAATACAGCCCCGGGCAAACTGTCGACGCCATCGTCCGCGGCTCGATCTGTTCGAGGCTCGCGCCCCCGCGCGTCACCGTCGCCTCGTCAATCGGCCGCGTGCCCGTCACGTGCAGCGGCAACAACTTGGCCAGCGCGACCAGCCGCCTGCGGGCGATCTTTGGCACCTGATTGGCCGCCAGCTCGCCGTCGCACTCGGCCAGCCGGCACAGCGCCGCCGCCAATCGCCGCGGCACGAACTCGGCCAGAACGTTGGCCACCGCCTTCTTCGCGTGGTGGGTCAATCGTTCCTGGAACTGCCCAGCTAGCACGGTTTGCTCCGTTGCGGGCAGCAGGTCGAGACGGATCTCGATGCCGGACTGGCCCGCCGCCAGCGCGTCGGTCACGAACCGGCTGACGTCCTGAGCGACGGGGCCGCCGATGCCGTCGTAAGTGAACACCATATTGCCCGTCCCCGCGACCTTGCGGCCGTCAACCGTCGCCCGGATCGCAACGCCGGCAACGGACACGCCCGCCAGCTCGCGGGGCCACCGCTCGCGCAGGACCAGCGGCACCAGAGACGGCTTCGGCGCAACGACGTCGTGGCCCAGCGCGTGAGCCAGTCGATACCCGTCGCCCGTCGAACCGGTCTGCGGCCAGGAGGCGCCCCCGGTAGCGAGAATCGCACGGCCGGCAAGAACGGTTTGGCGGCCGGCAGTGATACGAAAGCCGTCGTCGGCAACGATTTCTGTCACGCGGTTGCCACACACGAAGCGCACGCCGAGCCCTTGCGCTTCCTTGACGAGGGCGTCGCGGATTTCGATGGCGCGATGCGTGGCGGGGAAGACGCAGCCGTCCGGTTCGGTGATGCTCCGGATGCCGCGTTCGGCCAAGAACGCCCGCACGGCATCCGGCGGCAGTTCGTGAAAGGCGTGACGCAGAAAGCGGCCGCCGCTAGCGAACGCCCGGACGAGTTCGTCGATCGTGGCCGCGTGCGTGAAGTTGCAGCGCCCGCCTCCGGTGACGAGCAGCTTCTTGCCCGCCGTCGCATTGGCCTCGACGAGGGTCGTGACAACGCGTTGCCGCCCGGCGGCAATGGCGGCCATGAGCCCGGCCGGGCCGCCGCCGATGATGCAGACGTCGGCTCTGATGGGCGCGGCGCTCGCACTGCGTGAGATGGCGCCCCCGGCGCTAGTCATGGGTGATGTCCATGATGCGCGGGTCGTCGTGCTTGATGAACATCGTGACCTTGCGACCCGTATCGACGCCGAGGTATTCGATGCAACCGACCAGAAGATAGTCGACGGTCTCGCGCAGCTCGGCGCGGTCGGTGCTCGTCATGGCCTCGCCCACCCAGACGACGGTGTCACCTTCCGGGCCCGGCTTGAGCAGACGCAGAATCAGCCACTGGTCGTACAGGGTGTCGAAGTACGGCGCGTAAGTGGTGTAGCCCAGCCCGAAGCTGCCGGGCGTTCGGCCGTAGTGGCCGAAGTGCGAGTGGAACATCGGTGTGTATCCGGCGACCTTCTCCGAGTCCACGCCGACCTGAAACGTCAGCCGGTAGTCCGCGCCCTCGGCCGTCTCGGCAACGGCGTAACCATAACCGCCGAGCAGGGCGTTTGCACTTTTCCTGATCTGCTTGTCGAAGATCGGGTTCAGCGCGTTCGGATCGGTGGTCACGTAGATAGAGGCGTTTTGCTCCAGCGGCTCAGCCAGTTCCGAATATCCATTGACATCCACCCGATACCCCGGCGCACACCCACACGTACCCAGGAGAGCCACCGCCAATATGATCGCGTTCCTAAACATAACACGTTCCCTTCATTCTTGCGTCTCCATGTTCGCCGCAAACGAACACAAAGTCAATCCACCCACCCTCCAAAGGGCGCCGGGCATCCATCCTTACTACGTCCAGGGCGCGCCTCTCGGCCGCAAGAAATCTGAGCGAAAGGGCGCTCTCGAAGACCCGTTGCGGGTCAGGGACGGCGAGCCCGACGTATCGGCCGACGAGAGGCGGGCGTGGTGCTCAGGCAAGGGTCGCGTTCTACTGGAAGGTACGCTTGATCTCCCCGCAGAGATGGTGAAACCGCTGCCGCAGCGTCCGATGACGGTCCACGCGCATACACACCTCGCCCGTATCCCACAATGTCCTGGGCGCGCCGAACAGCGGCCTGTTGGTGGTGCCGGGTTCGGGGTCGTAGAGTGTCAGCTCGAGTATATCCTTTGGCGACGTGGTGAGTCGAACGGACACCCTCTTGGCAGAGACGGAATGCACGCCTATGCTGATGACAACGAATGCGTCATCCCCTGTTGCGGCGTGTCTCGCAAGGATGAGGGTGTCATCCTCGATCCTTGCCGTATCGGCCTGTATGACACAGTCCGTTATGGCCGTCGATATGCTGCACGTGCCGGTTTCGGTGATCCTCTTCTGAAGGGCGGCGAGGGAATTGCGATCGGGGATCAGCAGGAAGATAACCAGCAGGAGGAACAGGCCCAATGCCAAGGCCATTACCACAATGGCACGTCTGTGTCTTGGTCTCGACATGCGCAGCCTCCACTCAAACGCCTCAAGACCATTGTAGCGCCGGCGATGCGGTGGGTCAATTGTAGTTGACGCGTGGGTTGAGAACCGGTCCCACCAATTGGTTGCTTTTGGGAATGGGCGAGGGGGTATGGTGGGGCAAGCCGCTGCCCTGCGCGTTGTTTGCGGTGGGTTTGGTTTTGGTGGTTGTTTTTGGCGGGGGTGGCGGGCTAGAATGCGGTGGTGTGAAGCGCGGTTGAATCGATTTTGAGCGGCGACGCGGGCGCGTGCGCGTGGGCCGGGGGAAAGCGAGGATCAATTCTGTTCCGGGAGGTCTGTTATGTCTGGAAAGGGGATTGCCGATCGGTTGGGGGTCATCTGTGTGGGTCTGATCGTGGTGGGGATCGTCGTCGGAGGGGCGTTGATGGGCAGCGCTGCGGGGCAGAGCACGGTGCGCGAGGTGGGGCCATCGTCTGCGAAAGAGGGGGCGGCCATCGAGGATCAGCTTTCGGTTCTGGGCGATCGGCAACGTCAACTCCAGACGAGGATTGAGGACCGGCGGGCGCAGATGAAGGATCTTCTCGAACCTTATGGTACCTCGAACCTGGAGGGGCTGTATGGATTTGAGCTGAGACGGCTGGGGCTGATCCAGGACGAAGCGACGAAGGTGAATTTGCATCAGATTCACCTGGAATCGCGGCTGGCCGTGCTCAAGCGGCACAAGGATGACATGCCGGAGGCGTTCGAGCAGGCTCAGATCGAACTGGAGATTGCGAAGGTTTATGGCGAGCGCGTGGCTAAGACGCTGGCTGAGGGCAAGGAACAGCTTCGTTCGCTGGGACAGACCCAACTGGACGTCGAAGACCTCCAGTACGATCTGGGGCTGGACCGGGAGATGCACACCACAGTAGGGCGGCGCATCCGCATGTTGGAGAGCCAACAGGAGTCCCCCGGCGCGGAGCGATAGCCCGCTCCATCTCTGCCACGCACGAGGCCATGCTCTACACATTGCTCCCGTTGCGGTGCTGTTTCCGGCACATGCCGGGCATGAGCGGGGTCTATTTCCAGTTGGCTGTTAACATCTCGTCGTCTACGGGGTCTGTCATGAACTGAGCGCGAAACCGAGCGTCTTTGATCAGTTTGTTGGCAATCGAGCGGATGCTCTGAGATGTGGTGAACTTGCTGTAGTCGATCATGCCGTAGATGTTGCGGTCGGTATTACGGAAGTACAGGATCGAGTTGTAGGTTTGCCTTTCGTCGGGCGAACTGGGTTGATACATCACGGAGCAGAACTCGTACCCGTGGTTCTTGTCTCGCCTGCCAAGTCCGCTTGGCTCAATCCTGTTTGCATGGATGCGTTTCATATGACTGCCTGCGACTGCGGATACCTGCCTTCCGCAGAAAGGCCTATGTCCTTCCATGTTGTCAAGTGTTCTCTGGGGTGCTCTGACGGGCCTCTGGCTGCGCGCGTTTGCGTTTGCGTAGGCGATGGATGAGGTACGCTGCGGGCAGGAGCGGTAGCAGGGTGGCGCCGCCGGAGTAGGCCAGGCCGAGGAGGACGCGGGGCGATCCGCCGCCGAGTGATGTGCCGGACAATGCTCCCAGGTAGGCGGCGAAGGCGGCAGGGAAGTTGAGCCTTGACTCGCAGATCCGGGCGACCTGGATGTTCCTGCGAACATGCTGGGAGGCCATGCAGTTGCCGCAGCCTCCGCCGGGTTTGGCCGCCTTGAGAAGGCGCAACGCCTTTTTTCGATCTCCTCGATCCAGATACGCCTGGGCGATTCGCATGCGGGTACGGAAACCGAAAGCCCCTACGGCCCACTTGCCGGCGTACTTTGGCTCTAACCGTTCGACTGCCTCTTCGGCCTCTTGCAGTTTCCCCGCCTGCACAAGCTCTTCAACGGCGGCGGTCGCTTCGTAGTATTCCTGACGCTCTTGAAGATAGGGATCGTCCGCGAATTCGGGGTGGATGGCCGCGGTGTTCGTCGATGCGCAGACGCTGCTCGGAGAGAGAAGGAGCCCCAGGATGATGAAGATGTATGTCTTCATTCGGTGCCAGCTACGTGCATATGGTTTCCGCATTTGACTCCCTGTCTCGATAGGGATGTCTTGATTCCATTGTAGCCTTCGCAGTGGGGCGGTGCAAGCGTCGTTGGGGTGGTTGGTCTTGGGTAGGGAACGCGTGGGTTGGGAACCGGCCTTACGGGGGACGCTATTTGAACGCGCTGCGAGCCTTTCGGCGGATATGGTGGACCCACTGGCGCAGGGTCCAGTGACGGTCGAATCTCATACACAGGGTGCCGTTGCGCATCATGACCAGGGTGCCCGGGACAGAGAATGTTGGCCCCGCGCTAACTGCCTGTAGCTGGTGGAATTTCAACTCCAGCATATCCCGTGGCGTGGTTATGGGCCGGATTGATACGCTCTTGGCCGAGAAGGTGTCCGAATTCGCATTGACGAGAACCAATGCGTTATCGCCTGTTGTTGCGTTTGTCTCGAGGATGAGGGTGTCGTTCTCGATCGTGGCCGTATCGGCTTGTATGACGAATTCGATCCCTTGTGCGGATACGCTGCAAGTACCGGTTTCCTCGATCTTGTTCTGGAGGGCGGGGAGAGACGTGCGGTCAGGGAGCAGCAGGACGATGGCGAGCAGGAGGGACAGCCCCAGCGCGAAGGCAATTGCCACGATGGCGAATTTGTGCTTTCGTCTCAACATCCGCCGCCTCTATTCGAACGCTTCAGGGCCATTCTAACTTCGGCGATGCGGTGGGTCAATTGTGGGTGCCGCGTGGGTTAAGAACCAATAGTGTTCGGCACGGGAGTTGCGT
>Ga0272442_10004565_pt1 | contig 18893 bp, 14 predicted proteins | sample SSMForm2O_FD_200262 | JGI IMG/M metagenome (GOLD analysis project Ga0272442, IMG submission 200262) | Marine sediment archaeal communities from Little Sippewissett salt marsh, Falmouth, MA, United States - SSM-Form-2O | ecosystem: Environmental > Aquatic > Marine > Wetlands > Sediment ... | reverse complement strand
TAGAGCCGTAGCTGACGGTAATAGTCTGGGCTGCCTGGTGGGTGCTTTGGGTGTGGGTAGCGGGGAAGCTTATGGCTACCAGGTTGCCATTGGCATCGGTGGTACTACTTTCTACATTGGTATCATAGGTAACAGTAACAGGAGTACTTGCAGGAAGTCCCGTACCGCTGACGCTTATCATAGTACCGATGTTTCCCTCTGTGGGAGTCACCAGGAGCGTTGATAGTATCTCGAACTTCAGTTCATCGAGTTCGCTTTCTCTTGTTTCATCTCCGTCGACCGTTATGGTATACGTACCTGCACCAACGGTGGGAGCATTGAAACTTTTCTTCCAGTAACCCTCTTCATCTGCTCTTATACCGCTGGCTATCGTATCTCCATTGAAAAATATCTCTATACCGGTTTCTTCGCTGACAAAGCCACTGCCAGTGACCGTTACTTCGGTACCTGCTATTCCGCTCTTGACGTCGCTGCTTATACTGGCTGATACCTCGAATGGAGCACCTTTGATATGGTAATCGGCGATATTATCGTTCTCGTCACCGACTGCATAAATCCAGTGTTCTCCCTGGCTGGCTGGTGGTATCTTAAAGACAATTTCGTCTTTCCAGGTTCCCTGATGCTCGATATCGTCATCTATCTCAACATCGGTGCCTCCATCACCGTCAGACCAGGCTACTATGTAGTCTGTGCCTTCATCCAGATCTTCCAGGGTTGAAGAAGACGGCTCTCCTGTATCCAGCATGAACCATATCTCAAAATCAGATTCATCTTTGCCCCAGCCCCAGCCGGTCATTCCAACTTCAGTTCCGGCAGGGCCTTTGTCTTCATCAATCTCTATATAAGGATAAACCGTAAAGACAATAGTATCCACCTCATCATCAGGATCATCATCATCGCATATCCAGATTTCATGTTCTCCTGAATAGCATTCAGGTATGGTAAACTGAATGTCGTCACGATCAAAATCGTATTCCCAGACGCCGGGTGAAACTTCATCTGAGTCTCCTGTATTTTCATATGACTCGTTAGGCCAGTCTTCTTCGTCATTCTCATCTATCTCGAAGTACAGGTACAGGTCATTACCGCTGCTTTCAGCCCACGAGCCACCGATCTCGATAGTGTCACCTATATAACCTTTATCCTTGGCGATACTGCCGCCGGTATAAATTCTGAAGCTGGCGGCACTGGCAGGGCTGCTCATGCCTGGAATAGCCATAAGGCATATAGCCAGAGCAATAATAAATCGTGTTAATAGTTTCATAAGACGAACCTCCTTGTATTATGCGTTTATATTATAAACGATAATAGCAGTTAAAAGTAAATAGTATGGGATGTTTTAGTTGAATAAACTTCAAATATGACGTATGGCAGGGATATAACCGTATAGTAAATTTCATTATATGTTCGCTACGAAAATAAAGACACCGTATTGAGAACATAAAAAAGGGGCGGCGTTAAGCCGCCCCTTTTCAGAAGTTAAGAGAAGTTGGTTATACCCTGCGAGTTCTGAAGATAAGTACTATGATTACTATAACGAGAACTGCGCCAATGGCGATAACCGCCCATACCCAGCCCGGAGTTGTTGGTTGAACAGGTTCCGGATAATCCGGATATTCTGGATATTCGGGAAGAGCCGGAGGCTCGGATGGTTCAGGCCGCGTGGTGAAAACGCTGACATCGCTTTCAGCGATAACATTGCTTCCATCCATCGCTACTACAGACCAGAAGTAGGTAGTGCTGTAGTCCAGTTTGCCATCGAAAGCGTAGGCTGTGCCAGAGATACCTGACTCGGAGGCAATAGGACTGGACAGGTCACTGTTGGCTGATAGGGTGAAGTCATAAGTAGCATCGTCAACAGCCTGCCAGGTGAAGCCAATGCCTTCAAGCGGCAGATTGCTGGCACCATCATCAGGGGCAGTCAAACCAAGAGCTGCACATGATTCAACGGTGAAGCTCCAGGTGTCAGACCACCAGCTGCGGATTAATTCAGGTTTGTCAGACCATCGGGTCCTGACTCTCCAGAAGTACTCGGTATTACAGTCAAGAGCACCTTCTCCAATGACCACGCTGGGCGCAGTGTTCTTCGGAGGATCATAGAAGCCGCCGTCACCGATAAAGGTGGGGAAGTCCTGCTCGTCGAGCACTATCTTGGTAAAGCTGTCGTCCAACGAAATGTCGAACTCATACTCACACTCGTTGCATAGGCGCTCCCAGTTGAGAGTGAATACCTCGTTACCACAGGCACAGTCACCCGCATTGACTACGGAACCGTCGGGAACGTTGGTCAGGGTTGGTCCTGCCTTAGAGAAGCAATCGCGGTATACCCATGGAGTACCGGTGGAATCTCCGCCGTCCATGTCGTAACAACAGTAGTCGATAGCCCAGAGGTGAGTATCACTGCTCGGAGTTAGACAGCCACATATCTTAAGCGGGCGTGGGTCTAATCCGAATGAGCAACTCAGATCCAACTTGGCATCGAGCCAATCCCAGCTAAGGTCGCCGCAGCAAGTGCTGGCAGCAGGGGTCAGCTGTCTGGCCATACCATCCCAACCGAGTGCATAGAGAACTCCGCCGGTGGTAGAGCTGGTCTTCGGGTTGCCACTCTGGCTTAGTTCAGTGACGACACCGATGTATCCACCATTATCAGGCGCATCCATATCGGAGAAGTCACCATCGGCAACAGTGCTACGATATACACCTATATCATCATCACCTTCATCATCGTATTCAAAGACTGCTGCATATACAAAGTCGTTCTGGTCATAGTAGGTGTCAAATGCACAGGTTACTGTACCATCGCCGATATCATCGAGCTTGGAGAAGCTTGATGCGGAGTCGTCGGAAAAACCGACTTTACCGCTCTGGAAACCGCCGACCAGTACGTTGCCGTCTCGGACGACGATACTCCAACCCACATCAACCTTTGAATCCTTGGCCGAGCTCCATGAGCCGGGTCCGCCGTGCTTATCGGACATACTTACATCAGCATCATCCCCCATACCATTGTCAAACATATAATCCGCCGGACCTTCTAGGGCGTAGATGGTGTCCTCGCTTTCAACGGCCAGATCATAGATGTTGTCAAGCGTTGAAGCCTTGCGGGCTTCCCACTTGGTATATCCGCTGTCATCGTTCCACCAGAGGTCCTTTGTACCCTGGTCGACCAGATAAACAGTGAGGATTTCATCTTCCTCTTCAGGAGCGGTACGGACAAGACCCCAGTCATTGGCAAGTGCCTGGCAGAATACCCGGAGATAGCTATCGCCATTATCGGTGCTCATCCAGACACTGTCACAGGCACAATCATCTTCGCATTCATTAATTGCGAAGATGTAGATGGTACCACATGACGGATTTACTGCCATGTCAGACAGGAAATCGATGGTGGTGTCAACGAGACTTGGCTGGTTCCAGTACTTGCCTATATCGTCAACTTCGCTGACGGAGAAGGCACTCTCGTCATGCCAGTCCATCTGGTCAAGGTCGCTGCTGGTTACCGCATAGCCCTTGTCCCCATTATCGACATACTGTACGAGAGCGTTAGTCTCTCCAGTAGGTTTCTTTGAGGCGCCGGACCACTGCGGGCAGCAGAGGTCGATGGGCCATTCACTGGTGCGGTAGACATTAATGCCATCGCAGCAGTCGGTCGGGCCTTGAAGACCAACCATTATAGCGCCATCATCTATCTCACCGGTCATGGCAATGCTTGCCATCAACGGGTAGCTGGCTGAGGTATCCCACGGTTCGCAGCAGATACCGGCGTACTTTACGTCGGAACCCTTGATGCGGAATACCTGCCCGACCGCGTCGAACTCCTCCCAAAAGCTGGTAGGAACATCGCCGTCAGACTCATCAGCATCGTAATTGACGTAGACCCAGTTGTACCTCATACCGGAATCATAGCCGGTGAAGTCAGTTGGCATTGCTATGCCAGCGGGGTGATCCCACTCATCATACTCATCGGTGAGAAGTCCATCGTCGCAGTATGGTGGGGCATCGATTATTTCTACCGGAGCAGTAAATGGTGAACCAGCCTCGGCGTTCCATGCCTTGGTGGTGCCCCAGATACCAGATATCTGGTACGTTGCATCATAGCCAGGCATAGATGATCCTACAATTCCAATGACAGTATCATCGGCATCGAAGAATGGAGAAAATGCTAAGGCTACGATTACAAATGTGTCATCATCCCAGCCCTGATAGTCGGTGGCATCTTTCCAGGAGCCACCAAAGGTTCCGCCGACTATGTAACGCCAGATAGTACCCATATCGGTACCTACTGCCACGTTATAGTCGCCATCGGTCTCGGGTGACACTGCTATACAGAGGATTGTTTCATCCCCGGCAACGGCATCGAAGCCCATAGCAGTAAAGTCATCGCCGCCATCGTCGGAGCCGACAACCATGTATAGTTCATTGTCATCCGTTGGGTCGTCATTGGTCTCTGGATCATAGTCTTCATCTTCATCACCATAGCCGGTGACGAATACGAAGTCGGAGTCGTCGGGGGCTATTGCAACCATCATCGGATAGTAAAGGCCCTCTTCCTGGGTTTCATCAGTTATATCATCCCAGGTTACGCCGCCGTCTTCAGATTTAACGACTGCATTACCGTAGCCGTTTTCAAGATTGTAGAAGTCATCCATACACCAATGATTTGAGACGTCGTCTAATATGCCATCAACGACGGCATAAATGACATCGCCATCTGCGCTGGCAGCAAAGGAAATAACATCGGTACCCGGCTGGATAACGAAATCATCGATACTGGGTGTGGTTACCTTGCTCCACTGGGTCTCTGTATAGGCATCGACCCCGGAAGGACTTATAGCAACCGCAGCCAGGCTGAAAGCCAGCGTTAAAGCCAGAGCGATATACATTGCCCTGGCTGGCCAACTAATTGTTTTAGTCATTTAATTTAATTCTCCTTTTGAGATTTTAATCTCTACAACCCTTGCTGAACTCGACCTTACTCCAGCCCCGGGTTGTTAAGATTGAAACATTCAACTTTTTACTTTTGAGGCTTGTTTGGCGCCTGCCTCAATAAAGGCGCACACTTAATGATTGCCCCTTACCGATCCTGCCTCCTTACCTGGCTTTTTCAGTGAAAAGAGAGAATTACTCCTGTCACTATCAATCACCCTGCATTGAGGCACTCTCATCCGGAACTGCTTCATACGCATCACCTCCTTGTTATTTTATCTGATATTATATTCTTAAAGTTCCATGCCACGCACAAATGCATAGCAGCCCTTATCAGGCAAATGCCACTGTACACTCAGTCACTTATTTTGTCAATAGATAATTGCCCTAAAATTTAAAAAAAACAAAATAAGCTTATTTTGTTATCGAATTTAGAATACCCTTATTATATCAGGTACGGGTTGTCTATCCAATTATATCAACGGGATTGCTGAAAACCCGGATTGCTTCGCCGCTGGTGCTCCTCCCTGACATAACGGATGGCTCCTCCTGTATCCAGGGGGAGTGTTGGCTTTGTTTCGCCATCATGAGGGGTAAGTTGAAGCCCTGAGCATGGCGAAGGGGCAAGCTTTGTTTCGTCATCCTGAGTGAGTGATAGCTTTGTTTTGTCATCCTGAGGGAAGTGATAACGACCGAAGGATCTCACTGCTGCCCGTACTCAACACGGTGAGATTCTTCGCTATGCTCAGAATGACAACAGTAAGGCACAGAATGACAAGCAGTAGAGCTCAGAATTACAACAGAGGATCTCAAGAATGATAATACTAGAGCGAAGGAATGACAGGAGGGACGGCAATAAGGACAAAAATCAGCAAGAAGGGCAATAGCAGAGCAGGAAATGCAGTAGGGAAGTTATATGGCATGCAAGTAGCTTTTCAGAGTCAGGGCTTGAGCTAGTCCCTGTTGATGGTAACCAGGCCTTTCTTTATAGCAATCACCACCGCTTGAGTACGGGCATTGGCATCAAGCTTACGTAGAATAGAGGTAATGTGATTTTTAATGGTCTGTTCGCTGACGTTCAGTACATCGGCTATCTGCTTGTTGAGGTAGCCCTGTGCCATGTTGTTGAGGATTTCTGTCTCCCTGGGTGTGAGCGGAGAGATAAAAGTGGCTGTTTCCCTTTCACGGGAAAGCTCCTGGAATTGCTGCAATATCTGCTCTGCCACCCTGGGGCTGTCTGTCAGGTTTTCATTAATAGGATGTTCACCTCTGGCGCATCGCCTGATGCTATTTGCCAGCTCGTCGGGATTGATATCCTTGCTCAGATACGCGGCGGCCTGAGACTTGATTGCCTGGAAAAGCTGCTGGTCTTCGGGTTGAGGTGTCAGTATGATGGTAGCCACACTGGGAAGTAATTTCTTTATATCCTGGCATAACTGTAAGCTATCAACAAGCGAGGAATTGATTCCCAGAAGAACTACATCGGGAGGAGAAGCCTCTATTTCGGATAGCACCTTTTTATTGATGTCGGCATCGCCAGAGACTTCTATGTCAGGCATCTGAGAAAAAGAAGACCGAATACCCTGGCGGAACAAAGGCTGCCTGTCAATTATAAAAACCTTCGTCATATTACCTTATATACCCCTTAGTCAAGGCATTTAGTACGCTTACTTAAAGTTAGCATATATCATATATAGAAAAATGTGCAAATAGCAAGCGATTACACATTGTCATTGTGAAAAAACTAAAACACTGTGGCTATCTTTCTATATATACAGTACATCATATTGGCCTGGTACAGGATAAAGATTATTTATAATACGATTAGCACTTATAACATCGTTTAGCTTATAATAATGAACGAGGGAAAATCATGATATATCATAAATCAAAGAAGTTGGGTGAATCCTTTCTATGTTATCAATGGACAGGAGAAGGGAATAACTGTAATACTTCATTGCTGGCCGGAGTTTTATCGGGAAAGCATCCGCATATAATAGTGGACCCGGGGCATATAATTAACCAAACGGGTGAGAAATGTTTTGATTCCCTGAGCGAGGCTATGGAGGAAGATGGTTTCAGCATGGCGGATATCGGCCTGGTGATATGTACTCACAGCCACCCTGACCATTTTGAAGCCGTTGAGGCAGTGATAGCAGAAAGTGGGGCTTCATTGGCTATATCCCGTGAAGAGGATGAATTTTATGCTGAAACCGGGAGTGCCTTTTATAACTTCTTTGGTTCCAGGGCACCTCATGTAAAACCATCCTTATATTTAACTGAAGGCGATTTGAGCCTGGAGACTAAAAAAGAGCTGCATATCAAGGTCTTGCTTACGCCGGGGCACACTCCCGGTTCGATATCGCTCTATTTGGAAGGAGATAAGATATTGATAAGCGGAGATGTAGTTTTTGATGGTGGTGTCGGCAGGACGGATTTTCCTGGTGGGAATTCTTCGCTGTTGCGGAAAAGCATTGAAAAATTAGCTCAGCTCGATGTTGAATACCTGGTAGCAGGTCATTCGGGCAGAGATGGTGCTGTGCTTGCCGGCAGAGACCATATAGCACGTAATTTTCAGACGGTAAGGATGTTTGTGTAACAATCATTTGCTATAGCCAGATTGAACAGTGAAACAGTATTATGTGTATATAATGAGTAGCAAATCAAAGACATTGTATACTGGAGTAACAGATGATTTGCAGCGGCGAGTCTATGAGCATAAGAAAAAACTGATTAAGGGATTTACCAGGAGATATAATATTACATATCTTGTATATTATGAAATAGCACTGGATATACAGAGTGCGATTCAAAGAGAGAAGCAAATCAAAGGCTGGCTTCGTGCTAAAAAGATTGCCCTGATTGAGAAAATGAATCCTGGTTGGATAGACTTAAGTGATGCTTTGATTTAATATAACTTAAAGTGAAATTTTAATCAGGAGAGATAATAGAGTTCATTATATAGGTTATGAATAAGGTCGGATATCAATATGACGGTTATGTTTGTTCTTCTGAAGATAAAGGCTTTTCTGCTTCTGTCATCCTCGAGGGCTTCGGCTCAGAATGACAACAGAGAGCGGAGGGATGACAATGGGAGAGCATAGGAATGACAACACGGAGCGCAGGGATAACAAACCGGTTGTCATCCTGAGGGAAGTGATAGCGACCGAAGGATCTCCATGCTATCCACATTTAGCACGATGAGATTCTTCGCTATGCTCAGAATGACAAAGGGAACCCTTTGCTATGCTTAAGGGCTTTGGTTCAAGAATGACAAAGGACTGGGTAGCACGTAACTTCCAGACGGTAAGGATGTTTATTTAGCATGGATATCAATGAAAGAATGAAGGATGCACTGGAGCGTACGGAGCTGGTACGTCCTCCACGACAGCATCTGGCAACTTTTGGCAGTACCTCAATGGATTATTATGTGGTTACCGGATTGTCGGAGAATCTCAGTGTGGTGAGAGATGGAAAAGTACTAGCTGAAAAACCGAGGATTGTCACTCCTGCTTACCTTGTCAACCTGGAAGGTTTCAGCACAGAGGCGAGGAGCTATATTAGCAGTATAGCTAGAGATCATCCGAACGACCCGGGCGTCTTCTATAAGTATAAGAACAAACCCGAGAAGATGAATGTTGTCTCTGAGCCGGTAGCACAGGTGATAAGCAATCTCGATACTCGACTTGAAGAAGAAAGCAATCCTCTCAGCGCTATTATCAAGGGAGTAGAGGAATTCTGGGATGTCTCGTTGCTCATGTTTATCTACCACCTGACCAGCAGTTCAGTATCGAGAAATGTTGCTGAATTCAGTCGAAGGGGACTTCTCTCAGTCGATACCGACGGAGTGCCTGGCGAGGCTCGCAATCACATCGAAGAGTTATTTGAACTGGTTAGACGTGATATTTCCCGGGCTCCTGCGTTGGTTACTGAATTAAACAGGTGGGGACTGTTCAGCGAATACCAGGACAGGTTTTTTGCTCTTTTTCACAATAGATAATTCACCAGAGATTTATTTACATAAAACCCAGGTACCAGCCAAGTATGGCATTTCCCCAGAGCAGGGTAATAAACGTGGCTGTTACCAGGAAAGGTCCAAAAGGAATGGCTTCCTTCCTCCCTTTCTTCCTTAGTAGTACTAGTAGTACGGATACTATGCCTCCCATAATGGCTGCCATTACCAGTGCAACAAAGACGAGAGGAAAGCCTGTAGAAAAACCAATAAGGGCTGCCAGTTTTACATCTCCCCAGCCCATACCTCCCCTAGAAACGAGGGCTATAAGGAAGAGCATTCCGAAACCGATGCCGCCACCGATGGCAAAGTTGGCGATACCCTGTATATTTGCCTGTATGATCCATGGCTGAGGGATAAAGACTGCGAATAACAGGGAAACTGCTACTGCCGGGTACACTACCTTATTTAATATAAGTCCCTGCTCGAGGTCCACCACGAAAATCTGAATAAACAGGCAGCTATAGAAAAGCATGATACCGAGCCGTGGACTAAGACCATAGCTTTGATAGAGCAAAGCAAATAGTATACCGGTGCTAAGCTCCACCAGGAATATACGCTTGGGAATAGGTGACTGGCAGTAGCGACAGCGTCCCCTGAGCCACAGGTAGCTAAGCAAGGGTATAAGGTCTCTGACAGACAGGCGGCGCTGACAGGATGGGCAGCGGGATGGTGGACTAATGATGGATTTGTTAGCGGGCAGGCGGTCGATACATACGTTGAGAAAACTTCCAATTACCAGTCCTAAAATCGCGAAAATAGCTATGATAGTTGTTTCCATTATGGTTTATTGTGGCGGTCTCTTTCCTTCCTGTCAATAGCAGGCATGACTTTTTACCTAGATGACATGGTACCAAGTGTCTATTGACTGTATAAGGTATAGGGATTAAAGTTGTTATGTGTAACAAAAGCGAAGGTTAGATACTAATAGTAAACAAAAAGTAGGTTAGTACAATCTGGGGAGAAGAGAAATGGGATAATAAATAGAAATGTAGTAGAGAAAATTAAAGTGTAGTAAAATAAATGAAGGTATAAGGAAAAAACAAGGAGGAAAAAATGTTTAAGTCGAAGTATCCAATATTCAAATGTTTGCAGAAGCATGAGAAAGGCTTTACGCTGATTGAGTTGCTGGTGGTTATAGCCATCCTCGGTGTGATTGCTGCGGTCGCAGTGCCTAACATTACTCAGTTCATGGGATCGGGTGAAACTGAAGCTGCGGAGGCAGAGATGCACAATGTCATAGTAGCAATTTCTGCTGCAATGTCTGAAGATGCAAATCATGCATGTGGCGAGTATTCCAATGCAGTATTAGGGCCTACGACAGATTCTACGGGCGCTGGTACTGATCCTGGTGATTATTTAATTAACACCACTGCATGGAAGTATACTATCACTTCAGATGGCACCTGTACGCAGGGCGACAAGGCATAATAAATTGTAACAATAAATACCGATACAGCACCAAACTGGTTGTTTCCGGGGCTGAGAGGGTCAAACCCTCTCAGCCTTTTGGTTCAGGTATGCTGATACCTGTATCGATGGATTAAACTTCGTCATTGTGAACGAAGTGAAGCAATGTATTTCTGACAGAGATAAATGGGCTCAGGATAAAGTTACATCGGAAAGCAGGCGGTCAAGTTTTTTCAATGAACCGTCGCTCAACTGGCTGCGACGCAGTTTATCTTCCCATCCTGGAACTACAGTTATAAGCTCTCTCTCGAAAGCAGTACTTCCCTCGGCATATTTCAACACTGTACTAAAAAGCAATCCTGCGTTTGCCTCCGGGACCAGAGACATCGCCCTGTCAAATTCTTCAAGGCTTCTGGCGATACCGTCACAATACAAGCTCGTTATTCCCAGCGCAGCGTGGGTAATCCATGCCTCAACTGTCGGTTTTTCGTATTCGACAAGTGATTGTTTGAGCAGGCAAATACTATTACCTGTAGACATATCCTGACAAACGTTCATAAAACATCGTAGGTTTCGCAGATTATTTTCAACCGTTTTTAGACAGATAGAAGCGGCCTCATCATTGTTGCCCTGAATGCTGTAAAGGAAACCGTAGGTGAAAGCTGTTTCTGCACGACCAGGGTCTAACGATATGGCAAGAGCGAGTTTATTATCAGCTTCGCTAAGATCGCCTTTTATGATTAGCGCCTGTCCCCATTTATTCAGTATATCTATACTGCAGGGTAATAGTTTTAGTGCTGTATCATAAGAAGCTATAGCGGAGCTCCATGCCGTGGGAGCACCGTGCTGTGCCCAGTAGCTGTAAGCATTGGCTAGAATATAGTATCGATATGCAGTGTAAGGTTCTTGTTTCGTTGCCTCTTCCAGGGCAGCAATGCTTAATTCCAGCAATTCTGACTTACGTTGTTCGTTTATGGTCATTCTGGCTATGTCATAGATATACGCACCCTTGGCACCCCAGTACAATGGCTCTTTTGGCTCCAAACTTGTGGCTTTGTCGAAGGCGAAAATAGCATTAGGAGCCTGGTTTATTTTCATATTAATGCCCCTCTGTAACTGTATATCGGCCAGCAATGGTAATGCTGTGAGCATAACAGCCAGCGATATCATCAGGCTAACGCAGGCAATAGGGAATAATGCTTTCCTGTGGTAGCTTATTTCAGCTATCTTCTGAGTCTGATCGACCTCACGAAAATCATTATTCAATAAGTTAAGTCTGACTGTTACAACTGATAAGGCGAGTATCAGCCAGAATACTATTTCTGCTGAAAAGGTGGAGGGGTTAAAAACGCTGTCAATAACATAACCCAGCATTCCTGCGATCAGACCAATAAGCAATATACAGTGGGTATCGGATTTGAGTGTGCGAAGAGATTGCCTACAGAGTCGAAAGAAGGCAGCAAGCAGCCATATAAATGCTGCTACTCCTAATAATCCCTGTGTGGTTGCCAGGTATAGATAGTGGTTATGAGGTCTATCCCTCAGTGAGTCTATCTGAATTTCCGAACTGTTTTTTATTTTATGTAAATAGCTTTGCGCTGTGATGAGAAATGATTCAGGCCCATAGCCGATAAGTCGCCGGACTGAATGCAGCCGGTCCGGAAAACCGGTAATTTCCGGAGGGGCTTCAATAATGGTAACCGCGCTGTCCCAGAGGCTCGCTCGTGAAGCAAGGCTGTTGCTGATACGCATTCCCGTAATACCATCTGGCGTGAAAATTCTTAAATCGGAGGTAATACTGTTACTTGAAGGGAAGAGAACTGGTATCATGAGGAGAACACCCACAATAATCAGGATACTGAGACAGGCAAAGCCTGCGTATATGAAGGCTTTTTTCTTTTTCACTATGGCGAGGAGCAACAGGAAGACAAGGAATGGAATGATGAACTCGAGAATGGTTATAGAAAGAAGTGCCATGTAGAGACAGCAGAACTGTAAAATCAGAAGTATAACCAATGCTATGAAAAGACGGCGGTGTTTTCTCTCTTTACTTCTCAATTCCCATGATCGCACTAGCAGGGCCATGGTAAGGGGGATTACCATGGAAAGGAAAACACCCAGAGAAAGGGGGTTGCCTGTGGTTGAAGATGACCTTACAGAGTAGCTGATATGCAGAAGTTTTTCTGAGACTGAGGGGAAAATATACTCTGCTATTCCGATTATAGAGACTATTCCGGAAGATAATAATAATGTATAGAATACTCTGAATAGCTGCGTCTTATGGTGAATCTGCGAAGATACTACCAGGAAGAAAATTATCCAATAGAGTAGAGTTAGCATCCCTTCTTTTCGGTTAATACTTCCCCAGAAGCTGACATCAGGAGTTATAGAAAACAGAGTAGATAGCACTGATGAAAGTCCGAATATTAGTACTGGAAGGAACAAAGGAGGAGTAATAATATGCTTCCAATTATCTGTAACTAGAGACGTATTTTGTTTAGTAGTAAACCAATCTGCCAGGAAAAGCCCCAGCATCACTATGACCAGAAACTGAAGCAGCAGTGCTTTATTCAGGTAGAAGGAATGATGACAGAGTGGATTAAAGTAGAGGGGAAGCAGAAAAACAATTGTCAGCCAGCATAACTCGGTTGCCTTTCCGTATTTACTGCTGTAATGCCCTGTTCCTGTGGCATGGGGCATGTGCTATTTCCTGAATTGAGTTGAATGGTGGCCTCTGGCAACCAGCTTTTCTACGTCTTTCCTGTTAAGGCACAGCTCGTACATGCTTTCCTCAGTTATCTTGTTTGTAAGGAAGAGGTCTACCAGCGATTGGTCCATAGTTGTCATTCCATCATCGCTGCCGGTACGGATTACGTTTGGCAACTGATGGATTTTCCCTTCGCGGATAAGGTTCTTGACCGCAGTTGTCCCTTGCATTATCTCCACAGCTACTATTCTTCCAGAGCCGTCAGAACGTGGCACCAGTGTTTGACATAGTACGGCAATTAAAACAGACGCCAGCCTTACCTGGGACAGGTGCCTTTCATTAGGAGGGAAAAAGTCCACTATACGTTCTATAGCCTGTGCGGCACTGGGAGCATGACCTGTGGTCAGTACCAGATGGCCGGTCTCTGCTATGTTAAGCACCGCTGCAGCGGTATCCAGGTCTCTCATCTCTCCCACCAGTATGACATCAGGGTCCTGCCTTAACACATATTTCAGCGATTTTGCAAAAGATTGCGTATCCCTGCCCAGTTCCCGCTGGGTAATAACCGACTTGATATTGGTATGGTTGTATTCAAGTGGGTCTTCGATAGTGACCACGTGGCAGGTTTTATTACTATTGATATGGTTAATCATCGTTGCCAGCGTGGTGGTTTTACCACTTCCTGTAGGCCCTGAGACGACTACAAGACCTCTCGAAGCAAGTGCCAGCGTTTTACAGATATTAGGTAATTCCATTTCATCGACTGTAGGCACAGTAGGAGGTAAGAGACGTAATGCCAGGCTTAAATTGCCACGTTGCTGGGAAGCGTTACAGCGAAAGCGGCCTATGTCAGGGAGATAATAGCCGAAATCAAGCTCCAGGTTCATTAAGAAATCTGCTCTCTGGGCTTCAGAGGTTAACTGAATAAAGAGGCTGTTGATTTCCTCCTGCGAGAGCTCTTGTGTCCCATCGAGGGGTTCCAGTAAACCATTTATTCGCAACATTGGAGGGCAGTCAACCATCAGATGAATATCAGACGCCTGTTGTTTCTTGGCGATTTTAAGTAGCTCAACTATGCTATTCATGAGCACAGATGTTGAGGTTCCAATCTGTACCATGTTACTCAGTGTCTTCCTTTGCCTTGGTCAGCGTCAGTGTGAATCGTGTCCTGGAGTTATCTTCCTCATATGCAACCGAGCTTACAACCACCAGTGCAAATCTACCACTGCCTCTTAGGGCACTGGCGTAGCTTAAGATTAAATTTTCATCATCGGCTATACCTTGAATCGTCATTGTTTCGGTGTCATGATTCACACTTAGCAGGTTTAATTCCCCTGCCCCTTTGTTCATCTCTGCCAGGTCACCATTGATTTCATCTCTTCCAGGACCGAGGGGATCCAGTACGCTATTGAAAGCCTCAACTACATCTTCCTGTTCCTGTACCTGGCTGGAAAACTGCTTTGTTAAAGCCTTTATCTCTGCTTCGTACTCTTCGATTTCAGCTTGGGCCTCAGTGGTTTTTAATACGATTGTCTGAGTTATGTTGTCCAGTTCCAGCTCTAACTGGTTTGTATAAGGGGAGTTATGAGTAAAAATGAAAGACGACAGAATTGAGGGATATTCCGAGAATGGAGCATTTTTTTCTGCGACAGTATTAGCAAGAGTAAAAGCCCCTAGAGCCACCAGTGCAATGCCACCTATGAGTACAGGTATGAACAGCACTTCGTGTACGGGACGTGGTTTCGGGCGATAAATTTCAGGAAAGACATTTAAATTGACCAGTGAGAAAGCGGTTACAGCTTTATCAGCCGTTATTTTAAAGGTAAGACCTGTATTGGTAATATACTGACTGCAGGGGAACTTACTGGGGGCTTTGAGAGGGCATGGTAATAGTTTGACAGTGTTTCCCTGTACTCCTGAAAGAACCTCCCATCTTTCTTCTTGATCAGCTAAATCTCCGCTCACCAGCAATGGAGCCATTGGGTCCAGGGAGTGTTCTTTGTGACTGGAGTTATAGAAGGTTATAGCCCTCTCCAGTTCATCTTTTATCAGGGATAATCTTTCTTCCTGCGAAGCATCCGGTGCTATAGGCAGACTACGTACTACCTGTGGTGTTATATCCGTCATAATTACAATATCGAAACTGGTTGGCTGTACGTCCAGTATGATAGCCTCGCTCTCGGTTATTGTCCTGGCCAATGCTAGTGGTTTTAAATCCATCAGGTAGGGGGTAAGGCCAGCCTTACGCAGTGTTGATATAAGTGTATCAACGGTTCTCTTCGGCGTGGCTACCAGGTAAACCCTTATTTCCGACTTGCTTGTTTGCGGCAGAGTCTGCCATGAGAGGTAAAATTGCTCCATGGGAACGCCAAGCACCCGGGCAGCTTCTCTTTTTACTGCCTCGGGCAGCATGTTTCCAGGTATAGTTGGTAAAGTGATTATGCGATAGAGGCAGTTTATGCCGCTTATACCGGCAATTATCTTGCCTCCCCCTATATGGGCGCTTTGGCAAACTTCCCTTACCCTGGTGGCTACTGTATTCACGTCAAGAATAACGCCATCTTTGACCAGACCTGGAGCCAGTGGAAGAGTAGCCCAATTTTGCGGCTGTTTTCCGGTGGTCTGTAACACACTGATCTTGGAATCGCCGATAAATATACTTGTTGCTTGTCTAGCCATCTTTATCCTCAAAAGCATATATTTCCAGATTTATGGTAATAGACGGTTTTTCTTCTTCCTCTTCCTTAGTAATAACATCCTCTTCAGTTTCATATATACCTTCCGGGACATTGATACTAACCTGGTTAATGTGGCTTGATTGGAACCTGGTGCTTAGCTTATCGAGGAAATTAAGCAATGCTACCACTTCTCCTTCGGCAGTTACTTGAATTGAGGTAGATTCATATGTCAGTAGTAGTATCTTGTCACCAGCTTCGTTCTCTTTTTTATAGTCGTGTACTTTTGGTAGTGACGTGGACATTTTTACTATGGTTACGTTGGATTTATAGGCGTCTTCATACATGTATTCTGTAAATTCTATGGATTTACCAGGTGATTCGAATTTAGCTATAAGACCGGGAATGGGAGAGATGAATGCGCTGAGGCTTTCCTCCAGGTCATCTTTTTGTGATGCATACTCTGCCACTTTCTGTTGATGTTGCGTTGTGATGATGGCGAGCTGTTGTCCGGTATCTGCTATGTTGCGGTTTAATTGCTGCTGTTGGCTTCTCTGTTGCATAATGTTGACGAAAAGCCAGATAAGGGCAACAGCTATCAGCCCAACCATCAGAATCCATCGCGTCATTTTGCCTATTTTCATTCTATATAAATTCCTTATTAGTTGGTTCTATTATTACAATGAAAACGTAATAAAGCAAGCTTTTTTATGCCTTACAGCCTTTTAAAGCTAAATTAGTTGTTATTCATGAGAACGGATAGGAGTTTCAATCACATGAATCAGGTAGTAGTGACGATATGGTCTAATTCATCAGAGAGCGTTTGCTACAGTGGATACATGTAAAAGCTCTAGCTTATATCCCAGCCGCCAAGCACCATCTCGGTAGTGCTGCTTCCCAGGACCCCGGCATCAGCAGGGAAGTTCAGAGCGCCTTCACCGGTCGGTGCCGACTTCCAGGTTAGTCCACAGCCGTTTTTCAGCTCAACATCGGCTTCACCTGCTATACAGCCGTAAATATTATCTCCGTTATTTACCTGAACAGTGCCTGTGATTGACATCAGGAAGAGGAATCCATCAGGATCAGTGTCTCCATTTGTACAAATTAAAATATCCCCTATGGCAATAATACATCCATTACCTGTTGAGCTGAATCCGTTCTTTAGATCGATAGTTCCTTTGGCAAATATAGTCTGTCCGTTGAGTACTATAGTACATGTATTTTTAAACTCAATATCACCGGTAACATATACAGTTCCATCCAACCTTATATAATCTGCTTGAACAGTCAACTTTCCGTCAACATAAAGTGGCCCAACGGGGCATGGATTTTCCAGGCTATACGAACCGGATTCGATGGTTGTGTCCCCAACAGGGGTCGCTCCCTCGTCTAATACTACATTCTCGTAAAATGAATCAAAGAAATCTGCTGTGGGCCAATTATTGATTAGATCAGGGTCCTCTGTATCCTCACCATAAATATCGCCTTTATTATCGAGGTCTTCTCCATATGTTACGTTTCCAGTCACGACAACATCATTCTTAAGGGTTATTGTTCCCGGGCTGGTTATGGCATTATCAAAGAGGAAAGCAAATCCTCCGCCGCTTGCGGATACACCAGTATGAATTGTAGTATTGCCGGCGGTAGATGTAATCAGGAAACTTCCATTGCCCTGGTCTGTTATACTTACTGTTACATCTTTGCCGTTCAATTCGTAGGGCGCTACTGTTGTATAGCCATTGGATAGTGCGGTTAGTGCGGAGGCTACGCCTGAGTCGGCAGAGTAGAGCTCCAGCGTTTTCGTTTCTAACACTTGCTGATGTTTCAGGCTGGTGGCAGTATAGTTAAGAGTAGGGGCGAGAATGATACTACCGAAGGCCAGCACAATAAGGACTATTATCAGAACCTGTCCGTTCTGTTTTCGGTTCATTTCCCGTATTGCTTGTTTCAATCTTTCCAAGATGAGCACTCCTCTCATAAATCTAAGATAACAATTGGTGTTCATAGGACAGTATAGATAGTTAAATTTCTAGTTACTATAGGAAAATGGTACTGCATAAATAAAATTTAGCCCCTGTACCTATCAAGTTGTGGGACGAGGTTTTACCTGAATTGTCCTGGTCTCCGTTTCATAACCGACCGTAGCAGTTATGGTTATAGTAAACACGCTGTTAACTGCGTCCCAACTGCATTCTGTAATTCCTGCTGCTTCGGGTTCTATATATTGCGCGATGAGACTACTGCTGGTGTTACTATCATAATCTCGCCAGAGTTCCTTCAGGCTTGTTCCTGTCATATCTTCCAGGCTGTAGGTGATGGTATGTTCGCTCCAGCTCAATGTTCCGGAATCCCATTCCTGAAGGCTTATACTGAAAAAACCGGGAGTACCAGGAGAATCTATTATGGTATCCGGATCGGCCCCCTGTACATCCCTATTAATCCAGTTTACCGCGCTTCTTACCTGGTTAACAGCGGTATTGCTATCATTGCTCATTGCGGGGATGGTAATAACATTGTGTGCGGTCATAGTAGCGGCGATGCCGATTATACTTGCCACGGCAAGGGCTATTATTAACTCTATCAGCGTAAAGCCTTTTTGGATTTTTTGTTTTGTTGTCATTTTACCTTAGATTACCCGGTTGCTATGCTTTTCGCAATGAGATAATAGTCATAGTTCTATCAAGTAGTCGACCAGTGTAAAAACCTCGTTCCCCTGGCGCTTAATAACAATTATTATTTGCTGCAGCCCGTCATCGTCGGCAAAGCCATCGTTTTCAGGGTCCAATCGTTCAGCAGAAATCTCGACGGTATAGCCGGCGGGAGTAAGGCTCGCATTATCACTGTACTGAGGAGGAATATTAGTATCATCGTACTCCTGGCTTTTAATATACTCCATCTGCCCTTGTGCCAGTGCAAGGTATGTTGACCCTTCATCACTGATGGTGACGGCATTAAGGGATGTCGATAGCCCATTTAGAAAAGCTGCAGCTATGAGGCCCAGTAAGGCAACAGCTATAATAACCTCCACAAAGCCTATACCTTTAGATTTGCCCACGAAGATCTTTGTTATTTTTTCAGTTAGTTGTATATGTTTTATCTTCATGAATTAATATAATAATATTTCGGTGAAATACCGGATTGCTACAGTAAATCTATCTTCATT
>Ga0272442_10004563_pt1 | contig 18899 bp, 10 predicted proteins | sample SSMForm2O_FD_200262 | JGI IMG/M metagenome (GOLD analysis project Ga0272442, IMG submission 200262) | Marine sediment archaeal communities from Little Sippewissett salt marsh, Falmouth, MA, United States - SSM-Form-2O | ecosystem: Environmental > Aquatic > Marine > Wetlands > Sediment ... | reverse complement strand
TGCAGCTTTGTTCGTCCTGGGCCTGGCAGCAGGGGCACTCGCTGGTATCCCCGATACCAACAACTCCACGGCCTACGCAGACAACTGCGGCCGCTTCACGATCGCCCCGTGCGGTGGCGAGACGCTCATTGAGGGCGCGAACGACTACACCATTCACGTCACCGTCCTCGACATCAACGGCAACCCCGTCACCACCCTGGCGGCGACGGACCTGTACCTCTACCACGACGAGCTGGCCACCTGCACGCCGTACAGCCAGGCCGACGCCGGCACCGACGGTGCCGGACAGACCCAGTTCACCGGCACCATCTACGCCGGCGTCTCGGGCGACCTGGCCGAGGGCATCGTCTGCGATGACCTGGATCTGTACGTGTACGCCCAGGGCATCATCCTCAACGGCGCCAACCCCGTCTGCGTCGCCGTGGACAGCCCCGACCTGAACGGCGACATGGCGGTGACCGTCGCCGACTTCGGCAAGTTCGCCGCGGACTACAACTGCGTGTCGGCCGGCGTGCCCTGCGACAGCTGCCACGACTACAACGAGGACGGCGAGACCAGCGTCGCGGACTTCGGCATCTTCGCGAGCTACTACAACGCCTGCACTTGCCCCTAGGCCGCGGGTGATACTGCGATCTCGGGCGAAACCGGCATCCAGGACGTCCATGTAGCAGGACTTCGCGGGAGGGCCTCGGGGCCCTCCCGCGTTCTCTCTGCCGGTGCCCCGTGATCCCGCGCCGCGCGCCGAGTCCGGCGGCGTCCGCCGGCGATATCCCGCACCTTCAGGTCCCATGCCGCTGACCACCGAGCGACGCGAACGCTGGCTCGAGCTCGTGCTCGACAGCCCGCCGAGCAACGTCCTCGACGAGGCGCTGCTGGGCGCCCTGCTCGACGCCCTGGACGCGCAGGAGGCGGCCGGCCCCCTCCCGCTCCTCCTGCGCGCGGCGGGATCCCGCTTCAGCGCCGGCTACCGCATCGGCGCCATCCCCGAGACCATCTTCCACGCCGACGCCGGCGTTCGCGCCGCCGATCCCTTCGAGCGGGCCCTGGAGCGACTGGCCGCCTGGCCGTGCCCCGTGGCCGCGGCCGTGCGCGGCGACGCCTGGGGCGGCGGCGTCGAGCTGCTCTGCTGCGCCGATCTGAGGGTGGGCGCCGCGGACCTGCGCCTGGGCGTGCCGGCCGTGCGCCTGGGGCTGGTCTACAGCCACACGGGCATGCGCCGGCTCACGGCCGCCCTGGGGCCCGCCCTCGCCCGGGAGATGCTGCTGACGGGCGCGGCCGTGCCGGCCGAGCGGGCCCGCGAGGCGGGCTTCTTCGCGCGGCTGCTGCCGGCGGACGCCGTGGAGGACGCCGCGCGCGACCTGCTGGCCGAGGCGGCGCGCGGCGCGCCCCTGGCCCTGGCCGGGACGCGGCGCGTGCTGCGCCTCCTGGCCGAGGCGGAGACCCTGCCCGAGGCGGTCCTGTCCGAGATCGAGGCGCTGCGCCACCGGTCCTGGAAGAGCCGCGACTTCCGCGAGGCCCAGGCCGCATTCCTGGAGAAGCGTGAGCCGCGCTTCACGGGGGAATGATCCGGAGTCTCAGTCGTCCAGGCGCTCGCGCAGCAGCCGATCCAGCCGGCGGGGATCGGCGCGACCGCCCGTCGCCTCCATCACCTTGCCGACGAAGAAGCGGAACAGCCTGGTGCGCCCGGCCCGGTAGCGGGCCAGCTCGTCCGGGTGGGCCGCCAGGACGTCGTCCACGGCGGCGGCCAGGGCGGCCGCGTCGTCCAGGCGGGCCAGGCCCAGCATCTCGATCCAGTCGTCGGGCTCGCCGCCGTCGGCCGCCAGGCGCTCGAGGATCGTCTTGGCCGCCGTGTGGCTGACGGCGCCCTCTCCCACGCGGGTCAGCAGGCGGCCCAGCGTGCCGGGGGGCACGGGGAAGCCGCCCGTCTCCCTGCGCAGGCGCAGGATCTCGCCGGCCACCCAGCGGGCGGCCAGGGCGGCGTCGCCGCCCGCGGCCGCCGCCTCGAAGTAGTCGGCCAGCTCGCGGTCCGCCGTGAGCAGCTCCGCCTCGGCCGGGCTCAGTCCGTACTCCTCCTCGAAGCGGCGGCGGCGTTCGTGGGGCAGCTCGGGCAGGCCGTCGCGCACGGACTCGCGCCAGGCGGCGTCCACGACGAGGGGCGGCAGGTCGGGCTCGGGGAAGTAGCGGTAGTCCTGCTCCGTCTCCTTGCCGCGCATGGGCCGGGCTTCCCGGCGCGCCGCGTCCCAGAGGCGCGTCTCGGGCGCCACGGCCTGGCCGGCGGACAGCAGCGCCGCCTGCCGGTCGATCTCGAAGTTCAGGGCCTGCTCGACACCGCGGAAGGAGTTGAGGTTCTTCAGCTCCGTCTTGACGCCGAGCGTCGTCTCGCCGGCGCGGCGCAGGGAGACGTTGGCGTCGCAGCGGAGGCTGCCCTCCTCCATGTTGCCGTCGCAGACCTCGAGCCACACCAGCAGGCGGCGCAGCGCGGTCAGGAAGGCGTGGGCCGCGGCGGGGCTGGTCAGCTCCGGCTCGGTGACGATCTCGACGAGGGGCACGCCCGCGCGGTCGAGGTCCACGCGCGTCGCGCCGCCCCCGTGCAGACTCTTGCCGGCGTCCTCCTCCAGGTGGATGCGCGTCAGGCGCAGGCGGCGCTTCTCGCCGGCCAGCAGGAAGGGCACCTCGCCGCCCTCGCACAGGGGCGCCTCGTACTGCGTGATCTGGTAGCCCTTGGGCAGGTCGGGATAGAAGTAGTTCTTGCGGGCCATGATGCTGCGCCCGGCGATCCGGCAGCCCAGGGCCAGCCCGACCCGCAGGGCGAGCTCCACGGCGTGCCGGTTGAGGACGGGCAGGGCGCCCGGCAGGCCCAGGCAGACCGGGCAGCAGCGCGCGTTGGGCTCGCCGCCGAAGGCGACCTCGCAGCCGCAGAAGATCTTGCTGCGCGTGCGGAGCTGGGCGTGGATCTCCAGGCCGATGACCGGCTCCCATCCGGCCGCCGCCTCGCCGCCCGGACCGCGCGCGGCCGCGCCGCCGCCGGCGTTGCGGGCGCTCACGGCGCGCCCTCCGCGTCCAGGGCCGCGTCCACGGCGCGCCGCCGCGTCTCGCGGAAGGGGAAGGCGCGCTCCAGGGCCCCCGCCGCGCGGAAGACCGTCGCCTCGTCCAGGGGCCGGCCCACCACCTGCATGCCCAGGGGCAGCCCCTCGTGGACGGCCACGGGCACGCTGGCGGCCGGCAGGCCGGCCAGGTTCACGGGCAGGGTGAAGACGTCGCCGAGGTACATGGCCAGGGGATCGTCCAGCCGCTCGCCCAGGCGGAAGGCGGGGCCCGGCGTCGCCGGCAGGAGCAGGCAGTCGCAGCGCTCCCACGCGGCGGCAAAGTCGCGGGCCAGGAGCGTCCGCACCTTCTGGGCGCGCAGGTAGTACTCCTCGTAGTAGCCCCGCGAGAGGGCGAAGGTGCCCAGCATGATGCGGCGCCGCACCTCGGGGCCGAAGCCCTCGGCCCGGCTGCGCCGGTAGAGGCCCTCCAGGTCCGCCGCGCCGGCGGCGCGGCGGCCGTAGCGCGCGCCGTCGTAGCGCGCCAGGTTGCTGGAGGCCTCGGCCGTGGCCAGCAGGTAGTAGGCGGCCGTGGCGTGCCGCAGGCTCGGCAGGGACACGGCCACGCGTTCGCCGCCCTGGGCCGCCAGGGCCGCGGCGGCCGCCTCCCAGACCGCGGCCACGGCGTCGTCCAGGCCGAGGTCCGCGAGCCCCTCGGGCAGGCCCACGCGCAGGCCGCGGGCGCCCGCCGCCGCGGCCGCCCGCAGGTCGGGCACGGGGGCGTCGAGGGTCGTGGCGTCGGCGGGATCGCGGCCCATGATCAGCTCGAGGACGCGCGCGGCGTCGGCCACGTCCTTGGCGATCGGGCCGATCTGGTCGAGGCTGCTGGCGAAGGCCACGAGGCCGTGGCGGCTGACGCGGCCGTAGGTGGGCTTGGCCCCCACCACCCCGCACAGCGCCGCCGGCTGGCGGATGGATCCCCCCGTGTCGCTGCCCAGGGCGAACAGGGCCAGATCGGCGGCCACCGCCGCCGCGGCGCCGCCGCTGGAGCCCCCCGGCGCGCGGGAGAGATCCCAGGGATTGCGGACCGGGCCGCGGGCGCTGTACTCGTTGGACGAGCCCATGCCGAACTCGTCCATGTTCGTCTTGCCGAGGTAGCGGCCGCCGGCGGCCAGGAGCCGCGCCGCCGCCGTGCAGTCGTAGGGCGAGACGTAGCCCTCGAGGATGCGCGAGGCGCAGCTCGTGGGCGTCCCCCGCAGGTTCATGTTGTCCTTGAGGGTGAAGGGCAGGCCGCGCAGGGGCCCGCCGTCCTGCGGAGCGTCCTCGCGCGGCGCGGCGCTTCCCGGAGGCGTCCCGCCCGTCGCGGCACCGCCCGGCGCCTCCTCCCCTCGCGGCGCGGCGCCGTTCGTCGCTGCGCCGCCCGGCGCGCGGTGCAGGTAGGCGTTGAGGCGGAGATCCAGGGCGTCGATGCGTGCGTCCAGGGCCGCCGTCACCTCGCCGGCGGTGAAGTCGCCCGCCGCGACGCCGTCCAGGGCCTCGCCGAGCGTGAGCCGCTCAAGCATCGCCGTCCTCCGCGGCCTCGATGGCAGGCGGCACGACGAAGTGCCCCGCGTCCGCCGCGGGCGCGCCGTCCAAAAAGGCCGGCGGCGGGAGCGAGGGCTGCGGGACGTCCTCGCGCAGGGCGCCGCCGCCAGGCCGCGTCTCGGCGAAGGGCGGCACGCCGTCCAGGTCCAGGGACGCGAGATCGGCCACGTAGTCGAGGATGCGCTGCAGGTCGCGCCGCATGGCCTCGCGCTCGGCGGCCGTCAGCTCCAGGCGGGCCAGGTCCTCCACGTGGCGCACGACGTCCTCGCCGAGCTCCATGCCCCTTCTCACAGCGGCTCCAGGTTGGCCGCGCGCGCTAGCAGCTTGCGCGGGCCCTTGCCCGCGAACACGACGATGACGCGCAGCTCGTCGCCGCCGCCCTCCAGGCGGTGCACGGTGCCCACGCCGAGGGTGGGGTGGCGCACCTTCATGCCCGGGCGCAGCGTGGCCTGCTCCTGGTCGAACTCGCCGGCGAAGTCGTCGCCGCCGCCGTCCTGGCGGATGCTGTCCTCGGGGAAGTCCGGGGCGGGCGGGCGGTGCGCGGGCAGCGGCGACGCTGCGCCGCGGCGGCCGCCGTTCCATCCCGCGCCGGCGCGCCGGAAGCCGGCCCCCGCGCGGCGACCGCTCCAGCCAGCGCGGTCCCAGCCGCCGTAGGCGCCGTTCGCGCCGGCGCGCAGGCCCGCCTGGAGCTCCTGGCCCTCGCGCTCGATCCACTCCTCGGGCAGCTCGTCGAGGAAGCGGCTGGGGCTCATGGGCAGGGTGTCGCCGAAGCGGCGGCGGTTGAGGGCGTGCAGGATCCACAGGCGCCGCCTCGCCCGCGTGCAGCCCACGTAGAAGAGGCGCCGCTCCTCCTCCACCTCGGCCTCGTCGTCGCTGCTCATGGCGTGGGGCAGGAGCTGCTCCTCGGCGCCGCAGAGGAAGACCGTGTCGTACTCCAGGCCCTTGGCGTTGTGCAGGGTCATCAGGGTGACGGCCTCGGCGCCGGACGCCAGGGAGTCCACGTCCGCCACCAGGGCCACCTCGGCCAAAAAGTCCAGCAGGGAGCCGGGGCGGCCCGGCCGGTCGCCCGCGGCCTCGGGCAGGTCGCCCGGCGCGGGGGCGCCGGCGCCCTCCGGACCGACTCCCGTGACAGCCCCGCCATCGGCGGCCGGCGCGGCCCCGCCGGCGGCGTCGTCGGCATCCACCGCCGCCTGCCGGGCCTCGTAGAAGGCCTGGGCGGCGCTGAGCAGCTCCTGGATGTTCTCGCGGCGCACCTCGGCCCGCACCGGGTCGCTCTCCTCCACCCACTCCAGGTAGGGCACCTTCTCGACAAGGCGCTCCAGGACGGCCGGCGCCGCGTCCACGTCGGGCCGCGGGCTCAGGGACAGCAGCAGCCGCCCGAACTCGGTCAGGCGGCGGGCGGCGGCCTCGGGCAGGTCCGCCAGACGCTCGGGGAAGGCCGTGAGCAGCATGCCGGGCGCGACGCCGTGGCGCGCGGCCAGCTCGCGCAGCCGGCCCTGCGTGGTCTTGCCGATGCCCCGCGGCGGCACGTTGAGCACCCGGTCCAGGCTGACGGTGTCGGCGGGGTTGGCGGCCAGCTTCAGGTAGGCCAGCAGATCGCGGACCTCCTTGCGGTCGTAGAAGCGCGTGCCGCCGACGATCTGGTAGGGCAGGCGGTGGCGCCCCAGTGACGCCTCCAGGGCGCGGCTCTGGGCGTGGGTCCGGTAGAGGACGGCGAAGCGCCCGTAGTCAGCCTCCAGGCCGGCGGCGCCGACGATGCGGCGGGCGACCATCTCGGCCTCCTCCTCCTCGTCCAGGGTCGTCACCACGCGCACGGGCTGGCCCGCCGCCTCGGCGGTCCACAGCTCCTTGCCCTTGCGCCGCCGGTTGTGGGCGATGACGGCGTTGGCCGCCTCGAGGATGGGGCGCGTGGAGCGGTAGTTCTGCTCCAGGCGGATCACGCGCGTGCCGGGGAAGCGCCCCTCGAAGTCGAGGATGTGGCTGATGTCCGCGCCCCGCCAGCCGTAGATGCTCTGGTCGTCGTCGCCGACGACGAAGAGGTTGCCCGAGGCGGCGGCGAGCTGCTCGATGAAGCGCATCTGCAGCGGGTTGGTGTCCTGGAACTCGTCCACCAGGACGTGGTCGAAGCGGCCCGACCAGCGCTCGCGCGTCGGCGCGTCCTCGGCGAAGCGCCGCACGGGCAGGGCGATGAGGTCGGTGAAGTCCAGCGCCCGCGCGCGGCGCAACCCGCGCTGGTAGGCCTCGTAGACGCGCGCGGCCTGGGCGTCGCGGAAGCCGCCGGCCTCGGCGGCCGCCTCCTCGGGGCTCAGCAGGCGGCTCTTGAGCCGCTCGACGAGGGCCAGGGCGGCCTGGGGCGTGAGGCTGCCGTCGGGCAGGGCCAGCTCCCGCAGCACGCGCTTCATGAGGGCGAGCTGGTCGTCCGCGTCGTAGATGGTGAAGTCGGCCGGCGCGCCCGCCGCCTCTCCCTCGCGGCGCAGGATGCGCAGGCCCGTGGCGTGGAAGGTGCCCAGCCAGAGCCGGGATGCCCGCGCGCCCAGGCCGGCCTCCAGGCGCTCGCGCATCTCGCCGGCGGCCTTGTTGGTGAAGGTGAAGCCGAGGACGCGCCAGGGCGGCGTGCCCTCCTCCACGAGGCGGCGGATGCGCTCGGTCAGGACGCGGGTCTTGCCGCTGCCGGCTCCGGCGATGACCAGGCAGGGCCCCACATCGTGGCGGACCGCCTCCGCCTGGGGCGGGTTGAGCTGCAGGGTTGCCACGGGTGTCGTTTCCTCTCGCTGCGTGCGTGGATGGCGCGGCCGCGCGCGGCCGCGGCGCCCAGGATAGGGCGGCCCGACTGGCGATCAAAGGCTTTTCTGGGAGGCCGGACGGCGCCTCAGAACTGGGCGCCGACGCTGAAGTGCACCTGCCGCTCGCCCAGGGTCTGCATGTCCGTGGGCCAGGCGAAGTCCCACATCAGCAGGAAGTAGCCCATGCGCATGCGCAGGCCGTAGCCGATGTCCCCCCGCAGGTCCTGCAATTGCACGTCGCCGGTGCCGTGGCGGAAGGGCACGAAGTCGTCCCCGTACCAGGCGCCGCCGAGGTCGGCGAAGAAGGCGCCGCCGATGCCCCCCCACACGAAGGGCAGCGGGCCGCCGAACCAGACGAGGTTGATGAAGGGGAAGCGCCACTCGAGGCTGGCCATCACCGCGCGCGTCCCGTCGAACTCCAGGTACTCGTAGCCGCGCAGATCCTGGGGTCCGCCCATGTAGAAGGTCACGGGATCGACGCCCGTGCTGCCGCGGGCGCTCAGGCGCAGGGCCAGGCTGTGCCCGCCCGGGCCGTAGAAGTAGCGCCGGTAGTCGGCGATGCCCACCCAGCGGTCCGTGGCGATCTCGCCGCCGAGGTCGTGGGCGTAGGCCGCGCTGAGCAGCCAGCGGCTGCCCTTGACGGGGCCCAGGTAGTCGAAGAGGGCGTCGTCGTGGACCAGTGAGACGCTCGGCTGCACGATGGTCCGCCGCTCCTCGAGCTGCTCGTCCGGGTTGTCGGGGTCGGGCGTGGGCACGGCGTAGCCGAAGGCGTCCACGCCATCGTAGTACTTGCGCTTGGCGGTGACCACGTGCAGGTCGCCGTCCAGGCGCGTGAAGAGGGTGAAGGGATAGCTGCCCGCGACGAAGGCGCCGCGGCGCCACTCGAGGTAGATCCGCGCGTTGGGGAAGTACTCGCCGAAGGTGCCGACGCCGGACTGGTAGTAGCTCAGGAAGGAGTACGCGCCGGCGCTCCAGTTGAGGCGGCGCGCGCGGCTGGTGAAGCTGAGCAGGAGGTTCGAGTCGGTGATCTGGCCGAAGATGTCGGCCATGACGTCGATCTCCTTGTCGCCGAGCACGTCCTTGAAGGTCAGATAGCTGCTGCCGTAGAAGCCGTACACCGTGTCGTAGGTCACCACGCGGCCGACGCCGTCCACCAGGTAACGCGTCTTGTAGGGCCCGCCGCGGCCGGTGAGGGAGTCGGGCACGGCGGGCGGCGCCGGCGCCGCAACGAAGTCCCGGCTCTCGGGCTCGATGCCGAAGGGCTGGTAGCGGCGGACCGCGGGATCGCCGTCCGCCGTGCGGGCGTCGACGGATCCCAGGAGCCCGTCCAGTTCCTCGAGGACGAGCACGTCGTAGCCGCCGTCATTGAAGGACGAGAAGGCCAGGCGCCGGCCGTCGGGCGACAGGGCCGGGCTGATGACGCCGCCGGCCGGCGCGTAGACGCGCCGCGGCGCCGAGTCCGGCGCGGCGCGGTACCAGAGCTCGACGAGGCCGCCGGCGTCGCTCGTGAACAGCAGTCCGCCGCCGGGCGCCGGCAGGGGATGGCGGTCGTCGCCGGCGGTGGCGGCCAGGGGCGATGCCTCCCCGCCCAGGCGCAGGCGCCAGAGGTCGTAGCCCTCGCCGGCGTCGAGGATCTCGGGATAGGTGCCGAACTCGTCCACGTCCAGGAAGGTGGGCGCGAAGCCGCCCGGGTAGGCGAAGCGACCCGGCACCAGCTCGCGGTGGCGCGCGAAGACGAGGGTCTCCGCGTCCAGCCAGGCCGGGTCCTGCTCGTCGGCCAGGTCCTCGGTGAGGCGCCGCCAGCTCTCCGTCGCGACCTCGAAGAGGTAGAGGTCCGTGACGCCGTCGGCCACGCCGCTGACGGCGAGCGACGCGCCGTCGGGCGACCAGGCGGGGCTGCGCATGGTGTCGAGAGCGGGGCGGTGCCGCGCGATCTCGCGGCCGTTCTCGGCGTCGACGATCATCAGCTCGTCGCGCCCTCCCGAGAGCACGACGAGGGCGAGCCGCGTCCCGTCGGGGGAGAAGGAGGCGCTCGTGTCGAAGGGATGCAGGCTCTCCAGCCTCCCGGAGCGGTGCCCCGTGACCAGCTTGCGCAGGACCTTGCCGTCCAGCGCGGAGGCCAGGTAGAGGTTGACCTCCCCCTCGTGGTCCGAGAAGTAGGCCAGGCGCTCGCCGTCGGGCGAGAAGGCCGGGCTGTGGTAGAAGAGGCGGCCGCTGTCCGCGTGCTCGAGCAGGGGGAAGGCGCGCTCCGAGGCGGCCGGGCGCCGCGCGAGCTTGCTCCAGGTGCGGGCCTTCAGGTCGCGCTGAAACTCCTCGTCCAGGTCCGCGAGGTCGAGTCCCGTGCGGCGCTTGAGTGCCCGCGCCAGGCCCCCGCGGCCCGCCATGGCCTTGAACAGCTCGGGCAGGATGCCGTCGCCGAAGCGCCGGCTGAGGAAGGCCATGGCCGCCTGCCCCTGCTTGTAGACCAGGTAGCCGCCGAAGTCGCGGTCCAGGGGCTGGAGATACTCGTTCGCCACCGCGTCCTCGATGTAGAGCTGCGCCTCGGCGTCCCAGCCGGTGGAGAACCATTCCGCCCCGCCCTCCATGAACCAGAGGGGCGGCGACTGGAACTGGCCCATGCTGCTCATGGCGTGCTCGGGGCCGCTGCCGCCGAAGAGGATGTCGAGCTGGAAGACGTGGACCAGCTCGTGGGCCACCACGTGCCGGAAGTCGGCCACGGAGCCGTCGTAGGGCAGCACGACGCGGCTGCGGTAGATGTCGGTGAAGCCCTGCGTCCCCTCGCCGATCAGGTCGGGGATGACGTTGGTCTGCTGGAAGAAGGGATGGGCGCTGTAGAGCACGAGGGGAATGCGCTTGCGCGGGCGGTGGCCCAGGCGCTCGACCAGGCGCTCGTAGACCTCCTCGGCCAGCAGGATGGCCTGGCTGGCGAGCACCTCCTCCTCCGGGTAGTAGTACAGGTCGAAGTGCGGGCTGTGGTAGACCTGCCAGTCGAAGGAGTCGTAGTGGACCTTGTTCTTGCCGAAGGCCCCGGCCGGCGCGGGCGCCAGGGCCAGGACCGCCGCGGCCAGCAGCAGCGCGGCCCCCGCCGCGCGCCGCATGCTCCGCCGCGCCGGCCCGCCGCCGACGCGTCCGTTCTCAGTACTCCCAGCGAAGGCGGACATCGAAGTTCACCTCGTTGAAGAGCCCCTCCTCGCCCAGCTGGTTGCTGCGGTTGATCATCTCCGAGCGCAGCCAGAGTCGATTGTAGAGCCGGTACTCTAGGCCCACCTCATAGTCCGAGTCGAGGCTGAGGCCCTGATTGTAGCTGAGATAGAGCCCGCCCGGCAGGTAGCGTCCAATCTGCCAGCGGGTCTCGGTCCCGCCCTCCTCCTCAAGATTGCGACTTTCCAGCTCGAAGTCCACCACGCCGGCCAGCTCGCCGGCGACGATGCGCTCCAGGCGCGTCAGCAATTCGGACTCCACGCGTCCGCGAACCACCGTCGCGGCCACGCCGCCGCCGGCCTCGCGCTCCTCGCCCACGGGCAGCCCCACGAGGATGCGCAGCACGTCCTCCTTGCCGTAGCCGTGATCGCTCACCACGTCCACCTGGGGCTCGGCGAAGGTGTTGGTGATGTGGATCTCGATGCGGTCGTCGCGGTTCCGCGTCTCGGCCAGGATGTCGATCTTGGGATTCAGGCCCTCGGCGCTGCTGAAATCCAGCCAGCCCTCGATGAGGTGGAACTTGTTGCCGAAGACCGTATAGCTGCCGCGCAGCGTCTGCAGCTCGCCGGCGATGGATCTCCCCGCGGGGCTGCGCTCCAGGCTCAGCTCGCCCGAGAGCTCCAGGTCGGCCTCCTCGTTGCGCAGGAAGACGCCGTTGTCGGCCCGGACGGTGAGCGCGTAGCTCAGGCCGGGATTCACCGTGCCCTCCTCGCCGCCCAGGCCCGAGCCGCCGAATTCGAACTCCAGGACGCCGGAGTGGATGAGAGCGTCGCCCGCGATGAAGGGGTGCGCCGCCACGCCCTCGGCCGCGTAGGTGCTCACGTCCAGGGCGCCGCTCAGGACGCCGCGGAAGCGGGGCACCGTGCCCAGGGTGGCGCCGGCGAAGTCCATGTGCAGCCCGTAGCGCCGCGGGCTGCGCCAGCGGAGCCAGCCGTCGCCGGAGACCTCGCCGTCCTTGCTGCGCGACCACTTGTGCCCCTCGCGGCCGTGGAAGGAGAGCAGGCGCAGGGTGTCGCCCTCGACGAGGCAGTCGGCGTTGAGGCCCACGAGGCTCTCCTCCCAGCCGGCGAAGCGGAGCTGGCCGTCGCGCAGGCGCAGGTAGCCGCTCGGCGCCGGCGCGTCGGGGCTGCCGCCGAGGCGGAGGTCCCCTTCCAGGGCGCCGCCGGCCTCCGCCAGCGCGTCCACGAGACCGAGGAGATCCTCGCCCCGGCCGTCCAGGCGCAGGTCGCCGCCCAGGGCGCCCGCGCCTTCCAGGCGAGGCCGCTCGCCCAGACGCAGGACCAGGGGCAGCTGGAACCAGCCGCTCACCCGGCTGCCGCCGCGGCGCAAGGCGATGCGCGAGGCGCGCAGGCGCCCCGCGGCCTGGGTGCCGGTCAGCTCGAGCGCGTCGAAGCGCCGCCCGGCCACGCTGAAGGAGTCCACCCGCGCCTCGGCGCGCAGGACGGGATCGGCGGGCCCGCCGCCCAGGAACGCCACGCCGCTGAGAAAGCCGGCCAGGCGGGGCTCCAGACCCAGCGGATCGCCCACCCGCTCGAGGGGAAAGCCCGCGGCCTCCAGGCGCAGCTCATGGCGCAGTCCGGCCCGGGAGGCCCCGCCCAGGGCCGCCAGCCCGTCGCGGGAGTCGGGCAGGCCCCGCAGCATGCCGCGCAGGTCCAGCCGCCGCGCGTCGTCCAGGTGCCACTGCAGGCTGTCCACGGCCAGGGAGTCGCCCCGCCACAGGAGGGACACCACCAGGGCGCCCGCCGGCGCCCCTCCCAGGCGGGCGTCGTCGAGGCGGCTGAGCAGCCGGTAGCCCCCGTCCTCGCGCTGCAGCGAGCCGGTCAGGCGGCCGGCGGCGCCGAGGGAGGCCGGCAGCCAGGGAGCGAGCTGGCGCAGGTCGAGGTCCCGCCAGGCGACGCGGTCCGGGCCCTCGCCGGCGCCCCAGGCAGCCTCGAGCCGGCCGCTGCTCGAGACCCAGGCCACGGGGCTGAGGCGGAAGCTGTCCCCCAGGGTCAGGCGCAGGGGACGGTCGCTGAGCCATTCCTCGTCGCGCCAGCGCACCCAGAGCCGGTCCAGTTCCCCCACCGGAGGCCTGCCGGCCAGATCCACGCTGCCGGTGAGGGAGGCCTCCAGGTCCGGCGCGTCCAGGGAGACGTGGCGCAGGCCCAGAGTGTCGCCGTCCAGGGACGCGTCGAGCCAGATCCGGTCGAACAGCAGTCCCCCGCGCCGGAGGCTGTCGCCCTCCAGGTGGATGTCCAGGGAGCTGGCGGCCAGGGAGTCCGAGATCAGCTCCAGGCGGCCGGTGGCCAGATCGGCGCCGAGGTAGTGCACGCCCGCCAGGCGCGAATCCAGGCGGAAGCGGGGACCCGACAGGGATCCCGCGAAGCGAGCGCGGAAATCCAGACGGCCGCCGAGGCAGGAATCGCCGCCGAAGCGGCAGGCCAGGCGCGACCCGTGGCTGACGCCCTCCCCCACCAGATCCAGCTCTTTGCGGCCCGGGTAGAGGCGGCCCGTCACGGACATGTCCAGGCCGTCGTCCCAGACGTCCAGGCGGCGGAATGCCAGGGTGTCCCCGTCCAGGCAGAGATCCCCGCTCAGCTCCTGGAAGGGGTAGTCGTCCAGGCTGCCGGGCCCCAGCTCCAGCAGGAAGCGCAGGCCGCAGTCGTCGTGCCGCAGGCGGCCCCAGCCGTTGAGGTCCGTGCGCAGGCCGCCGCCGAGGAAGGTCGCCAGGTCAAAGGCCGCCAGCCGGGTCTCGGCGTTCAGGCGGAAGGGCCGCCCGGCCAGGGGCAGCGCGAAGTCGGCCGCGCCGTCGGCGCGGCACGCGTTGAGGAGGCCGGCCAGACGGCGGCAATGCAGCGTGCCGTCCCGATAGAGTCCGGCCACCTCGACGCCGGACAGCGTGTAGCCGTAGAGCTCGCCGGAGACGACACCCGCCAGCAGCAGGCTGTCGCCGGCCCCCTCCAGCGCCAGGTCTCCCTCCAGCCAGCTGTCCGTTGCGATATCGGCGCCCGCCAGGGCGGCCAGCTCGCGGAAGACGAGGGGCCGGGCCGCGAGGTCCAGCTTCCAGACGAGCCCGCCGGCCATGTCCACGTGACCGTGCAGCCGCAGCCGGGAGGCGGGCAGGCGCAGGCCGACGCCGGCCAGAGTCAGGCTGCCGTCGGCGGGCAGGAAGAAGCGCCCGCTCAGGTCCAGGGGCGGCGCCCCGGCGCGCTCGACGTAGCCCCGCTCCAGGTCCAGGGCCGTGCCGGCCTCGTTGCGGAACAGGTGGAAGAGGGCCTCGCCGATGCGCAGGGAATCCAAACCCCCGTCGCCCTCGTGGAGGATCTGCACGTCGCGCAGGAGGACCTGCTCCAGGTCGACGATGATGGCGCTGCGCCGCTCCGGCGAGGGATCGAAGCCGGGATAGGCCCACCGCTCGGCCTCGATGGCGAAGGCGCGCAGGACCGCGCCCTCGCAGGTGAGCTGCTCGGCCCGGAAGTCGCCGCGCATCAGGCTCCAGGGATCGAAGCGCACGCGCACGCGCTCGGCGGTGAAGAGGTCGAAGGGCGGCCGCGCCCCGCCCTCGTAGCGCACGCGCAGACCGGACAGCTCCAGGTCGCGGCCGGGCAGGCCGTGGACGCTTGCCAGGGACAGCTCGTAGCCGCGCTCGCGCAGCAGGTTGTGGGTCAGGTAGGCCGCCAGGCGCTCGGCCACGCGCTGGTTCTGCCAGCGCAGGAGCGCGATCCCGGCCAGGATCAGACCCAGGAAGACGACCAGCGCGATGCGCGTCGATCTGCGCAGGTGGCGGCGCATCAGAAGGCGTGCCCCAGGCTGAGGTGCCAGCGGCCCCCGCTCTCCTCCATGGCCTGGAGGGGAACGCCGTAGTCGACGCGGATGACGGTCAGGGGCGTGAGGTAACGCAGCCCCGCGCCCACGCCGTAGAAGACGCGGCGCGTGTCGGTGCGGTCGCCGTGCTGCCATGGAAAGGCGCGCTCGCCGCTGATGTCGCGCCAGTCGAGCCAGGTGCCGCCGCCGTCCATGAAGAACACGCCCCGCAGGTTGCGCGAGCCGAAGACGCGCATGGGAAATCGGTACTCGAGGTTCGCCACCAGCATGGCGCGGCCGCCCAGCGCGTAGGGCGGCAGGGTCTGGCCCGGCAGGTCGGGTGCCTGCTGGCCGCTCTCGGGGTCCAGGCGCGGGCCGAGGCTGTTCTCCTCGTAGCCGCGCACGCTGGCGGCGCCGCCGCAGTAGAACCGCTCCTCGAAGGGAACGCCGTCGTCCGGCACGCCGGGCTTGGGATCCACGGCGCTGGCGCCGTAGGCGCCGACGTAGCCGACGAAGAGACGACTGGCCAGGACACCCTCGCCGCTGCGCTGGTGATGGGTCAGGTTGCACTGCAGGCGGTGGAAGTCGTGGTCGCCGCCCTGGAGGCCGCCGGCCCACTCGTAGCTGAGCAGGCCCTGGCCGCCACGCGTGGGGTGGAAGAAGTGATCGCGCGTGTCGCGGTCGAGGATGAAGGTCAGCGAGCGCGTCAGGTACTTGGGCTCGGGGATGGCCGCCTCGGCCGAGAGCGTTCGCTGGTAGAGGAAGTCGAACTGTTCGCGCACCTTGAGCACCGTGCTGCGGCTCAGGCGCCGCGCCGCGCTCAGGCGGATGGCCCGCGTCTCCAGGCTCGTCAGGCGCGTCTCCTGCTCGTAATCCTTTTCGCGGAAGAGGGTCAGACTCAGGTGGGCGCGCAGGCGGACCACGTGCAGGAAGCGCCATTCCAGGGCCTCCCGCTCGTACTGGAGGCCGAAGTTGCCGTCGCGGTCGTTGCGCAGGGAGAGCTTGCCCTCCAGGGCCAGGCGCTGGCCGCGGTCCAGGAGGTTGCGGTGGCTCCAGCCGCCCAGCAGGCGCAGGCCGTCGACGGTGCCCACGCCCACGCCCATCTCGAAGGCGCGCATGCGGCGCTCGCGGAAGAGCCAGACCAGGCGCAGGGACTCCTCGCCGGCGGACGCCGCCGCGTCCGGCATGGGCTCCAGGCGGTAATCCACCGCGCGAAAGTAGCCGCTGTCGAGCAGGTTCTGCTGGCTCTCGCGGATGGCGCCCAGGCGCAGGGGTTCGCCCACGCGCAGCACCAGCTCGCGCCGGATGAGTTCCTCGCGCAGTTCGTGGCCGCGCAGCGCCACGTCGCCGAGCCGCGCGGCGGGGCCGAGCTGCACCTGGAGGACGAGGTCCAGGGAGTCCGTGGCGGCGTGGGCGGGCGTCTCCAGGATCCGGCTCGCGTGCCGCACCTGGGCCGAGAAGCGTCCCTCGTCCTGCAACGCGCGCAGGATGCGGTACGCAGCCTGGCCGGGGGATTCGGGATCGAAGGGGTCGCCCGGCTTCAGGCCCAGGCGCCGGCGCAGGCGCCGCTCGCGCTCGCCCAGGGGCGGCTCGAAGACGATGCGGCGCAGGAAGCGCCGCTTGCCCTCCTCGACGCGGATGCGGATGCGGACGCTGTGGCTGCGCTCGTCGTACACCACGTCCGCCTCGCTCAGCGAGCGTACGCGGACGTCGTAGAAGCCGTGGCGGTGGTAGTGGGCGGCGAGGGTGGCGAGGTCGCTGCGCAGCCAGTCGCGCAGGTAGCGGGGCCGGCCGAGGAACTGCAGCAGCCGCGGCTCCCGCGTGCGCATGAGGGCCTTCAGGTCGCCGTCCGAGAAGGTCTCGTTGCCCTCGATGTCGATGCCGGCGACGTAGGGCAGCGACTCCCCGGTGTCGCCGCGGGCCGGTCCGGCGGCGGCGAGCGAGACGAGCAGCGCCAGCAGCGCCAGGCGCCGGCGCGGCGCGGCGCGCCGGGGCGCGACCGTGCTTGCCAGGCGCAGCGGCCGGTCGTAAACTGGGATCCTGTCGGAGGAGCCTCGCATGACGCGATTCAACACCATTCCCCGGGGCCCTGTCCCCGCTTTTCTCGGCGCCTGCCTGCTGCTCGCCGCCCTGGCCGCCGGCTGCGCCGGCGAGAGCGAGCCGCCGGCCGCGGCCCTCACGCCCGAAGAGGACTACCTCGTCGAGCAGTACCTGCGCGTGGTGGAGGCCCGCCACCAGGCGCTCCTGGGCGACTCGCTGGCCGCCGGGCGCTTCCACTTCCTGGAGGAGGCGCTGCCCACCGATTCGTTGCGCGCCATCGCCCGCCGCATCTCCGCGGAGACCCCCCGCCGCTGGCCCCTGGTGTTCGAGGAGATCGTGCGCCGCAAGCAGATCCTCGAGGCGCAGCCCCGCTGAGGACCGCCTCAGAAGACGAAGCGGTTCAGCTCCTGCACGACGATGAAGAGCATCAGCCCCACCAGCAGCAGCAGCCCCGCCATGGTCAGACGCAGGCGCAGGTTCTCGTTCACCCGCAGGCGCATGCCCTCCAGGGCGAGGAAGACCACGTGCCCGCCGTCGAGGACCGGGATGGGCAGCAGGTTGAACAGGAACAGCTGGGTGCTGAAGAAGGCGATGAAGATGAGCAGGCGGTCGATGCCCCAGCGGGCCATCTCGCCGGCCGTGCGGAAGATGGTGATGGGCCCGCCCATGGTCTCGGCCCCGTAGCGGCCGGTGATCTTGCCCGCCAGCCAGGCCACGGTGCCGCGGATGGTGGTCCAGACCCAGCGCACTCCGCCCGCGAAGGCGTCGCCCCAGCCCACGGGCCGCCACTCCAGGTACTCCTCGAAGAAGATGCGGCCGATGCGACGGGTCTTGCCGGGATCCGCCGGATCCGGCGCGTCGGCGGCCTGGGGCGTGACCATCCCCTCCATCCGGCGGCCGCCGCGCTCCCAGACGATGGCGACAGGCTCGTCGGCCTTCTCGTTGACGATGCCGGCGATGTCGTTGAAGAAGCGGACGTCCCGCCCGTCCACCGCTACGATGCGGTCGCCGCGCTCCAGGCCCAGGCGGTCGGCGGGGCCGTCCTTGAGCACCTTCCCCACGCGATTGTCCAGCAGGCTCATCAGGCCCGTGCGCAGGGAGCCCGCGGGCACCTCGAGGGCGAGGTCCAGGACCTCGCCGTCGCGCTCCACCGCCAGCGAGTGACGGCCGGCGCCCGCGCCGATGATCAGGTCCAGCAGCTCGTTCCAGTTCTCCGCCTCGGAGCCGGCGTAGGCGAGCACGCGGTCGCCGCGCTGGAGGCCCGCCCCCGCCGCCGGCGTGCCCTCGGCCGGGGCGTCGATCCAGGTGCCGGGGTAGATGGGCTCGCCGGTCGTGTAGATGACGCCGACGGCCACGAGAACGGCGAGGATCAGATTGGCCAGGGGGCCGGCGATGACCGCCGTCAGGCGGCGCCAGATGGGCTTGTTCCGGTAGAGCATCGAGGGCGGCAGCGTTGCCTCCTCGGGCGGCGTCTCGCCCTCCACGGGGATCTCCATGCCCGCCATCTTCACGTAGCCGCCGAAGGGCAGCAGGCTGAGCGCCCACTCCGTGCCGGCGCCGCGCCAGCGCAGCAGGACCGGTCCCATGCCGATGGAGAACCGGTGCACGTGGATGCCCATGGCGCGCGCGGCCAGGAAGTGCCCCATCTCGTGGATGAAGATGAGGACGCCGATGGTGAAGAGGCCGGCCAGCATGATGATCAGCATCGTCGCTCCTCAGTGCGCCGCCGTGCGGCGGGACGAGACGCGGGCGGCGGCCAGCTCGCGCGCGCGCCGGTCGGCCTCCGCCAGCTCCGCGAAGGTGCGGGCCGGCGGCCAGGGATCGTCCGCCAGGATGTCCGCCGCCACGGACACGATGGCGGGGAAGGGCAGGCGACCGTCCAGGAAGGCGGCCACCGCCACCTCGTCGGCGGCGTTGAGGGCCAGCGGCGCGGTGCCGCCGCGCCGCAGGGCCTCGCGGGCCAGGTCCACGGCCGGGAAGCGCGCGGCGTCCAGGGGTGCCAGCTCGATGCCCAGCGGCGCGTCCATGTCCAGACGGCCGTAGTCGGCCGCCACGCGCTCGGGCCAGGCCAGGGCCTGGACGATGGGCTGGCGCATGTCCGGCGCGGCGAGCTGGCAGAGCACCGAACTGTCGACGAACTCCACCAGGGCGTGGGCGCGCGAGTCCGGGTGCACGAGCACCTCGATGCGCTCGGCGGGCAGGTCGAAGAGCCGCGCGGCCTCGATGATCTCGAAGCCCTTGTTCATCATCGTCGCCGAGTCGACGGTGATCTTGGGCCCCATGCGCCACGTCGGATGGCGCAGGGCCTCGGCCGGCGTGACGCCGGCCAGCTCCTCGGGGCGGCGGTCCAGGAAGGGCCCGCCCGAGGCCGTCAGCCAGGCGCGCCGCACCTGCGACGCCGACCGGCCCTCCAGGAGCTGGAAGAGGGCGGCGTGCTCGCTGTCCACGGGCAGCAGCCGGGCGCCCGATTCCCGCCGGCGGGCGA
>Ga0272442_10004562_pt1 | contig 18904 bp, 10 predicted proteins | sample SSMForm2O_FD_200262 | JGI IMG/M metagenome (GOLD analysis project Ga0272442, IMG submission 200262) | Marine sediment archaeal communities from Little Sippewissett salt marsh, Falmouth, MA, United States - SSM-Form-2O | ecosystem: Environmental > Aquatic > Marine > Wetlands > Sediment ... | reverse complement strand
ACAACAATCCGGATCCCGACGCCATGGCCAGCGCTGTGGCCCTGAAATATCTGGCTGAAAAAGCCTTTGACTGCACGGCCACGGTGGCCTACAGCGGCATGATCGGCCGCGCTGAAAATCGCGCCATGATCAAGACTCTGAAGCTGCCGCTGAAAAAAGCGAGCCGGATCCGGCCGGAAAAATACGACCTTTTAGCCGTGGTCGACACACAGCCGGGCGCGGGTAACAACATCCTGCCGCCGAAAAAAAAGTATGATCTCGTCATCGACCATCACCCGCCCCGGCGTGGTTTGAAAACCGCCTTTCAAATCATCGAACCCGGGATCGGCGCTACAGCCACGCTGCTGATCGAATGGCTGCTGGAGCTTGAACTGCCCATCCCATCGCCCCTGGCCACGGCGCTCAGCTACGCCATCCGCTCCGAAACCCAGGACCTCGGCCGCGAAGCGAGCGACAGGGATATACGCGCTTATCTCCAGGTGCTGTCCCGCTCCAGCATGCGCGCCCTGGCCCGGATCACGCATCCCAAACGGTCGCACGACTATTTCAGCGCCCTGGCCAGAGCGCTGCAGCGCGCTGAAGGTTACCGCAACCTGATCTGCCTGCACCTGGGTGACATCTATTCGCCGGACAATGTCGCGCAGATGGCGGACCTTCTGCTGCTCCACAAACGCATCAGCTGGACCCTGGTCTCCGGCCGGTACAAAGACGGATTGATTTTGTCGCTGCGCGCCGCCTCCACGCGCGCGAAGGCCGGCAGACTGATCAAACGCATGGTGCCGAACAGTCGAGACGCCGGCGGCCACGGCATGTTTGCGGGCGGACGCATCGACCTGCGCGGTCTCGAAGAAGGGGAACGCGCCGAACTGGAGAGCGCGCTCTCAGACAAGTTCGCCCGGCTGTTCGGCCATGAAAAAGCGGAGTGGAAACCGCTGCTGGAGCCGGAACAACAAAAAAGGGATGTTGCTGAATAACGATCTACTTTAAGGCGGTATACCGCCACGACCAGGTTTATCGGCAAGAACAGCCGAACAATCGTTTTCAACCCAGCGAAATGAGGGAAACGTGCTTACTACGCTGCAGCAAATCGAACGCCGGCACGCGCAGCAGCTGCGCCGGGTGTTAAGAAGGGCAATCCTTCAATGGTCCGATGCAGCCAAAACGCTAATCGCACCGCTGAACCGGGAACTGGCAAGAGTGGCTGAGATGCTCTCCCTGGTCCCGGAAAATCAGGACAGGTACGAGCAGGTTTTCGCCGACCTGCTGACCCGCCTGAGGGAAATCAACCTGCGGGAGAGCGGGCTTTTTGCTGTCGAGGGATTGGATGTCAAATTCCTCGACAGAATTGAGCGACAGGTCGTTATCGAGTTCGACAACGATTTCTGGCAGAACCGGCCGGAAGACGGCCGCCTGCAGAAGATCTGGAAAGGGGTGAGAAGATATGAACGGCGCTGGCGCGAAAGAATGCTCAACATGGGCAATTTCCGGCGGCGACTGTTCCGCCGTCCCATTATACAACTGTCCGTGGCACGGCGCCGCGTTCCTCTCAGGGGCGTGATCGAACGAGATCTGGTTCTGCCCGGCGCCCGGTTAATACAGAGCGAATGGCAGCAGTTTCTCGCCGAATTCGCCCGTCACTTCAGTGAACTTCACCAAACGATCGAGGATTTGAAGGATCGGCATCTCTCCGCCTCATGCGAAAGTCCGGTTGGAGCGGTGCAAAACGGGACCACGGTATCACTTCCATCCACTGAAAAGCTGCTGCACGACTATGAAACGGCTTCCCGAAAACGGCTGCGCATTCATCTCAGCGAATCGCGAAAACAGTTGCACAAACGCTGGCCATGGGCCGGCACGCCGTTCCATCGTCATCGCCCCGCTGTTGTTCGAAGGCACTGGAGAGAACACGCCCATCTCGAGAAGAAGACGGCGGACGCATGGCTGAATCATATGCTCGGCGAATGTGACAACTGGAGCAAGGACATTGAGATTGCAAAGCTCCAGTTCACCGTCAGGCGGCGGTGCCGGACGGTGTCCGATCAGCTACACTCCAGGATCGCGGAGAAGATCGTTCCCCGCTTTGAGCGGGGCTTCGAAACGGTGTCCGAGGCCGCGGAACAGTTCAAATCGAGGAGCACGCATTCGCGCACGGATCTGCGCAAACACCTGACCGGTGAAAGCGATAGAGTCCTCACCGCCTTGAGAACAAAAGAGTTGCCGGCAATGGTCGACGTGATCATGCATTCGCAGTTCAAGGAGATACTGCGTGACCATTTGCGCACAATGACGGGACTGATCGATGAGCTCTCCGCCGAACACACCATTTTCACCGAGCGCGATCTCGACGGTCCCATCTCAAAATCGCGCACCGAACGGATCCCCCTGCGCCAGCTGGTGGAGAAGGAGATCCTTCCCGGTCTGGTCGAACGCAAAACAGAGCTGACCTCTTCAGTGGGGACCGATCTCGACCGTATACTGCGCGACATCTCCGAGATCGACCAGATTGTCGAATACAATCTAGAAACCGCCGGCGGAATTCTTCGCGGCGAGCGCAGCAGCGAAGCCGTTCAGGAGGCGGAACGGGTCGCGGGCGAGGGCCTGGACCGGGCCGCTAACCAGTTCGTGCAATTGAGCGCCGGGATCGAGGAGATCGGCCGCCGCATTCAGGAACAGCTGAGCGCTCTATCCCGCGAATACATCAGCCGCCTTCAGGATCTGCAGGACAACGAAAAGATACTCCAGCTGCGTCTCCGTCTGATGCGGGCGAGCGCGCTCGAACGGTTCAGGGAAGTTACGCTCGGCCTGTGGAGACGATTGCGGATTTTTCTGCGCAAAATGATGCGGCAGGTGCGGAAAGGAACGGCTCATCTGACCCGCCTCTACCGCCGCTTCCGGCGGCTAACCGGACTGGCGCCAGGTGATCTGGATATGGACGAAAAAATCACCCTGTTCCTCACCGATGGCATCAAACGGATCGAATCGCTTCCTTACGTCTATCAAAGACTGTTCCGCACCGAACCGCTCACAGACGAGCGTTTTTTCACCGGCCGCTCCAAGGAGGCCAACGAGCTCAAAAGCGCATTCAAGACCTGGAGCGACGGACAGCTCAGTGCCACACTTCTGGTGGGTGAAAAGGGCAGCGGAAGAACGACGCTGCTCAATCTCATTGACAACATGAAGCTCACGCACGAGCCCCTGATCAAGATTCAGCTGGCCAATACGGTCATCACCTCTGAGGAGGACCTCCTCGGTATCCTGGCCGGCGCGCTGGGTGTAGAAGCGGCGGATGTCGATGAGCTCGAGCACAATTTGATGGAGAAGGAAGAGAGATCGATCTGCGTGGTCGAGGACATGCAAAACCTCTACCTTCGCACGGTCAACGGTTTTGATGCACTGGAGCGTTTTCTGCTGCTGATTTCACGCACCGCCCGATCCGTATTCTGGGTGGTCACCTGCACCCTCTATACCTGGCGCTATCTCAACCGTATTGTAGGGGTTTCAAAATACTTCCAAAAGAATATCGAACTGGGCACACTGTCGGGTGCGGACATCAAGGAGCTGATAATGAGGCGGCATCGAATCAGCGGCTACAACCTGCAGTTCGAGGCCAGCGAGGCGGTGCGCAACACCCGGAAATATAAAAAAATCAGCACTCAGGAACAACGGGAGCAGTTCATACAACAGCTCTATTTTGAGCAGTTGCACGAAGCCGCAGCGGGCAACGTCGCTGTGGCCATGCTTTACTGGCTCATATCCATCAGCGCTGTTGAAAAAGATAAACTCCACATTTCGCCGGGCCTGAACCTGGATCACTCATTTCTATACAAGCTGCCCGACATGGAGCTCTTCAGCCTGGCGGCTCTGCTGCAGCACGAGTCCCTGACGGCTTTGGAACACAGCCGAATCTTCAATATCGAACTTGACTCCAGCCGGCTGCTGCTGCAGCGCATGTGCAACCGCAACATGCTGACCTGTGAAAAGGACCGGTTTACCATCCACCGCCTGCTTTTCCGGCCCGTGGTCGCAGTGTTAAAAAATCGTAAAATCATTCATTGAGGTCGTGCCATGCCAGCCCGTTTCTTTGTTCACCTCATACTTGTTTACTTTTTCTATGTCCCCATGGTTGGATCGCAGCCCGGCCCGGTGGCGGAACAGGATAACAGAGCCGCGGAACCGGTCGAGGTCGCCGCACCCGATTCTGTGGGAAATAAAATTGGCGCCACGGCCGCCGGCCCGGTCAACGCCGCCGAAGCCAGGACCGGGAGTGGCGATGATTCCGCCCTGAGCACAATCGCGGAGAACCGGCCGCAGTTCAACATCTCATTCAGCAAGATCTTCTGGGCCGTGATCATATTTTTAATCGGTTTTTTGGCCATCCGCGTGCTCACCCGCTTTGTCGAAGCCCTGGCCGAGCGCTGGACCAATCTGAGAATGACCTTGAAGGGACTCATTCCGGTCATCCGCATCTTCAGCTGGACTTTTGTCATCTATGTCATCATCGCCGATGTGTTCGCGCCGCCGATACAGACCCTGATCGCGGCCACGGCCTCCGCCGGTATTGCCGTGGGATTCGCAGCCCAGGACATCCTGAAGAACATCTTTGGCGGAATCATGATCCTGTTCGACCGCCCGTTTCAGGTCGGCGACAAGATCGAGGTCGGGTCGCACTACGGTGAGGTGCTGCGCATCGGCCTGCGCACCGTGCGCATCGTCACACCCGACGATTCGATGGTCTCTATCCCGAACAGCGAGATCGTAAATCAATCGGTCTCCAATGCCAATGTCGGCGAATCGTACTGCCAGGTGGTGGCAGAATTTTTCCTGCCTCCCGACATCGACACGGTCGTTGCCCGCAAGATCGCTTTTCGCGCGGCCGCGGTTTCGCGTTACGTCTATCTCAACAAACCGATCGCCACCATCATCGTGAACGAAATCCACCAGGGCCGTTCCCTGCTGAAACTGAGGCTCAAGGCCTATGTGCTCGATATCCGCTACGAATTTCCTTTCAAGAGTGAAATGACCGAGATCGTGATGCGGGAATTCCTCAGGGAAAAGCTGGTCGATCCGGTGCAACTCTCGCTGATCGCATCCGATCCCGTGAAAATCAATCCGAACCCAACCGGGGGCTGATCCATGCGAACGTTCAAGATCAAACGAAAAAAAGCCGGACTGACGCCGGGCGCGCTGGTCCATGTCGGCGAGCAGCACGTCGACCGGGTCACTCTGACACGGATCCAGTACGATGAAAAGGAACTCGTGACCCGGGAGCTCGAGCCGGACGCGGCGCTGCCGCCCGTTACGGAGCAGGGCGTGGTCTGGCTCAACATCTGCGGCCTGCACGACATCGGCGTCTTTGAGCGCCTGGGTAAGTTCTACGATATCGATCCCCTTATTCTCGAAGACGTGCTCAACACCGATCACCGCCCCAAAGCGGATCTGCTGGAGGATTCGGGGTTCATCCTTGTCAAGATGATCCGGCTGACCGGGGAAGGGCGTTCGATCGACGCCGAGCAGCTGAGCGTGATACTTAAACAAAATCTGGTGATCACGTTCCAGGAACGGCCCGGCGACCTGTTCGATCCGATACGGGAGCGGCTGAAAAATCCCAGAACCCGTCTTCGCCGCCGGAAGGCCGATTATCTCACCTACGCCCTGATCGATGTCGTGGTCGATTATTACTTCGTCGTGCTCGAGGCCATCGGCGAAAAACTGGAGGATCTCGAGGCCGAGGTCATTGGCCGGCCCGATACCGTTCTGCTGGAGCGCATCCACGCCGTGCGCGGCGATCTGATCTTCATGCGCAAATCGATCTGGCCGATGAGAGAGGTGATCAGCACTCTGATGCGCGACGAGTCGCCGCTGTTCGAGCCAACGACCGAGCCCTTTTTGCGCGACCTCTACGACCACACCATCCAGGCTGCGGAGACCCTCGAGTCGTACCGCGATCTGATCTCGAGCCTGCGCGATATCTATCTGTCGAGCGTGAGCAACAGCATGAACGAGGTCATGAAAGTCCTGACCATCATCGCCACCATCTTCATCCCGCTCACCTTCATCGCCGGCATCTACGGAATGAACTTTGAATACATGCCGGAGCTCAAATGGCACTGGAGCTACCCCCTGGTCTGGATCGTCATGATCGCCGTTGTCGCGGGCATGGTCTGCTATTTTCGCCGCAAAAAGTGGCTCTGACCACTGTCAGTGCGGCACCGCCCGGAGAGGCGGCACCTCCTGGAAGAGCGGCACTGGCCGTGCCGGCATTCTGTGACTGTTCAATCAAAAGGAGTCCATTCGACATGAATCAATTGCAGCAACTCGTGAAGCAGAGCATTGACTGGCTCATTTTAAAGGGCCCTTCACTGGTCTTCATCCTGGCCGGCACGTTCATCGCCCTGGCCCTGATCCGGCTCCTGTCCAGGCGCATCTCCGTGCTTGTGACCCGGGGCCGGCTGACCGCCGAGGCCAAAAAGCGGGCCGAGACTCTCGCCTCCGTGATCCGCCACATCCTGAGCGCCGGTGTCTGGATCATCGCGCTCATTACCCTGCTGGGCCAGCTCGGTATCGAGATCGGTCCCATACTCGCCGCCGCCGGCATTGTCGGACTGGCTGTTGGCTTTGGCGCCCAGAACCTGGTCAAGGACGTGATCAACGGTTTTTTCATCCTGCTCGAGGACCAGATACGGGTCGGCGACGTGGTCAAGATCAACACAGAGGCCGGGGTAGTGGAAAAGGTCAACCTCAAGCTGACCGTGCTGCGCGACCTGGCCGGAAACGTCCATTTCATCCCCAACGGCAACATCGGCGTGGTGACGAATATGACCAAGGAGTACTCGCGCTACGTGTTCGACATCGGCGTGGCCTACCGCGAAAACGTGGACGAGGTGATCGAGATCATCCGCCGGATCGACGAGGAATTGCGCGCCGACCCGGAATTCGGCGGCGACATTCTCGAGCCGATCGAGGTGCTCGGATTGGACAAGTTCGCCGATTCCGCCGTGGTGATCCGGGCCCGCACCAAAACCCGGCCGATCAAACAGTGGGGCATAGGACGCGAGTTCAACCGCCGTCTGAAAAAGGCGTTCGACGAGGCCGGCGTCGAGATCCCGTACCCGCACGTCACCCTCTACATGGGAGAGGACAAACAAGGCTCGGCGCCGCCGATGCACGTGGATTTGAAGGGCGGGAACCCGGATCAGGGCGGCGCCTGAGCATGACCGACCGGCGGAGAGTGAAAATCCGCTGCGCCCTGCTGTGCACGGCAGTGTGCGCCGCCATGCTGACGCCGTACCCGGTGAGGGCGCAGGAGGGATACCGCCTGACCGGCGTCCGCTTTTCCGGTGTGCACGCTTTTTCGCACAAGGCGCTGCGCGAACGGATGGTTCTGCGCGCGCGAACCGGTTTACAGCGCATTCTGTTCTGGGTGAAAGCGCCGCCGTTCAGCAGCAGCATTCTCGAACGGGACCTTGAACGGCTCGAGCGTTTTTATCAAAGCGAGGGATTCCTCCATGTCCGTTTGAATCACAGCCTGGAGCGCGACGACGAGGAAGGCACTGTCGAGCTCGCCATTGCAATCAGCGAGGGCGAGGCGGTGCATGTGCGCGAGATCAGAGATAATCTGGTGCTGCAGCCCGGACAGAACGAGACCGTGATCCGCGGCATCCTGGCTGAAGCAAAGCCCTCGCTGCGGCCGGGCATGCGGTTCCGCGACCCGCTTGCACGCGCTCACCGCAACGAACTGCTCACGACACTGGCCGGAGCCGGCTTTCCGTTCGCCCGGGTCGACCTCGAGCTCGAGCTTGACGATGCGGAAAGCCTTGTCGATATCGATCTGCGCATCGTGCCCATGTATCAGCGCCGCTTCGGAGAGGTGACCGTTCTCGGCGACAGCCGCACACCGGCGGCGAAAATAACCCGCCAGCTCACCTTCCAGCCCGGCAAGATCTACAGTCCCAAGGCGCTCGAGGAATCTCAGCGCCGCATCTACCAGCTGGCGCTATTCCAATACGTCACCGTCAGAGTGGTCATGGACGAGGAGAACATTGTCCAGCCCGTTGAGGTGGTGGCCGTCGACGCCCCGCGCCTGACCAGTAAAATCGGCGCGGGTTACGGCCGCGAGGACCGGTTTCGCGGTTCGATCGAGCTGCGCCGTCTGGGATTTCTGGGCGGAACGCGGCGCATGCGCGTATTCGCACGTCATTCTGGACTTGAACCCTACCATTTCAACTTCAGGATAACGCAGCCCGGGATCCCCAGGCCGGAGACGCAGATTAACCTCAACCCGTTCATCAAGAAGGAGAAGGAGCCCGGTTACACGGTGCGCCGGGGCGGCAGCCATCTCTCGCTGCAGCACCACTTCGCCACATACAGCGATGCCATCGCCGACTACACCTTTGAAAGGGTGAAGCTCGAGTCGGGTCCATCTGCACGCGAAATGGATATCGCGGCCTACAACAAATCGAGTCTCACCCTGGGTGTGATGCGCGACAACTCGGAACCCTCGTTCTCCCCGGTTCGCGGCAGCTTCCGCGCCCTGACTGTGACGTTCGCCGGGCTGCTGGTGCCCGCCGACTTTCACTATCTGCGCATCCTGACCGAATGGCGCCATTATCTTTCCCTGGACGAAGGATGGATTCTGGCAACGCGCGCGAAACTGGGCGCCATGGCCGCGCAAAAGGGCGATCCTTTCACCCCGATCGAAGAGCGCTTCTTCGCCGGAGGCAGCGCTTCGGTGCGCGGCTGGGCCCGGTCGCAGCTCGGCCCCGGGAGCGCCGCGGGAGTGCCCACCGGCGGCGACGCCTACTTTGAAGGCTCGACCGAACTGCGCCACCCCCTCTGGTCCGCTCTGTCCGGCTGCCTGTTCGCCGACTTCGGCAACGTCTGGCGCCAGCGCCGGGAGGCGAGGATCGACGATCTGCATTTCGCCGCCGGCATTGGACTTCGTTACCGCACACCCATCGGGCCGATCCGCCTCGACCTGGCCATGCCGGTATTCGAGCCCTCGAGGACGCTCCAGGTTCATGTCAGTGTGGGACAGGCTTTCTGATGCTGAAACGGACGCTCAAAATCCTGGCCGCCGCCGCCATTCTCGCCGTCCTGCTGATCGCCCTGCTGTTGGCACTGGCGCAGACGCGGCCGTTCAAGACCTGGGCGCGGGCACAATTGACGGCGCGTGTGAGCGCCGAATTGAACGGAGCGATGTCCGTGGAGCGGCTCGATGGCAATTGGCTGCGGCGGATCGAGCTCCACGGTCTGCGAATCGAAGATTCAACGGGAATCCCGTTCGAGGTCTCGAAGCTGTCGATCCGCTGGCGCGCGGCCGGACTATTGTCGCGCCGCCTGCACATCGAGGCAATCGAGATCGTGCAGCCGCGCCTGACGCTGCGCAGAGAAGCGGACGGGCGCTGGAATCTGGAAAAGCTGGTGTCCCGTCCTGGACAGGAGCGGCCGGGACAGGCCGGAACACAATCCGCTTCCACCTCCCTGCTCATCCTCTGTGAGAGCTTGAGACTGATCGATGGCGAGCTGGTGCTCGAGCCGGCGGGACGGCGCATCGGCGAACTCGATGCTGCGCTGGCGTTTGCCCTCGGGTCGAATGGAATCGAGATCAGGCTCGATTCCTTGAGCGCCTGGATCGAGCCGGATTCGCTGCGACTCCGGCGTCTCGCCGCTGCGGCTCATATCGACGGAGAGGAATTGAAGGTGAAACAGCTCTCCCTCGAGACCCGGTCGAGCACGATCATTGCGAACGGAGAACGCCGGGGTATCGATTGGCGGTTCAACATCGAGGGCCGGCCGATCGATCTGGCAGAAATCACCTCCCTGGTTCCGGCCGCTGACCTCGAAGGCGTTGCAGAGCTGGGCATCGAGGGGGAGAGCGGAGGCGATTCAACCCGCGTCCGCGCCGTGCTGCGGCGAGGACGGACCCGCATTCGCGCCGCGGCATCCCTGGCGGCCGGACGCGAGTTCGTCCTGAAGAGCGAGCTGAACAACGTCGATCTGGCGCATTGGCTGCCAGACAACGGAATCGGCAGCGACTTGAACGGTTATCTCGACGCCCGGGGCCGGCTCGATTCATCGGCAGTCAATGATCTTGAGGTCGTGTTGGACCTGGATTCGAGCCTCGTGGCCGGACAGCGGTTTGACGCGCTGCGCCTGCAGGGGAAGACCAAGGACGATTCGGCACGTGCACTCCTGCATCTGGCCGGGGGTATGGGACGGGCCGATCTGGCCGCCTCGATCGTCTCACTGCGCGGTCACGGGCCCTACCAGGTTCAAGCCGATCTCATCGGTCTCGACCTCGCGCCCCTGCTGGCCGGCCTCAATGCGGAAACGGATCTCAATCTGAGCCTGCGCGCCTCGGGAAAGGGATTTTCACCCGACGAGTTCGCGTCGGAACTGCAGGCCCGCGCCGCTCCCTCTCGATTCGGCCCCCTTGATATCGACACCCTGTTCACCGCGGCCCGTCTCCAGGCCCGGCGGGTAGAACTCGATACTGTGATATTCGAGACCGCAGCGGCGGACCTGTACGCTTCCGGGACCGCTCAGCTGGACGGAAAAGCCTCTCTGGACTATCGCGTGGTGCTGAAGGACTCGATCGTCACGCCCTGGCTGCCGCCCATCCGAGCCGGGGGCCGGCTCGAAGGCGATCTCTCCCTGCATCCCGGTTCGATCGCCGGCCGCGGCGTTCTGAACCTGTCCGGTCTCAATTTTTCAGGCTGGAGCGCGGATTCGCTCGGCGGCGAAGTAGAGATCCGCGATGACTCGCTGCGAGCACGGCTCACACTCAGGTCGCCGGCATCGAAAGATATCAATCTGGAGCGGATCGACCTGGACGCCGGAATCGAGGGAAAAAAGCTTCGGGCCCGCACCCGTTTCATCGCGGATTCCGCCTTTTCCGGCCTTTTCGACCTGGATGCGGCAGCGGGACCTCCGGTCGAGCTCCGGCTGCCCCGGATCGAGCTCGATCTCGGCGAATCGAGCTGGCGGGGTACGGACGCGGAGTTCATCTGGGATGAGGAGGCGCTGCGGGTGCAGCATTTCGTGCTGCAGTCCGATTCGCAGAGCGTGCAGGCAGAAGGGCAAATAAGCCGCCACAGTGATCTGGATTTCGTCATGCAGATTACGGATCTGAGACTTGAGCCCCTGTTGCGACGGATCCGGACCGGATCCGGAATCGATGGTGTTTTAAATCTGCATCTGGCGGGAGAGGGACCGGCTGACGCGCCTCAACTTTCAGGGGAGCTGAGCCTGGAAAACCTGAGGTACCGGGAGTTGCATGGCAGAAAGGTGAACGCTGATTTTCATCTCAAGGACGATCTGAGCTGGCGGCTGAATGTCCTGCTGGCCGACGGCAACCGGCTCAGCTCGAGCGGGCAAATTCCCCTGGCATTGGCCCTGGCCGAGGGCCGGCTGTCCTGGGATAGGGAGCGCGTTCTGAATGCGGAATTGAGGGGCGAAGAATTGGATCTCTCCTCCCTCGAGGGAATGAGTCCCGATTTAAGGAGTCCGGCGGGCGCCCTTTCTTTTCAATTCATGGCCAGGGGTACGTCGAGACACCCCCGATTCAGCGGCCAGTTGAACCTGAGCGGGGGCGGTTTCGAGCTGCCTCGCCTCGGCGTGCGTTATTCCGACCTCAACGCTGATGCGGTTCTGGACAGCACCGCCCTGGTCCTGCGGCGCCTGGACCTGCGCAGCGGGACGGGAACGCTGCGAATGCATGGGCGGGCCGATCTGGCCGATCCCGATTCTGCCGCTTTTGAGCTCCAGGCCCGAGCGGAAAAATTCAGTCTCGCGGACAGCCGCGATCTGCAGCTGCAGGTGAACGCGGATTTGAGGGCATGGGGATCGCCCCCGGCGCCGCAGTTTTCCGGAGAGGTGCGGATCGAGCGTTCCCGCATCAACCTGAACGCCCTGTCGCCGGCGGCACCGGCCGGACTGTCTCAGCCCATGCTGGTGGCGGCGCGGAAAAAAGCCGGTCAGGGCGCAGCGCCCGCAGCGAAAGCTCCGATGCCGCTGTTGGTGCAAAACCTGCGCGGCAGCGTCAAAGTGGTCCTGCCGCGCAACACCTGGCTCAGGAGTCCGGAGATGAACGTCGAGATCTCGGGCGAGCTCGACGTGGTCAAGAAAACGGAGAATTTCCAGCTGTTCGGTCCGGTCAGCATCGTGCGCGGAACCTACACCTTCTACGGCCGCCGATTCGATGTGGATCAGGGCACCGTCACCTTCCAGGGCGGTGCAGAGCTCAATCCCCTGCTCAGCCTGAGTCTTCTTTACTCATTCCGCGGCATCGAACGGGAGAAAAACCAGCTGATGCTGACCATCAACGGATCGCTGCGCGATCCCTCGCTCTCGTTCAGCCTCAACGGTGCGGCCATTGAGGAAGCGAATGCGCTGTCGTATATCCTCTTCGGCCGCGGCATCGATGTGCTGACACACGGTGAGAAACAGCAGGTCGCGCAACAATCTGAGGGAGGAGCGGTCGGCAAGCTGATCGCCGGGCAGCTGTCGGCACAGCTCAGCCGCAGGCTCGGACAGCGGTTCGATCTCGATATGATCGAATTCAAGGGCTCGGCCGATCTGAGAGAGGCCGCGATTGTGCTGGGCAAATACCTGACCGAGAACCTGTTCGTCAGCTATCAGCGCCAGTTCTCGAGCGGGCGTCCGGCCGAGGTGGTGCCGGAGCAGATCGCGCTTGAGTACGAGCTGATGAGACATCTGTTCCTGCAGGCGACCAAGGGCGACGACCGCAGCACCGGCTTTGACCTGATCTGGAAATGGGACAGCCCGTAGCGCTGACGGCGAATTGCTGGCCATCGCTTCTGCCGCTCAATCCGATTCGCGCCACAGCGCGAGCAGTTCAGAAGCGGCCTGCAACGCGCTCCTTTCCCCGAGATCGATCCAGCGGATGCGCGGTTCGCGGCGGAACCACGTCATCTGCCGTTTGGCGTAGCGCCGCGTATTGAGCCTGATCGCTTCGACCATTTCTCCGTACCCGATCCCGCCTTCGAGATACTGGAAAACCTCGCGATAGCCAACCGAACGCAGCGCGTTGAGCTCCGGGCCCCAACCCCGCTGCGCCAGCCGGCGCACCTCATCCAGCAATCCCGCCTCGAGCATGAGATCGGCGCGCCGGTCGATGCGCCCGACCAGGTCGGCGCGCTCGCGCCGCAGTCCGAAGAAAACCGGAGTGAAACCGGCCGGCGTCTGCTCGCCCGCCTTGAAATCGGACAACGGCCGGCCGGAGAGCTCGAACACCTCGAGAGCGCGGACGACCCGCTGAACGTCGTTAGGATGCAGTCGCGCGGCCGCCTCTGGATCGATGCGGGCGAGCTCGCTGTGCAGCGCCTGGACACCGTCCCGGGCGGCGCGGCGGCGCCATCTCGCTTTGACAGCCGGATCCGAAAACCGGGGCGCGGACAGGCCGTCGACCAGGGCGCTCAAATAGAATCCCGAACCGCCGACCACCAGGGGAGTGACACCGCGGGCCAAGAGTCCGGTTATGGTCTCGCGCGCCTCCCTGGCGTAGTCACCGGCGCTGTAGTATTGGTCCGGGTCGCGGATGTCGATGAAATGGTGCGGCACCCGTTGGCGCTCCTGGGGAGCGGGTTTGGCCGTTCCGATGTCCATGTAGCGGTAGACCTGGCGCGAATCCGCGGAGACGATCTCGGCGCGCAGCGCTCCGGCGGTCCGGAGAGCGATCTCGGTCTTGCCGGACGCGGTCGGACCGACGATCAGAGCCACTCTATTTTCTTTCGAATCGCCTGTCAAGTTCATCTGTAGTGAGGGTGATGATCACGGGCCGGCCGTGGGGACAATAGTAGGGATTTTCAAGGGAGAACAGCTGGGCGATGAGCGCGTTCATCTCGTCCGGCGACAGTGCGGTTCCGCTCTTGATCGCGGAGCGGCAGGCGTAGCTTTTCAATACCCGTTCCTGCACATCCTTTTCGGACCAGGGATTGGCTTTGTACTCCTCCAGAATCTCCTCCAGCAATCTCGACTCGTCGCGTAAAGAGACGCCGGCCGGCACTCCTTCGAGCACAAAAGCGCGCGCACCGAACTCTTTGAGATCGAATCCGATTCCCTTGAGGTGCGGCATGAGCTCGAGCAACAGCTGGTGGTCCCCGGCCGAAAGGTCGAGGGTCTGCGGGAACAACAGCTGCTGAACTTCGGCTTCGCGGGAGTGCAGACCGGCGCGGGCTCCTTCATACAGGATGCGCTCGTGCGCCGCGTGCTGATCGACAATGACCATCCCGCTCTTAATCTGCGACAGGATGTATTTATTGTGCACCTGCCAGACCGGCGCGGGCTCGGACCGGGCTTTTGCCAGCGCCGGCGAAGGCGCCGGCACAGTGTCGAAATCGATCGGCAGCTGCTGTACACGGAGCGGACTGAAATCGTGATGCTGGCCGCCTGAACCGGATAAAAACGACGGTCTTTCCCCCTTGATCTCGGGCTCAGGGCCGGTGCGGCTCAACGCCCGCTTGACGGCTCCGCGCACCAGTGTGAAAACCATGTGCGCATCGGCGAACTTGACTTCGCTCTTGGTCGGGTGCACGTTGACGTCCACCCGCTCCGGATCGATCTCGAGCAGGATGAGATAGAGCGGATAGGCGCCCTTGGGTATGACCTCACCGTAGGCCGAAAGCACAGCCGCGCTGATGGTGCGGTCGTTGATGTAGCGCCGGTTGACGAAGACGTACTGATCCGAGCGAGACCGGCGCAGCAGCTCGTTGCCGCCGATATAGCCGGAGACGCGCACCAGGGCGTTGTCGTCCACGAGCTCGATCAGATGATCCTCGAGGCCGCGCCCGAACACCTCACAGACGCGCGAGCGGAGATCGCTCGGTTTGAGATTGTAAATCAATTTGCCTTCGTGAAAGGTTGAGAATTCGATCTCCGGGTAGGCGAGGGTGAAGCGATTGAGAACCGCGAGGATGTGGCGGTATTCGGTGGACGGCGCGCGCAGAAATTTGCGCCGCGCCGGAGTGTTGTAAAACAGATTCTTGACCGCCACGCTCGTGCCCGGCTCCCCCCCGCTGTGGCTCAGGCGCTGCACGGTCCCCCCTTCCACGGACAACACCGTTCCTTCACTCGTGCCGCGCTCGAGGCTCTTGATCTCCATCTGCGACACCGCGGCCATGCTGGAGAGCGCTTCGCCGCGGAATCCAAGTGTGGTGATGCGCTCGATGTCACGCAGCTCTGAAATCTTTGAAGTGGCGTGGCGCTGAATCGACATGATGGCGTCGCGCTCGTTCATGCCGCGGCCGTTGTCCGAAACCTGGATCAGGGTATGGCCGCCTTTTTTCACAGCCACCAGTATCCGGCTCGCCCCGGCATCGATCGCGTTCTCGACCAGCTCCTTGACCACCGAAGAAGGACGGTCGATCACTTCGCCGGCCGCGATCTTGTTGATCAGGCTTTCCGGCAGTACTTTGACCGCTGAGGGGATCTCACTGTTCCGGCTCATCTCACCAGTGTCATTTTGCGCACGGCATTGAATCCGTCCGTTGAAAGGCGATAGAAATAGACCCCGGAGGGCAAATGACGGGCGTCAAAGGGGATCTCGTGCGCACCGGCTTCCATCACCCCGTCGACCAGGGTTCGCACCGCCGCGCCGGTGACATCGTGAACGGTCAGGCGCACCGGACCGCGGCTGCCCAGGACAAAAGGGATGCGGGTCAATGGATTAAAAGGATTGGGAACGTTCTGTCTCAGCGCATGGGAACTGGATTCGGAACGGGACTTTTCAGCGAAAGTGGAATGGGTAATTTCAAAAGGCGCGGTTCCGAGCTCGAGGTCCGCCAGAGCGCGCCCGTCCGGCGCAGCGGCCAGAGTGCGGCCTGTGAAGCGCAGGGTATCGATCGCCGGCACCGCACTGGCATGGAGGCGCAGCAGCAGCTCGAGCACCGCGCCATCCCCGCACTCGATCGAATCCGCTGTTGCCGGGAACAGCAGCACCCTGTTTTGAAAAAAGAGCGCGAGAAAACCGCGGCTGCGTCCGGTGGTGCGGGTCTCTTCGATGCTCAGCAGCCCGGAATCGACTCTGATTTCGAACTGCAGGCCGCCGACTGGCGCACTATTGCGCAGCAGAATCGGCAGCAGAATGTCCGCCGATCCGGGAGCACCCGATCCCGGTCCCGGTTCGAGACGGATCTGTCCAGCGCCCACGCCGGCGAGCGCGAACAGGACGATCAAAAGTGTGTGTAAGTGTATCTTCATCTAAACACCTTGGTGAAGCGATCCGTTTTTTGATCCATCAACCGCCCGGAACCGGTCACCCGTTTCATCTGAGGAGAACCATTTTGATCCACAAGCTTGAGCTTTCGCTGCGCACGCGCAGGATATAGAGTCCGGACGGCGCCGGATTTCCGTTCTGCTTCCGCCCGCGCCACTCGAGGATGTGCTCGCCCGCGGGTATCGGCCCGTCTTCCAGCACACGGACCGTCCGGCCCAGGGCGTCGTATACCGCGGCGTGAATCCTGCATTGCATGGACAGGGTGAGGCGCACCCTTGTGCCGGAATTGAACGGATTGGGATAGTTCGGACTGAGATCGAAAACGAGCGGGATTTGGAAATCCGCGGCAACGGGCAGAGGAAAGTTGACGTGAAAAGAATCGATCGCCGCCGGCGCGGCGCGCGGCGAGGTGCCGGTCCGGCCCAGAACATCGCCCGCCTCGAAGTAGTAGTAGATCCATCCGTAAAGATCGTCGCCGGCCACCTGCGCGCCGTAGATGTCGGGCTTGGCCACGGGCTCGAGAGGCACGGACTCGAAAGGTCCCTCTTTGATCGTGCTGTAGTAGAGGGTAAAAGTCCGGATATCGAGCGCCGTGGCCTGGGTGAGCTGCAGCGGAGGCCGGATCGAGGTCCTGAAGCTGTAGCTCGGCTCGGGCGCGGCGAAATCCGGCATGCGCTGGTGCTCCAGCAGCGGCTCTTCGCCCGCGGCATAGGCTATGTAGAGATTGGGACCGAGGTTCTCCAGAGTCTGGACCGGGATCAGCGAGGTGTCGGGCCAGAAGCGTCCCTGCTGCACGCTCCCGACCTCGGGCGTGAACGCGAATATCCCGGCCTCGCCGTAGAGCCAGTCGTCGGTATCCCCGTTGACCTGATAAATAGCACCGCTGAGCGTGTTGCCCGGCCGGTAACCGTTATAGGCGACGCAGCTGTCGGCCAGGGCGCGAAAAACCGCGAAATCGTGATCGGGCGGATTCTCGGCCGCGTAGCCCCAGGGATAGAGCCAGAGCCGCCCGTAGCTGTGGTACGACAGGCTGACGACAAAATCGTGCGCCTGCACCAGGTCGCGCACGGCCTGCGACTCGGGTTCTGAAAAGGGCTCCGGACCGCGGTAGGTCCAATCCAACGGATTCGGGCTCGAGCCGATGTCATCATAACCCCACTCGTAGCCGAAATTGCGGTTCAGATCCACGCCGTCGAAATAGTATTCGAAAAAACCGCTGTTGTTGTTGTCGCGCATGTTCTTGCGCCACCACACCGGATCGCTGGTGCGGTTGGCGGTCACGGCGTCGATGTCGCCGCTGAACACGTGTTCGTGGCCGTCCGGATTCAAAGTCGGGATCAGCCAGAGCTCGCGGTTGTCGACCAGGTGGGTGACATAGGGATCGCGTCCATAGTTGTCGAGCAGACGGTTCATGAACACGAGAATGATCTCCGGGGTGATGATCTCGCGCGCGTGGAGGTTGGCCATGAAAAGGGCATCGGCTTCGGCCGCATCCTCGATCCCGACCTCGTCCGAGATCTTGAGCGCCCAGATGTCGTAGCCGCCGCGGCCGTGAACCTTGTCATCGCTGTCGCCGATGTCGTGCAGCGCCGCGATCTCGGGATGGCGGCGGACGGCATCCCGCATCTCGGCCAGCATCTCCTCGTAAGTGTGAAACGGCTGGAAATAGTCTATCTCGCGCAGATGGCGCGCATGCGCGGCCAGGTCCGGGATGATGACCTCTGGAGTCAGACCCGGTTTGTGCAGACCGGCGTTTGCCGGTGTAATGAGCTCGAGCACGCCCTTGCAGCCGTCGAAATAGGTGATGTCGTGTCCGGCTTGCAGCAGCGCGGCGATCGATTCAGGCCTCGCCGGGTCAAAGGCATAGCGGACGAGCTGATAGGGCGCCTGCGCCTGGAAAGACGGACCTGCCTCGGATGGAGATTCTGTCCCGAATCGCGAAAGAGACTGGGACCAGACAGCCGCGCTCAAGAGCAGCAGAACGGCGAGCGATTGTGGAATTTTACACAAACGTGTGCTCCTCTTTGCATCTGAAACGTTTGCGCCGCCCGGATTGTTTCCGAAATCAGCAGCAGGACTCAGTGGAACGCGGCTTCCAGTTTTTCGATATCGAGCTTTTCCGCGAAATCGATAAGATCATCGGCGCCCGCCAGGCCGTCGCCGATCAATTCCAGAGCCGCGGAACCGCTCAGCGCCGTTTTGAGCTCACCGTGCCTGTCGTGCTCATCATAAGAGACGATGAAGCGGTTCGAAGCGATATTCAGCAATTCGGCCTTTTGATTATCGCGCCGGAAATCAAGCGGATTGGCGATCCAGGAGCGCAGCACCGCGGCCCGCGAGCGGTCGAATGAGATCTGGATCTCAATCGATGCGCCGGTGTCGCCGTTGTAGTACAGCCGGCTCACGCGCAGCGCCCGGCTCAGCATTGCGGCCGGACCTCCCGATGTATTCATCGGCTCCCAGCCGCCGAAAGCATCCGGCAGGCAGAGCCCGATTTTCTCGACCAGCTTCTCGCGCACCAGCCGGACCGCTCCCTCGAGCTCGGTGAGGCAGTGCCGCAGCTCACCCCGTTCATAGGCCGAATGGATGCGGTCCAGGGAATCGTTCACAGGATCTGCCGGGCAGAGGACGGGAAGGAACAGCAGCAATGCGGCCGCATACCGCTTCATG